>Ga0134126_10000129_pt1 | contig 98605 bp, 78 predicted proteins | sample KB31752_FD_96881 | JGI IMG/M metagenome (GOLD analysis project Ga0134126, IMG submission 96881) | Terrestrial soil microbial communities with excess Nitrogen fertilizer from Kellogg Biological Station, Michigan, USA - KB3-175-2 | ecosystem: Environmental > Terrestrial > Soil > Unclassified ...
GACCACAGCGGCCAAGATGGCCGCCAAGGTGGTGGCCCAGCAGAAGTCCAAGGCCGTCCCGACCGGCCTGTTCCCCTCCTACGGCTACACCAGCGCCTCGCACTTCGCCAAGGTGCCGGTGTCGTCGTTCACCTTCGTCAAGCCCACCAAGCTCATCACAGGGCAGTTCGGGGCCCCCGGTTCCACCGTCAAGAGCACAGGCTGAGGTCCAACCGGTTCGACAACCTTTCGGGGCGGCGGATTGCGGCAAGGAGCCGCGGCCTACGGGCCGCGGCTCCTCCGCGTTCGGGGAGCCCGGGTTACTCCCGCAGCCCGGGCTACAGGGCGGCGGCAGCGATTGCCTCACCTAGGGCGGCCACCCCGCGCCGGATCTCCGACTCGGTGACGTGGCTGAACGCCAACCGGACGTACTGCTGTCCCTGCTCGGCCAGGTCGGGGCCCATGAACCGCTCGCCGGGCCGGAAGGCGACGCCGGCGTTCTCGGCGGCGACCCGGGCCTTCTCCCAGTCGACCCGGTCGGAGACCCGCAGCCAGAGGTAGAAGCCGCCGTCGGGGACGTCGAAGGTGACCCAGGGGCCGCAGTGCTCACGGACCGCCTCGGCCGCCACGTCGCGCTTGTGCCGGTAGACGGCGTTGACCTTGTCGATGTGCCGGTCCAGCATCCCCCGGGCGAGGTACTCGGCCATCACCCGGCACGTCCACTGGCTCACCCCGAGGTCCTGGCGGACGGCGGCCAGCCCGGCCACCAGGTCGGGCCGTCCGGCGATCCAGCCCAGGCGCAGGGCCGGGGCGACGATCTTGGAGAACCCGTGGGCCTGGAGGACCCGGCCGGAGGTGTCGAGGGACAACAGGGTGGGCAGCGGGTCGCCGGCGTAGCGGAGGTCGCCGTAGATGTTGTCCTCCAGGATGACGAAGTCGTACTCCTCGGCCAGCTCCAGCAGGCGGCGACGGCGGGGGAGGGAGGTGCACACCCCGGTGGGCAGCTGGAAGGTGGCGATGATGTAGAGCATCTTCGGCCGGATCCCGGCCGCCCGCATCTGTTGCAGGGCCACCTCCATGTCGTCCACGTCGATGCCGTTCCCGTCGATGGCCACGGGCCGGATGTTGGCGCCGCGCATCTGGAAGTACCGCAGCGCGTACGGGAACGAGCTGGCCTCCACCATCACCCCGTCCCCGGCTTCGACCAGGGCGTTGACCGCCAGGGCGATCCCCTGCACCGAGCCCGACGTGAGGATGATCCCGTCGGGGTCTTGGGCGGCCAGTCCCTGCCGGGACCCCAGCCAGTCGGCCACCTGCCGGCGGAGCTCGGTGTTCCCGAGCACCAGCTCGATGTACGTCGACAGGTACAAGATGCGGTCGCTGGTGTCGTCGAACCCGAAGGAGATGTACTCCAGCGCCCGCCCGTGGTCCCGGTCGAGGATCTCGGCGTGCAACGCCTTCAGGTCGGCGATCGGGAAGGTCTCCTCGGCCGGGACACCCTGGTCGAAGTTGAACGTGACCGGCACCGGCGGGTCCGGGAAGAACAGCGGCGGCCCCGACCGGGCGATGTCGCTGAACAGGGATGCGGGGTCGAACGGCACGGCGGCCTCCTTGGGGTGAGCGGACTTGGGATGGGAGCGCGGACTAGCGGACCTTCGGCAGCACCTCGGTACCCAGCTGGCGGAGAAACCCGATCTGGTCCGGCACCAGCTGGGTGAACAGCAGGTTGGTGGCCCCGTACCCGGCGATCTGACGTAGCCGGTCCACACAGGCCTCCGGCGGCCCGGTCACCGCGAACCGCTGCCCCAGCCACTCCCGCAACCCGTACCGGTCCACCAGCTCGGCGTTGTGGGCGCTGCCGTCCGCCACCGCGTGCTCCCCGTGGGCGTACTCGGCCATCAACCGCCGTAGCCCCTCCACCTTGTCGTCCGGCACCCGCTTGCCGTCGAAGGTGAACCGGAAGACGTGGTCGGCACCGGCGGCCAGGAGCCACCGCAGCGACGCCACCCCCTCGTCGACGGTGTCGGCGAACTGGAAGTTCACCATCCACCAGATCTCGACGGCGTCCGGCGGCCGGCCGGCGTCCACCGACCCCTGCCGCACCGTGGCGATGGTGTCGCGCACCACCTCCTCTGTCAGCCCGTTGGACACGACGACGCCGTCGGCGATGGCCCCGGCCAGCGCCAGCTTCTTCGGCCCCTCCGCCGCCAGGAACACGGGCACCGGCCGCACCGGGTCAGTGGCCCACCGTAGCCGGATCTCCTCGCCGTGGTAGGTGGCGGTCCGTCCGGCCGTCAGCTCGCGCACCGCCTCGGCGTAGGCCACGACCTCGTCGATCGGCGCCGGCCGCAACCCCAGGTTCAGGACCGCGCTGTCGCCCCCGCCGATCCCGACCACCATCCGACCACCCGACAGCTCCTGCAGGCTGGCCATCGCCGCGGCCGTCACCGCCGGGTGCCGGGTCACCGGGTTGGTCACCATCGGACCGAGCCGGAGCGTGGTGGACGCCTTCGCCGCCACCGCCAGGGCCACGTACGGGTCGTGCCACAGGCACGGTGAGTCGCCGTGCCCGAGCAGCTCCAGGCCGGCCTCCTCGCAGGCCCGGACCGTGTCCGGGTAGGCCGCCATGTCCTTGGCGTAATAGTCGGTGCCGAACCGCAGCGGTCCCATGACGAACCACCCCCTTCCCCATCCGTCCCCCGCCCTACCCCGTCCGTTCCCCGACCTACGCTAAGCACACGGGTGATTGGTCGACAACCCGGTCGACCACCGGGCAGGGCCCGAGCGCCATCGCCCGAGCACCATCGGAGGGTGACCGTGCCGACCGAACCATTCGTCGACGGCCTCGCCTACCCCGAGTGCCCCCGCTGGCACGACGGCGCCGTCTGGTTGTCCGACCAGCACGCCGGCGCCGTCGTCCGGGTCGACCTCTCCGGGTCGTCGGAGGTCGTGGCCCGGCTGGCGGCTGAGCCGGCCGGCCTGGGCTGGCGACCCGACGGCACCCTGCTGGTGGTGTCGATGCACGACCACCGGCTGCTCGCCGTCGACCCCGACCCCGGCGACCCCGACGGCACCTCGTTCTCGCCGGTGGCCGACCTGTCCCCGTTCCACCCCGGCCTCAGCAACGAGCTGCTGGTCGACCCGGCCGGGCGGGCGTACGTCGGGAACATCGGCTTCGACTTCTACGGCGGCGACGACCCCCGGCCGACGGTGGTGGTGCTGGTCGACCCCGACGGCGGCGTCCGGGTGGCCGCCGACGATCTGCTGGTGCCGAACGGGATGGTGCTCACCCCCGACGGCGAGACGCTGATCGTCGCCGAGTCCTTCGCCCACCGGCTGACCGCCTTCACCGTCGCCGCCGACGGCTCCCTGGGGGGCCGCCGGGTGTTCGCCGACCTGGGCGAGGAGATCCCCGACGGCATCTGCCTCGACGCCGACGGCGCGGTGTGGTTCGCCTCCATCGCCCGCCACGAGGTCGTCCGGGTCCTCCCCGGCGGACCGGCCGGTCGGGGGAGGGTGGACGAGCGGGTGTCCACCGGCGACCGGGAAGCGGTGGCCTGCATGCTCGGTGGCCCCGACCGGCGGCGGCTGTTCGTGTGCACCACCCTGCACCTCGACCCCGAGCACTCGGTGCCGGCCCGCAGCGGGCGGCTGGAGGTGGTCGACGTGGCCGTGCCCGGCGCCGGCCTCCCCTAACCCGGACGTTCGGCGTCGGCGTTTCCGCGGAGACGTCTCCGCGGAAACGTTTCGGGCTCTTTCGCGTTTGCTACGGGTGTTGCGTGGTGGTTAGGGGTGCTCGCCCCAGAACCGTCGCCAGCTGTCCCAGCGCTCGGGGAGGCTTCCCCGGCCGGTGTCGTTCTCCGGCCAGTTCGCCGGGGGCAGGCCGACCGGGCTCTGGCCGTGCTCAGCCCCGTAGAGGAGCTCGTGACGGCGCAGGGCGGCGAAGTACCAGCGGCCGTCCTGGCGGACGTAGCGGTCCTCGTAGCAGATCGCCTGGTTGATCCAGGTGTCCGGACCCGTCTGGACCTCGGCGTGGCAGTAGACCGCCCCGGTGGCGTGGTCGTCGTCGGCGAAGTCGATGACGTGGTTGCCGACGTGCAGGATGGTGATCTGCACCCGGCGCAGTGACGGCTCCATCACCGACCGCAGCGCCTCTCGGCCGCGGCGGCCGCCGTCGCCGGGCACCTTGACGTCGTCGGCGTACAGCGCCATCAGCCCGTCCATGTCCCGGCTGTCCAAGGTCGAGGAGTACCGCCAGGCCAGCTGGCGGATCTGCCCGGCCGACTCCAGCCGGTCGATCCGGGCAGCCAGGTCGGCGGCTCCGGCCTCAGGCATCGCCTTCGGCCTCCGCCCAGAACCGGCCCCACGACGGCCACCGGTCGGGCAGCGTCGGCCGGGTCATGAACGGGTTGTTGGGGAAGTTGAACCGGTTCTCGACGTCGAGCGGGCTTTCCTTGATGTCGGCGGCGTAGAAGGCGTGGGGGCGGCGGCTGCGGAAGTACCAGTGGCCGGCCTGCCGCTCGTAGCGGTCCTCGTACACCACCGGCATGATCACCCAGAGGTCGCCGACCTCGTGCTCCGGCCGGCAATACAGCCGCCCGGTGGCGTGGTCGTCGTCGGTGAAGTCGATGACGTGGTTGCCGATGAGGTGGAAGGTGGTGGTGTACCCCTGGCGGAGGACCGGGCCGTTGAACCACTCGGCCAGCGCCTCCCGGCCCTTGGCCCCGCCGTGGACGTCGACGTCCTCGACGAACAGCGCCGCCAGCGCCTCGACGTTGCGGCTGTCGAGCGCCAAGGCGTACCGGGACACCAGCTGGCGGATCTCCTCGACCGCCTCCAACCGCTGCACCCGGGCCTCCAGCGACGCCGTGGCGTCGCCCCCGGCGCTGCCGGTCGTTGCGTCCTCAGTCATCGTCTCCTCCTCTGTCGACGGCACCGTCACCGGTGATCACCAGGGCGTCCAGGGCCACCGCGCCCTGCCCCTCTTCCAGGACCAGCAAGGGGTTCACGTCGACCTCGGCGACCGTGCCGGCCAACTCCATCCCGATCGCCTGGACGGCCATGACGGCGTCGAGCAACGCCTCAACGTCGGCGGGGGGTCGTCCCCGCACCCCGGTCAGGAGCGGGTAGCCCTTCAGTTCGGCCAGCATCCGACGGGCCTCGTCCCGGTCGAACGGCGGGACCCGGAACGCCACGTCGCCGAGCACCTCCACCATGATCCCGCCCAGGCCGACCATGACGGTGGGCCCGAACACCGGGTCCTGGCTGAGCCCCACCACCGTCTCCACCCCGCCCCGGACCATCTCGGCCACGATGACCCCGTCGATCGCCCCACCGGCTCGGGCCATCAGGTCGGCGTAGGCGGCGGCCACGCCGGCGGCGTCGGCCACCCCCAGCCGGACCAGGCCGGCGTCGGACTTGTGGGCGATGGTCGCACCGCAGGCCTTGACCACCACGGGGTACCCGATCTCATCGGCCGCGGCGACGGCGTCGTCGGCGGAAGTGCACAGCCGGGCCGCCGGGGTCCGGATGCCGTAGGCGTTCAGCACCCGGCCGCTGTCCCATTCGGAAAGGGGGCCGGTCCGCTCGGCGAGGACCCCCTCGGTGACGGCCCGGGCAGCGGACGGGGTCGCCGATGGGGCCGCCGATGGGCCGGCGAACGGCGACCGGTACCGCTCGAGGAAGTCGTGGTGGTCGAAGTAGGCGCGGATCGCCGTGGCGCAGTTGGCGAAGGTTCTGAACACGGCGATCCGGCGGGAGCCGAGGAGGATGTCGCGGTAGGCGGCCTCGGTGCCGACCGGTGATCCCCAGATGACGCAGACCGGCTTGTCGGTGGTCTCGGCCACGTCGACCAGGTCCTGGGCCAGCTGGTCGCTCATCGGCGCGAACGCCCCGGTGATGGGGGCCACCAGGACCCCGACGTCGGGGTCGGCCACCAGGGTGTCCAGGATCTTGCGGCCCCGCCAGTCGCCGACGGGGTGGCCGCCGTTGTCGACCGGGTTGGACACCCGGAGGTACGACGGGATCCACTCGTGGAGCTGGTCCTGGGTGGCCTGGCTGAGCTGCGGTAGCCGGAGGCCGCGGCTGGCGCAGACGTCGGCCATGTGGGCGCCGGTGCCCCCGGAGATGGAGGTGATGACGACACCGTCGGTCGTCGGGGGCTTCGCCCTGGCCAGCAGCATGGCGGTGTCGGCCAGTTCGTCCAGCCCCTCCACCCGGAGGATCCCGGACTGGCGGAGCGCGGCGCCGGCCACGGCGTCGGCCCCGGCGAGCTTGCCGGTGTGGGACCCGGCCATCGACCGGCCCTCCTCGGTGCGGCCGACCTTCACCATCACCACCGGCACCCGCCGGCTGGCGGCGTGGTCGGCGGCCAGCAGCAGGGTGCGGCCGTCCTTGAACCCCTCGACGTACGCCGCCACCGCCCCCACCTCGTCCTGGTCGGCGAAGTACCCGATGAAGTCGGCCACCTCCAGGTCGCCCTCGTTCCCGGTCGGTGCCCAGTAGGCCAGGCGGACCCCGAGCTCCTGGGTCTGGAAGATCGGCCGGCCCTGGTGGCCGCTCTGGGAGATGAGGGCGACGGCCGGGCCGTCGAGGTCGGTGCGGAACTGCTCGAAGGCGTTCAAGTTGGTGTTCGGCCCGAGCAGCCGCATCCCGGTGGCCCGGACCTCGGCGGCCAGCGCCGCCTGGGCCCTCCGGCCGTCGGCGCCCAGCTCGGCGAAGCCGGCGGTGAAGACCACGGCGAACCCGAACCCCTTGCCGGCCGCCTGGCGGATGGCGTCGACGGGGTCGGAGACCACGAAGGCCAGGACGTCCACCCCGTCGGGGAGGTCGCCCACGGACCGGACACAGGGGATGCCGAACACCGCCGCCCGCTTCGGGTGGACCGGGAAGAACGTGGCCCCCATCCGCTCGGCCCACCGGTGCAGTTGCCGGGTGATCCCGGTGTTCGGCCGCCCTTCCTCGTCGGAGGCCCCCACCACCGCCACGCTGGTCGGATGGAAGAACCGGTCCAGATGGGCGTCCGCCAGGGCCACCGGCCGCCCGCTCACGTCCACCGCCGTTCCGGGAGTGGACGGGGACGGCTCAGTCGACACGGCGCGGCACCCTACCACCAAGCAACTGCTTGAAAACCGCCCGCGACAGCCCAGTAGCTAAGCTCGAACGTGGACCTGACAGTCCATCAATTCCGCCGCCCGGCCGCCGCACCGGGGCCCGGTCGGATCGCCGATTGGAGAAGCAGCCCATGCCGGACATCCCCAAGATCGTCAGCGTCGACGACCACGTCGTCGAGCCGGCCCACGTGTGGGAGAAGTGGATGCCGTCGAAGTTCGCCGACCGGGCCCCCCGGGTCGAGCGCCGTGGCATCGGCCCGATGAAGCACATCGGCGGCGGGGTCTACGACATCACCTGGGACCCCGACGGCCCGAAGGCCGACTGCTGGGTCTTCGAGGACCTGGTCTACGTCCACAAGCGCCACGTCGCCGCCGTCGGGTTCGACCGCGACGAGATGACCATGACGCCGATGACCTACGACGAGATGCGTCCCGGCTGCTACGACGTGGCCGCCCGGGTGAAGGACATGGCGATGAACCACGTCGAGGCCTCCCTCTGCTTCCCGACGTTCCCCCGGTTCTGCGGCCAGACCTTCACCGAGGCCACCACCGACCGCGACCTCGGCCTGGCCTGCATCAAGGCCTACAACGACTGGATGGTCGACGAGTGGTGCGGGGAGAGCGGGGGCATGAACATCCCGCTGTGCCTGGTCCCGTTGTGGGACGCCGACCTGGCCGCCGCCGAGGTCCGCCGGAACGCCGAGCGCGGGGTGCGGGCGGTCTGCTTCAGCGAGATCCCCCCGCACCTGGGCCTGCCCAGCATCCACTCCGGCTACTGGGACCCGTTCTTCGCTGCCTGCGCCCAGACCGGCACGGTGGTCTGCATGCACATCGGGTCGTCCTCGAAGATGCCGGCCACCTCCGGGGACGCCCCGGTGGCCGTGGCCGCCACCCTGTCGTTCGGCAACGCCATGTCGTCGCTGGCCGACTTCTTGTTCTCCGGCGTCCTCGTCCGGTTCCCCGACCTCCGGCTGGCCTACTCGGAGGGGCAGATCGGCTGGCTGCCCTACATCCTGGAGCGGGCCGACGACGTCTGGATCGAGCACCGGGCCTGGGGCGGCGTTCGCGACATCGTCCCCGAGCCGCCGTCGACCTACTACTACCGGCAGGTCTTCGGATGCTTCTTCCGTGACCGCCACGGCCTCGAGTCGCTGGACCGGGTCGGGGTCGACAACATCACGTTCGAGACCGACTACCCCCACACCGACTCGACCTGGCCGGACACGAAGGAGGTGGCCGAGAAGATGATGGGGGACCTCCCGGCCGACGCCATCCGCAAGATCGTCCGGGGCAACGCCATCCGGATGTTGCAGCTCGACCTGGAGCCGTAGGGCTCATCGCCGTCGGATGCCCCGGCAGTTGGTGGGGGCCGCGGGAGGAGGCCGATAGTTGCTCAATTCCGACTACGGGCGAATCCGTTTGTTCCAACGATCGGCGAAATGCCGAAGGGCCTGGTCAGCAGCCTGAGCTTTCGCCGGGAGCCCAGGCCGTTGTCCCTGGTCTAGGCAATTCTCGCTAGGTCGGACCGGAGTAAAACACTGCGGCCGACCCCGGCGGCGACCGGGCCGGCCAGCTAGACCTGGGGCCGTGACGGACACCACACCGAACGAAGACGGCCGATCCATCCCGAACGAGCGGCCAGCGGCGGCCGGCCCGGCCGAGGCGCTGTTCCGCGTCGCCCGCCTGCCGGTGTCGGCCGACGAGCTCGCCGGCTTGGAAACCATCTATGCCGGGCTACGGCGGGCCGCCGACGCCATGGGCGACGTCGTTGCCGGCGGCCGGGGCGGGGACGGCCCGGCGCTCCACCTGGCGCCGACCGACGACTACCGATGCACCGCCTGGACCCCCACCGCCGGCCGCACCGCCGCACCGCCCGAGCGCGAGCCGGAACCGGAGGCCGGAGCGGCCACCTGGAACGGGGAGGGGGACGGGGCCTGGCTGACGGTGGCCGGATCGGCCGACGCCCTCCGGGCTGGCCGGACCACCAGCCGCCAACTGGTACAGGCCGCGCTGGACCGGATCGACCGGTCCGACGGCCGGCTCGGTTCGGTGGTGGCCCGGTTCGATGCCGCCGCCCTCGCCGCCGCGGACCGGGCCGACGCCGAGCGGGCGGCCGGCCGCGACGTCGGCCCGCTCCACGGGGTGCCGGTGCTGGTGAAGGACATCCTGACCACCGTCGAGGGGCCGACCCGCGCCCAGAGCCTGGTGCATCCGGCCATCGGCGACGACCTGGTGGACGCCGACGCGGTGGCCCGGCTGCGGCGGGCCGGGGCCGTGGTGGTGGGGAAGGCGTCGACCAGTGAGTACGCCCTCGGACGGCCGGACCCGGCCGCCGGGTTCCCCGACCCGAAGAGCCCGTGGGACCTCGATCGGTGGCCGGGGGGTTCGAGCTCGGGCACCGGGGTGGCGGTGGCCGCCGGGCTGGTCCCGGCCGGGCTGGGCACCGACACCGGCGGCAGCGTCCGCATCCCGTCGGCCTTCTGCGGGATCACCGGCCTGAAGACCACGTTCGGGCGGGTGCCCACCGGGGGCTGCGTGCCGTTGGGCCCGACGCTGGACACCATCGGGCCGATGGCCCGGACGGCCCGGGACTGCGCCCTGGTCTTCGACGTCCTCGCCGGTGACCACACCGTCGGCGGCCTCGACCGGCTCGACGGCGACCTGTCCGGCACCACCGTGGCGGTGGAGCGGGCCCATCACCTGACGGCCCCCGACATCGACCCGGCGGTGGCCGGCCGGCTGGACGACGCCGTGGCGGTCCTGGCTGGTGCCGGCGCCGACGTCGTCGAGGTGTCCGTCGACGACTTCAACACCCTCCAGACCGGGGCGCTGGTCGTCATGTACGCCGAGGCGTTCGAGGTGCACCGCGAGAACCTGCGTTCCCGGTGGGGTGACTACGGCCGGGAGACCCGCGGTCGCCTGGCGCTCGGCGCGCTCTACGACGTCGCCGACCATCTCCGGGCCGAGCAGCTGGCCGCGGCCGCCCGGGCCCGGATGGCCCGGCTCTTCGACCGGGTGGACGTCGTCGTCGCCCCGACCCTCGGGATGGTGTCGCCGCGGTTCGACGGCGACTACATGGGCCGGATGATGCATCTCCTGTTCACCCCGGCCTGGAACCTGCTGGGGCTGCCGGCGCTGACGGTGCCGATGGGGACCGGCGACGACGGCCTGCCGCTCGGCCTGCAGGTCGTCGGGCGGGCCGGGGCCGAAGGCACGGTGCTCCGGGTCGGCGACGCCTACCAGCGGCGGACCGAATGGCACCGGCGCATCCCCCCGCACGCCGCCTGAGCGGCGTCCATGCCCGATCGCCGCGGCGAACGCCCCGGATCGCCGCGGCGAACGCCCCACGTAGCGGCCGAACGGCCGGCCGGGACATAGTGGCGGGATGCGGATCGGCATCTTCATGGACCTCAGGAACCCCCAGCCGTGGCAGCGGCCGTGGGCGGACCACTACCGGCAGCAGCTCGACCTCATCGTGGAGGCCGAGCGCCTCGGGGCTGGCAGCGTCTGGCTGACCGAGCACCACAAGTTCGTGGACGGGTACCTGCCGCAGCCGTTGACGATGGCCGCGGCGGTGGCCGCCAGGACCAGCACCATCCGCATCGGCACCGCCATCCTGCTGGCCCCCGTCCGCCACCCGGCCCACATCGCCGAGGAGGCCACGGTGGTGGACCTCCTCTCCGACGGACGGCTGGAGGTCGGCCTCGGCGCCGGCTACGTGGCCTGGGAGTACGACCTCTTCGGGAAGGACCTGGCGGGCCGGTTCGGGGTGACCGACGCCACCTACGTGGAGGTCCGCCGGCTGCTGGACGAGGGGGAGCTGACCCCGGCACCGATCCAGCAGCCGATCCCGCTGTGGTTGGGGTACCAGGGCCCCAAGAACGCCCGCCGGGCCGGGAAGATCGGGGCCGGGCTGCTGACCCTCCACCGCAAGGCCTATGCCAGCTACCTCGAAGGGTTGGCCGAGGGGGGCTACGACCCGGCGACGGCCCGGGTGAGCGGACTGCTCGACGTGATCGTGGCCGACGACCCCGAGCAGGCGTGGCCGCGGATCGTCCCCCATTACCTCCACCAGCTCAACACCTACCGGGAGGCCGGCGGTGCCCCGACCCCGTTGACCGCCGAGGACCTCGGCGACCGCCACGGCGAAGGGGGCGCGGCGGCCAACGTGAAGCTGGCGGTGCTGTCCGTCGACGAAGCCATCGCCGAGATCGGCCGGCGGACGGCCGACCTGCCCGTGGTCCATGCCTACGCCTGGGCCACCGTCGCCGGCATGCCCGACGACCTCAGCCACCGGCACGTCGAGCTGCTCCTCGGCCCGGTCCGCCAAGCGCTCGGCGGCTGACCGTCCCGCGCCGGACACGGCCCGGACGTCTCCGCGGAAACGTCCGGGGGGGGTCCGACCCCCCGGTGGTCAGGCCCCGGTGATCAAGCGATGACGATCGGGTTCACCGGGCTGCCGGAACCGCCGGTGACCAGCAGGGGAGCGGCCACGAACAGCCCCTCCACCACCCCGTCGGCGGCCATCGGGGAGAGCACCAGGTGCTCGAACAGGACGACCCCAAGGTGGTGGAGCAGGGCGACGTGCACCGGCAGGTACCCGCCATGGTCGAACGGGATGACCTCGACGGCGGCGTTGTCGGCGCCCACCGCCGCCACGTCGTGGTCGGCGATGAAGTCGACGGTGGTCAGGTCGATGCCGGGCTGGGCGAAGGGGGGGCTCTCACCGCGACCCAAGGAGGCGAAGAGGTCGAGCCACCCGGTCCGGATGAGCAGGACGTCCCCGGCGGCCAGGGTCACCCCGGCGGCGGACCGGCAGGCCTCCAGCAGGTCGCCGTCGACCCGCTGTCCCGGCTCCATCCAGTCGACGCCGAGGTGGGCGGCGACGTCGAGCAGCACCGCCCGGCCGACGACGGAGCCGACCTTCTCGATGCCGCACTTCGACGCCCCCCGGTTGGCCTCGACGGCGGAGGCGGGGAAGCCGTTGTAGAGGGTGTCGTCGGCGACGCAGTGGGCGAGGGCGTCCATGTGGGTGCCGTTGTGGGTCGGGACGGAGAGGACGTCCTCATTGAAGGCGACGGTGCCGTCGGAGCCGAGCTTGGCGAACATCTCCTTGTCGGTGTCCCGGAACAGGGCGTACCGCTCCGGGGTGGGCCGGAAGTCGATGAGGGGCACCCCCTTGCGCTGGACTTTCAGCCCCAGGTGGTAGGTCCGGCCGGTCCGGCAGGCGGCGACCCCGGCCAGGACCTCGGCCGCGCCGATCAGGTTGATGGCCCCCCGCTCGTCGGTGTCCCCCCATCGCCCCCAGTTGGTCCGGGGGGTGCCGCCGGCGTCGGCGGTGGTCGCGGCGGGGTTCGGGTCGGCAATGGTGGGGTCAGTCATGTCGAAGCCATACTAGGAATCGTGGATCGCGGCTCGGAGCAGGTGCCCTCGGACACGGCGGTGGACACGGCGGTGGAGACGGCGGAGGGCGACGTCGGGGCCGCGGTGCTCGACGAGGCCCTGGTCGCCCTGGACGGGCTCGGGCCCGAGCTCGCCGGCGGCTTTGCCAACCACGGCCCCATGGCCGCCGATGCCCTGGTGGCCCTCGGCCGACCCGAGGACGTGGTGCCCTTCGTCACCGCCTACCGCCGGCGGCTGGAGCCGGCGCCGGAGCCCGGCCAGGCCCTTTCGGCCGGCGACTGGGAGGGTGCCCTCGGTCGGTTCGACCGGTGGGCCGACTGGGTGGCCCTGTTCGAGGAAGAGCTGGCGGCCGAACCCTTCGACGAGGTGACGGCCCGGTGGGTGCCGAGGCTGGCCCCGGGGTCGATGGCCGCGGCCACCCACGGGCTCATCCGGACGGCCCATGCCGTCCGGGGCCTCCTGCGGACGGAGGAAGTGGACGCCGACGCGCCGGCCGAGGCGTCGCCGCGCCGGTCGGAGCTGGCCCGGGGGTTGGCGTACTGGGCGGCGAGGTACCAGGAGATCCCGGGGCCCCCGTTGCTGGTCGGTCGGGAAGGGGTGGCAGATGCCCTGGCCGGGCTGCCGGTGCTCCCCGAAGAGGCCCCTCAGGAGTGGATGATCACCGACCAGGTCCGTCACCTCGACATGGTGGCGACGCCGTTCGAGCAGGCGGTGGCCGCCCTGGCCCCACCCGACGACCTCGGGGCGGCGCTGGCCCAGCTGGCCGCCGGCGGAGCCGTCGCCTATCTGGCGAACGCCGGCGCCGGCCACGAGGTGGTGCTGGTCCACGCCGTCACCGCCCCGATGGCCCTGGACCTGTTGCTGCCGGTGCTGAACGGCTCCGACCGGCAGACGGTGTTCGCCTACGTCTGGCAGGCGGTGGCGGCCATCCACACCGCCTACACCCCGGAGCGCCACTGGGCGCCGGCCGGCGACGATCGGGATGGCGACGGCCGAGCCATTGACGACCGGGGCGGGGACGACGAGCCGTTCGACCAGGCGGTGCTGGCCGCGGCCGCGGTGGCGAGCGGGGACGAGCACGCCATCAAGCTCGCCGAAGCCGCCTGCCGGGCCTACGCCGCCACTGGCCATCCCGCCCTCCCGGCGGCCGCCATCGACGCCTGCGCCCGACTGGGCTGACCCACCTGGGCTGACCCACCTGGGCTGACCCGCCGGCGCCTGGATCTCAGAACAGGGTGGCGGGCTCCGGGTCGGCCTCCCGGAGGGCGATCAAGCCGGGGTCGTCGTGGCGGACGTTGCCGACCCGCTGGTCGACGGGATGGTGCACCAGCGTCCCCGGCGGGGCCGGCCGGAGGAGGGCGGCCAGCTCGTCGGGGTCGGCGTCGGCCGGGTCGACCCACAGGTCGAGGACGTCACGGGCCAGGACGACCGGCATGCGGTCGTGGATGCCGTCCATGTCCTGACCGGCGGTGGTGGTGACGATGGTGCACGACCGGACGGCGGGGCGTTCCGCCGCTGGGTCTTGGGGGCCCTGGCGCCGGGGGTCGCGCCAGTCGGCCCACAAGCCGGCGAAGGCCAGGGGCTGGCCGTCGGCCCGGTGGAAGTAGTGCGGCGTCCGGCGGCTGCCGGTGCCCTTGCGCCACTCGAAGAACCCGTCGGCCAGCACCGCCACCCGCCGGCGGTCGAAGGCGTCCCGGAACGACGGTCGGTTGGCCACCGACTCGGCCCGGGCGTTGAACAGGCGGCTCCCCGGTGACGGGTCGGTTGCCCCGGCGGGGATGAGGCCCCAGCGGAACTGGTCGAGGACCAGCGGGAGCCGAGGCGGGCCGTCGATGCCGGGGCCGCCGCCGAACCGGAGGCCGAGGACCTGGGTGGTCGGGGCCACGTTCCAGTGCGGGCCGATCGCCGCCGCCCCGGCGGCGAGCTCGGCGTCGAACAGCCGGGCCAAGGTGTCCGGCGGGGTGTAGAGGGCGAACCGGCCGCACATGGTGAGGCCAGGCTACGGGAGTGGGTCAGCGGACGAGGCCGCGCCCGGCGATGGGAGGGAGGTCGAGGGCGGTGAGGAGGCCGGCGGGGGCGGCGACGACGGCGGGGACGGCGTTGACCAGCCGCATGGCGGTGGCCTTGAGGCCGGCGGTGTTGTGGTCGCCGTCGGTGCCGAGCAGCTGCAGGTCCAGGGTGTAATGGGGCTCCCCGGTGACGACGACCCGGTAGCAGCCCTGCCCGGCGGGCTGCGGCCAGTCCGGGCCCAGGTCGTCGCGGTGCCGGGTGACGTGCTCGAGGACGACCACCGGTCGGTCGTGCCAGATGCCGCGTACCTCGAAATGCAGCCCGGCGACGGTGCCGGCGGGGACCGGGCCGGCGTCGACGGCGAAGTCGTCCGGCGCGGGCACCCGCTCGTACCACTCGTCGATCCGGTCCAGCTCGATGCCGAGGCCGGCGGCCAACTGCCGGACGACGCTGCCCCAGGCCATGGTGAGCACCCCGGGCTGCAACAACATGGGGACCTGGTCCATCGGCCGGGCGAACCCCATGATGTCGAACAGCACCATCCCCTGGTCGTAGGTGGCGTAGTTGAGGACCTCCAGGCAGCGGACTTCGTCGATCCGCTCGCTGATGCCCGTGAGGGCGAGTGGCAGGGCGTCGTTGGCGAAGCCGGGGTCGACACCGTTGACCCACAGGGTGGCCCCGCCGGCGGTCGCCGCCTCCCGGAGGGGTGCCGCCAACGGATCACCCGGGGCCGGGTACTGGAGGAACACCGGCCCGGACGACACCACGTTGACCCCCGCCCGGAGAAACCGTTCCAGGTCGCCCAGGGCCTCCATCAGCCGGTCGTCGGCCATGGCGGTGTGGACGATGCAGTCCGGTCGCAACGCCAGCAGGGTGTCGGCGTCGGTGGTGGCGGCCACGCCGAGGTCGCGGTCGAGGCCGGCGAGCCGGCCGGCGTCGCGGCCGGCCTTGGCCGGGTTGGACACGAACAGGCCGACCAGGTCGAGGTCGGGGTGGGCGTCGATGCCGGCCAGGGCGTGCCGGCCGACGTTGCCGGTGCTCCACGCCACTACTCGCAGCGGCGCCATCACAGGTCGGCCATCAGAGGTCGGCCATCACAGATCAGGGAGGCCGAAGTCGAGGTTGGGGATGTCCAGGCCGCCGTCGGCCTCGACCACCTTGCCGGTCACGTACGACCCGGCGTCGGACGCCAGGAACAGGACGGTGGCGGCGATCTCGGTGGGGTCGGCGATCCGGCGCAGCGGGGTGGCCTGCTCCATGGTGGTCCGCAGTTCGTCGCTCTGGAGGACGATGTCGAGGGCCGAGGTGGCCGTGGACCCCACCCCGACGGCGTTCACCCGGATGCGCGGGGCCAGGTCTTTGGCGGCCAGCCGGGTGTAGTGGACCAAGGCGGCCTTGACGGTGCCGTAGGCCAGGTAGCCGCGGCCGGCGGCCCGGCCCATGACGGACGAGATGTTCACGATGGACCCGCCGCCGCCGGCCAGCATGTGGGGGACGGCGGCCCGGACGAGGGCGTGGGCGGTGGCCACGTTGAAGTGGAACGCCTCCTCCAAGAAGCGGGAGGAGGTGTCGAGGAGGGGTCGCGGCATGGTGCCGCCGAGGTTGTTGACGACGACGTCGACGCGGCCGAACGTGTCCTGGGCGGCGTCGGCCAGACCGGCGACGGCGTCCAGGTCGGCCAGGTCGGCGGCGACCACCAGGGCGCGGCGGCCGACGGCCTTGATCTGGTCGGCGACCGACTGCAACTGGTCGTCGGTGCGGGCGGCCACCACCACGTCGGCCCCGGCTTCGGCCAGGGCCACCGCCGAGGCGGCCCCGATGCCGCGGCCGGCCCCGGTCACGATGGCCACCCGGTCGGTCAGGTGGAACCGGTCAAGGATCATCAGTCGTACCTCCCCCGGCGGACTGTAGCCCCGTTTTGGAACACGTTCTAGTCTCGGGTTGGCGGGGTTGGCGGGGTTGGCGGGGTTGGCGGGGTTGGCGGGGTTAGCGGGGTTGACGGGCGACGGGTACCCGGGTGACCCTGTGGCGGCATGGGTGAACGGGGAACGGCCGGGCGGATGCTGACGAACGTCGACCCGGTGCTCCGGCGGTGCTGGCACCCGGTGGCCCGGTCGGCCGAGGTCGCCGACCAGCCGGTGCGGGTCGTCCTCCTCGGCAAGCCGTGGGTGCTGTTCCGGGCCGGCGACCACCTTCGGGCGTTCCCCGACCGCTGCCCCCACCGCCGGGCCCCGCTGTCGCTGGGGGAGTGCCATGACGGCCTCCTCCGCTGCGCCTACCACGGCTGGCGTTTCGACGGTGAGGGGACCTGCGTGGCGGTGCCGGCGCTCGGGGACGACGCCGTCATCCCGTCTCGGGCCCGGTTGCGGCCGGCCGCCGGGGTGGCCGAGCGGCACGGCCTGGTGTTCCTGGCCCCCGACGACCCGGTGGCGCCGCTGCCCGAGCTCCCTGAGGCGACCGACCCGGCCTTCATGGCCGGTGACCTCCCGCCGATGACCGCCCGGGCGTCGGTGGGGCTGCTGGCCGACAACTTCTTGGACATGGCCCACTTCCCATTCGTCCACCGCGGCACCTTCGGCGCGGAGGAAGCGGCGGAGGTGCCCAACTACACCGTCGACCGGGACCGCTGGTCGTTCACCGCCGCCTACCAGCACCAGTTCGCCAACCGGGAGGACCCGGCCGTCGCCGCCGGGCTCCGGCCGTTGGTGCAGACCCGGCGGCTCACCTACCGGTTGGATGCCCCGTTCCACCTGGTGCTGCGGATCGACTTCCTCGACGCCGGCGGCTCCAACGTCATCGGGTTCTTCCTGCAGCCCGAGACCGCCGACCGCTGCCGCATCTACTCGACCATCTGGCGGGACGACGTCGACGGCGACGCCGAACGGATGGCCGACGCGGTGGCGTTCGAGGTGGCCGTGGTGGAGGAGGACCTGCGGGTGCAGCAGGCTTACGACGACCTCGTCCTGCCGCTCGACCTGACCACCGAGCTCCACACCCGGGCCGACCGGACCACGGTGGAGCTCCGCCGGGTCCTCGCCGACCTGGTGGCCGCCGTGGAGGGGGACACGGTCGAAGGGGACGCCATCTCCTGACGGCCGGTCCCGACCACCACCGGCCAGATCCGGGGGGCCAGGTACGACCCGGCGGTCCTCGTGAAGTGGATGCCGTCCGGGCTCCGGAGGGCGACGCCGTCGATCGACGCGTGGTAGGTCCCACCGGGGCAGACCATGGCCCCCAGCCCGAGGACCGACACCTTCCGCGGATCCGCCGCCGCCTCCTGCCGTAGCAGCCGGTTGTAGACCGCCAGGCGGGCGGCTGAGTCTGTCGGCCACGGCCGCCCTGTGGGTTGCTCGCCGTTGTCGTAGCACGGTGCCGTCAGCAGGATCACCCGCGCCCCTTTCGCCTCGGCCAGGGCCACGGTGCGGGACAGCTGGCGCTTCACGTAGGCGGCGAAGGCGGGATGGAGGATGTTGGTCCACTGCCCGCGGTAGGTCCGTGTGTGGACCTCCCACCGGCCGGCCAGCACCATCACCACGTTCGGGTCGATGGTGTCCACCCAGTGCCGGTACCACGCGGTCCACCGTTCGCCGTCGGGCTGTGTGATCGTCCCGTCCGGCGACAACGTCGGGCGGAGCGCCGGCGTCCCGGGCGGGAGGGGGCTCGAGTTGCAGGCCGGCCAGACCGGCAGCACGTTGCCCGCTGTCCGGTCCTCGCCGCCGTCGGTCACCCCGCAGCCGACGATGGCCTGGTCGTAGTCGGTGGGGTTGGCCACGCCGTAGGCCGTGGCCTCCGGCCCGAGCGCCAGCCCCAGCGTCAGGGCGGTCGAGTCCCCGATCAACAGCACCCGCACCCGCGGGCCCCGCCCGACCCGGGCCGCCCCGATCGGCCTCCCCGGCGGGGTCGTCCCGCCCGACGCCTCCGCCACCGCCGGCACCGTGGTGGCCGCCACCAGGGCCACCACCGTCGCCACCACGGCGAGCGGGGTGACCAACCAGGCCCGCCAGTCCCGGAGGAAGGTGCCCTGGCGGATGGGCCGTTCGACCAAGAAGAAGGACACCGTGGCCACCGCCACGGTGGCGGCGGTGCGGACCAAGAAGAGGTTGTAGCCCGACAATCCGGTCCGTGTCCCGTCGATCCAGATGAACAGCGGGAAGTGCCACAGGTACATCCCGTAGGAGATGCGCCCGAGGTAGCGCAAGGGGACCACCGAGAAGCAGCGGGCGACCACGGCCCGCTGGGCACAGACCACCGAGACCAGCACCGCCGCGGTGGACAGGGCGGCCAGCAAGAAGCCGCCCCGGTAGAGGAACGAGGCGTTCCCTGTGAGGCGGGTCCACAGCACCGCCGAGGCGGCCACCCCGGCCAGGCCGACGACGGTGAGGATCAGCCGGCCGCGGGCGGTGGTGGCCGCCCAGCGGGGGTCGCCCCCGGGGACCGAGAAGTGGGCGCCACCCCGACCACCTCGGCCGGCCCACCCGCCGGGTCGACGGTGGGCCCCCCGGCCACCTCGCCCCTCCGACGTTTCCGCGGAAACGTTTCTGGCGGTCCGCCGTCCCCGTTCTCGGGCCAACAGGGCCAGGGAGGCGGCCAGGGCGGCCCCGACCAACAGGCACTGGGCATGGGTGTCGGTGCCGTAGTAGAGCCGGGTGGTGTCGGTGCCGGGCTGGAAGAGGAGGGCCATCTCGACCGCCGAGGCCACTGCCCCCCCCACCGAGACCACCAGCAGCACCCGGAGGCTCTTGGTCCACTTCAACAGGCCGAGGACCACCAACGGCCAGACCAGGTAGAACTGCTCTTCGATGGCCAACGACCAGGTGTGGGTCAACGGCGACGGTAGGCCGGTCTGATTGAAGTAACTGGACCCCACCAAGATGAAGTGCCAGTTGGCCACGTAGAACAGGCTGGACAGCCCGTCGAGCCGCAACCCGGGGTAGGTGCCGGCCGGGACGACGAACGCGGCGTAGACGGCCACGAACAGCAGCACCAGCACCAACGCCGGCAACAACCGTCGGGCCCGGCGGGCCCAGAAGGCCCCCAACCGGATGGTGCGGGTCCGGTTGAACTCGTTGACCAGCAACGAGGTGATCAAGAAGCCGGACAATACGAAGAAGGTGTCCACCCCGAGGTAGCCGCCGTCGAGCCAGGGGATGCCGCCGTGGAAGGCCATCACCCCCAACACGGCGAAGGCCCGGAGGCCGTCGAGGGCGGGGATGTAGGAGAGGGTGGGTTGGACGTGGGGGGCGTCCGGATCCGGAACCGGCGAAGACCCGGTACCAGTTGACCCGGTACCAGTCGACCCGGTACCAGTCGACCGAGCACCAGTCGACTGGGCACCAGCCGACCGGGCACCCGGAGACACGGCGTGGGCAGGCGGCACTACAGGTTGATGCTGGGCCACCGGGCCGGCTTCCTCCCCCACGAAGACAGGGTGGCGGGTCCGGGGGGCGAGGGCCACGCCGGTCCGCCACCGGTTTCCGGCGGACAGTCTTCCAGACCGGATCGACACTGCGACAGCAGCGGGTGGTGCCGTGCCCGGGTGCCGTGACCGGGGGTGCCGTGACCGGGGGTGCCGTGACCGGGGGTGCCCTGGCGGTCGAGGTGGGCCTCGGTAGCCTGGATGGCCGAGCCTCGCCCACAGGAGCCGTCCCCCGTGCCCGTCGGAAGCGCATCATCGGCCATCCGGCCGGACCCCTACCCCCGCCGCCCGCCACGGGCCACCGGCCGGAGGGCTGGCGGACGGAGAGGTGGCGGCCGGGGTCCGAGTAGTCGGGTGCGCCGGCGACGTCGGCTGGCGACGGTGCTGGTGCTGGTCGTGGTGGTGCTGGCGGTGGTGGCGTTCGCCCTGGCGGGGACGGGGTCGCCTGGGGCGGCGACGACAACACCGGTGCGGGCGAAGATCGTGTCGGTGGCGGACAGCCAGTTGGGCTACCAGACCGATCCGGCCAACTCGTACTGCAACCAGTACAGCGCCTACTGGGACGCCGGGAAGAGCGACTGCGGACCGGGGCTGAAGAGTGAGGAGTGGTGCGCCGACTTCGCCGCCTGGGTGTGGAAGCAGGCGGGGGCGGTGGTCACATACCAACTGGCACCGGGGTACCTGAACGCCGCCTCGGCGAGCTTCTACGTGTGGGCCGCGAACCACGGGACGTGGCATGCGGCCGACTCGGGGTACACGCCGCAGCCGGGGGACGTGGCGGTGTACGGGTTGGACCCGACAACGGACACGGCGGTGCACGTGGCGGTGGTGACCGGGTACACCGCCGGGGCGCAGGGCCCGGACGTCGTGAACGGCGACGGCGACCGGACGGGGTTCAGCGTGGTGGAGACGGGCACCGACCAGTACCGGGCGGACACCAACGACGGCGGCCGGTCGATGCTGTCGGGGTACGCCTCTCCCCTACTGCCGTAGTCGGGCCCAGGCGTTAGCGGCTCAGGTATTAGTCGGCCCAGACCTTGGCGGGTCAGGTCTTGGCGGATCAGACCTTGGGGGTGAAGCCGGGGGGGAGGGAAATGGACTTCTCCTCCAAGAACAGCTCCAGGCCCTCGGGGCCGAACTCGCGGCCGACGCCGGACTCCTTGTAGCCACCGAAGGGGGTGGCGAAGTCCATGGGGACGCCGGTGTTGAGCATGTAGGTGCCGGTTCGGACCCGCCGGGCGACGCCGAGGCCGCGGTCGTTGTCGCCGGTCCACACCGACCCGCAGAGGCCGTAGTTGGAGTCGTTGGCGATGTCGACGGCGTCGTCGTCGCCGTCGTAGGGGATCACGGCGAGGACGGGACCGAAGATCTCCTCCTGGGCGATCCGCATCTTGTTGTCGACACCGGCAAAAACGGTGGGCTGGACGTACCAGCCCTTGTCGAGGCCGGCGGGGCGGCCGCCGCCGACGACGACCTTGGCGCCCTCTTCCTGGCCGGTGCGGAGGTAGCCCTCGACGCGGTCGCGCTGGCGGTCGGCGACGAGGGGGCCGACCTCGGTGGTGGGGTCGAGGGGGTCACCGACGGGCATGGCCTTGACCCGGTCGACCAGGGCGTCGACGACCTCGTCGTACCGGCTGCGGGGGGCGAGGATGCGGGTCTGGGCGATGCAGGCCTGGCCGTTGTTCATGATGGCGTTGGGGAGCAGGGTGGGGAGGGTGGCGTCGAGGTCGGCGTCGTCGAGGATGATGGCGGCGGACTTCCCACCGAGCTCCAGGGTGCACCGCTTGAGGCGCTCGCCGCAGAGGCCGCCGATGCGCTTGCCGGCGAGGGTGGAGCCGGTGAAGGACACCTTGTCGACGCCGGGGTGGGTGACGAGGTGCTCGCCGACTTCGCGGCCGGCGGGGAGGACGGACAGGACGCCGTCGGGGAGGCCGGCGTCGGCGAAGATCTCGGCCAGGGCGAAGGCGTCGAGGGGGGTCTCGGGGGCGGGCTTGAAGACGACGGTGCAGCCGGCGGCCAGCGACGGGGCGAGCTTGGCGGCGGCGATGAACAGGGGGACGTTCCAGGGGGCGATGGCGGCGACGACGCCGACGGGCTCCCTGGTGACGAGGACCTCGGGGTTCAAGACGCCGGTGCGGACCTCGTCGAAGGCGTAGGTGCCGGCGAGGTCGGCGTAGTAGTTGAAGATCATGGTGGGGGCGAGGACCTGGGCGAGCTGGGCCCAGGCCACCGGGGAGCCCATCTCGGTGGCGATGACCTCGGCGATGTCGGTCATGTCCGCGGTGATGGCCTCGGCGACCTTGGCCAGGATGGCGCCGCGCTCGGCGGGGGCCATGCGGGGCCACGGACCCCGGTCGAAGGCCTGGCGGGCGGCGGCGACGGCCTTGTCGACGTCGGCCGCGGTGGCGTCGGGAACCCGGGCGACGACCTGCTCGGTGGACGGGGAGACGACGTCGATGGTGCCGGTGCCCTCCGGGGCCACCCAGGCGCCTCCGATGAACAGTCGGTCGTAGTCCTTGACGGGCATGGCCCCTCCTCCGGTCGTCGAGCACGTCGGCCGGACCGTCGCCGACCCAAAACTAGAACGTGCTTCAATTCCTTCCCATGGTAGCCACAGGTGGGGAGGCCGTGACGGCCGGCCACCAGGTCTAGCCCACGACGCGCGGCCCACCCATCGGTGCCGGGTGGGTCGCTCCCACCTCCCCCACCACCTCCCAGCCTCCCTCCCACCGGCGAAGCGACGGCGCAGGTTTCCTGACGGACCGTCAGCTCCCCGCATAGGCTTCGGAGATGCCCGATAACGCTGGACGTGATCCGGAGGAGGTGGCCCAGTCCCTCGGGGGGTGGCTGGCCACCAAGCTGCCGGCCGGGGCCGACCCGGTGGTGACCGACGTGAACGCCCCGCAGTCGAACGGGTTCTCGAACGAGACCATCCTCTGCCGGGCGGCCTGGACCGCCGACGGGGGGCGGGCGGAGCGGCGGCTGGTGGTCCGGGTGGCCCCGACCCGGCACCTGCTGTTCTTGGACGCCGACTTCTCCACCCAGTACCGGGTGATGAAGGCGCTGGCCGACGGGGGTGCCGGGGTGCCGCTGCCGTCGCTGGGGTGGTACGAGGACGACCCGTCCTGGCTGGGGGTGCCGTTCTTCACCATGGACCACGTCGACGGGCTGGTGCCGCCGGACAACCTGCCGTACACCATGGAGGGGTGGGTGCTGGAGGGCAGCGCCGAGGAGCAGGAACGGATGTGGTGGACCGGCCTGGAGGCGCTGGCGGCGGTCCACCGGACCGACTGGCGGGCGTTGGGGCTGGGCTGGCTGGCCCACCCGAAACGGGGGGCGCCGGGGCTGGAGCAGCAGCTGGCCTACTACCGGGAGTTCCTGGACTGGTCGGCCAAGGGGAGGCCGCAGCCGGTGACCGAGGCCATCTGGGACTGGCTGGTGGCGAACCGGCCCGAGGAGGACGGCGAGGTGGTGCTGTGCTGGGGGGACAGCCGGATGGGGAACATCATCTGGCAGGACTTCACCCCGGCGGCGGTGCTGGACTGGGAGATGGCCACCCTCGGCCAACCCGAGCTCGACCTCGGGTGGTGGTTGTTCTTCGACCGGCAGTTCACCGAGGGGCTGAACGTGCCGCGGCCGGCGGGGTTCCCGTCGCACGCGGCCACCGTGGAGCGGTACACCGAGCTGGTGGGCCGGCCGGTGCGGAACCTGGAGTACTACCAGGTGTTCTCCGGGTTCCGGTTCGCCGTGGTGATGTGCCGGCTCACCGACCTGCTGGTGCAGAGCGGGCAGCTCCCCGAGGACACCGACATGGGCACCAACAACCTGGCCACCCAGTTCACGGCCAGCCTGCTCGGTCTGCCGTCGCCCGCGGCGTCGATGTCGGCGCCGCAGCGCCTCTGAGCCCTACCCAGGGGGGTCGCCCAGGAGGGCGGCCCCTACGACGGGTAGGAGGTGCTGGGGTTCGACTGGTCGAGGAGGCCGGCCTTGCGGAGGCGGTCGACCAGCCAGTTGACGCTGTCGGAGGCCCCGATGGCGTCCTCCCAGCCGTCGAGGGCGGCCTCGACCTCCTCCTGGGAGTCGGCGTGGCCGACGACCACCACCGTCATGCCCTCGACCTCGGTGTCGTCGGCCTGGTGGGACCCGGAGTAGTGGATCCCCCCGAACGGATCGGCGTAGCCGTGGGGAACCGGTTCTCGCAGGACGTAGAGCTCCCCGGTGTCGGCCACCCAGCTCAGCTCGTGGCGGATGTGGTGGTCGTCGGTCCAGTCGCGCCCGAACTCGACCTCGGCTGACTGCCGGCGCCGTTCGTCGGCGTCGTAGAACTCCTCGATGTCCACCCGGGGCACTGTAGTGGGAGGGACCGGCCTCTCCCACTCGGCCGGCGGCCAGCGGTGGGAGCCACGGGAGGACGCCGGCCGTTCACGCTGCGGCCATGACCGACACCGACCTCAAACCGATCGACCGGCTCGGCGCCGACTGGGCGGCGGTGTGCCGCTCGGCGGAGTCCGGCCACGCCCTGGCTCTCCTGGCCGCCCGAGAGGAGGCGGTGGCGGCGCTCGGGGTGTCCGACCTGGGGGGGCTGGTCGATGGCCTGCGCCGCCCGGAGGGTGCCACCCAGCGCGACGACGCCGGTCGGGTGGTGCAGGCGATGATCCGGTCACAGGCGGCACATCCGCTGATGCCCCGGGCCATCCTCCAGGCCGTGCTCCCGGGGCTGGTGGCGGTGGCCCGGCGGTTGTCGTGGGGGTCGGGCGGCGACTGGACCAGCGGCGGCGCCTTCTTCGTCGACGTGGTGACGACCGCCTGGGAGGTGATCGTGGACTGGGCCGGCGACGACCGGCCTTACGCCGTCCTGGACCTGTTGTCGGCCGTCCGGTGCCGGCTTCGTCGGCAGCTGTTGAGCCAGCGGGCCGGGCGGGACCGGGTGGTGCTCGGGATGGACCTCGAGAGCCTGGTGGCGTCGCCGTGGCGCAACGGGAGCACCGACCTGGACGAGCTGGCCCGCACCATCGACGCCATGGCCGGCAATGAGCTGGACCGGGTGGACGCGGCGGTGTTGTATGGCAACGGCGTCCTCGGGATGACCATCACCGAGCTCTCCGACTTGAGTGGCGTCTCTCGCCGGCACCTCGGTGGGTGCCGGAAGCGAGCCCTGACGAAAATTGTTGCCTGAGGATATCTAATTTCTTGGCGTGGGGCGCAGTGGCAATGCAGACAAATCGACCGGCCGTTTGGCCGCCGTTGGACCGTCGTACCGCGGCCGGCCGCACTGGTGGGCGGTGCTCGCCGTCGCCCTGGCCCTCATGGCCCTGGTGGCCGCGGTGTCGCGAACGGCTGGCCCGACCGGCGGCGGGCGGGCCGCCGAGCGACGGGGGCCCGTCGGCTCGACCGGGACCGCGACGGCCGGCCGAAGCGGACGGCCCGGTGGGGCGACGACTCCGTCGACGACCAGGAGCGAGGCCCCCACGCTGCCGGTTCTCCCGACGGTGCCGACCAGCGTGCCTGGCGCCGACGCCGTCCGGCCGGCCCAGCCCGCCAGTACCGGCGCGGCCACCGGCAGCGGCCCGACGCCGACCGGAGCGGCGACCGGGTCGTCGGGTGGTGGGGCCGGCCCGACGACCACCACGACGACCACGACGATCGGCACCACGACTGCTCCACCGACGACGGCCACCACCACTACCAACCCACCTGCCCAGACCTTCTCGGGCTACCTGTCGTCACCGGACGACGTCTCGGCCACCTACCCGTTCCCCGGAGCCGGCCCGGTCACCGCCACGGCCAGCTGGGCGACAACACTCGCACTCACACTGTCGATATCATGCTCAGGTCTGACCACTTCGAAATTCGGCACCTCTGGTATTTCGGTGTCGATCGGCGGCGGGGGGACAGGCGATGAGCAGTGCAGCGTCACGCTCGCCGAGTCACCGTCGGATACGGGCCCGGTCATGTATTCACTATCGGTCGCCCACACCGTGGGCTAGCCATATCGATCTCGGTTCTTGAGGGGGCAGCGGAGTGCGACGGAAGACCGCCGATCTCGCCGTCGGGACCACTGCGGCCGTGCTCATGTTCGCCGCCGTCCCGGCGGTGCTCCTGGCGCTGACGGGATGGCCGGACCCGGTGCGTCTGGCCCACGTCCGTTCGGTGTCGGCGTCGACCGCGCTGGAGGTGCTGGCGGCGGTGGCGTGGGTGGCGTGGGTCGGTTGCTGCGGGCCGCTGCTGGCGTCGGTGGTCCGCCGGGTCCGGCGGCGGGACGTGTCCACCCGCCCGGGAGCCCACATCCCCGAGTGGGTGGCCAGCCGGATCGCCGCCGCCGTGCTGGCGCTGAGCCCGGTGGCGCTGACGACCACCGCCGGGGCGGTCGGTGCCGTCCGCTCCGCGCCCGCCCCGACCGCGTCCTCGGTGTCGACCCACCGGGCAGCCGCCAGCACCGCCGACCCGATTGGTGCGGGCCCGGCCGGTGCGTCGGCGGCGGCCGCCGCCGACCCAGGCCCTCCGGCCAGCGCCGGGCTGACAGTCGGCGTGGCCGAACCGGCGGTGCCGACCTGGTACACGGTGGCCGACGGCGACAGCCTGTGGTCGATCGCCCAGCACTTCTACGACGACGGCAGCGAGTGGCCGACGATCGCCGAGGCCAACCTCGGGCAGGTGATGGACGACGGCACCCGGTTCATGGACCCCAGCTTCATCCGGCCGGGCTGGGTGCTGGTGTTGCCGCCGGTGTCCACGGGCACCCCACCGGCCGCCTCGACATCGCCCGCGGGCCCCGCCCCGTCGGCCACCCAACCGTCGGCCACCCAACCGTCGGCCACCCAACCGACCGGGCAGGCGACGTCGCCGACGTCGGTACCGTCGTCGCCGGCCGCCACAGTGGCGGCGGTGGCTCCGGCGGCCGCGACGGCGATGCCGACAGGCGCCCTGGCCACCGCTCTCCGTCGTTGGCTCCCGGCTGGACCGTTGTCCGGGACGACCGGCGACGTCCATGGCGCCGGCTCCCCCACGGGCGGGGTCCGACGGACGACCGCCGCCGGAGGGCCCAAGGCCACTCGGCACTCGACGTCAGGCCGGCCGGCACAGGCGGCATCTGGCCGGCAGGCACGATCGGCATCTGGCCGACGGCCGCCAACGGGCCCGTCGACCCCGGAGCCGATGCCGTTGCCCGAATTGGTGGCGCTGGGGACCGGTGCGGTGGTGGCGGCTGCCCTGGCGAGACGGGCTCGGCGGGCTCGGCACCGGGCGGCGCTGGTGCGGCCGGAGGGTGGGCGGTCGATGGACCCCTCCGAACCGGCGGTGATGGCCGCCACCGAGCTGGTGCCGTTCGACCGGGTGCCGGCGCTCCAGTGGTTGGAGGCGGCGAACCGGCACCTGACGGCGGCCCTCGAGGCGTCGGGACGGGCACACGACGCCCCGGCGGCTCGGCTCGTCCGGGTCGGGTCGGACGGCGTCGAGGTCCGGCTCGCCGAGCCGGCGTCGTGGGCACCGCCCGGTTGGGTGAGCACCGACGGGCCGTCGTGGGTGCTGCCGGCGACCACCGACCTGGAGGCGGTCGTGCAGGTCGGGCGGCACCGGGACCCGTGGCTGCCGACGCTGCTGCCGGTGGGGAGCAACGACGACGGGAGCTGGCTGGTGGTGGCGGGACCCGGCAGCTGCCTCCCGGTCCTCGGTTCGGGGGCGACGGCGTTGATGGCTGCCATGGAGATGGCCCTCGAGAGCTGGGCCTGGGCTGACCAACTGGTGGTGGCCGACCGGGCCGGGGCGGTCGAGGAAGGCACTACCACCATCGTGTTCTTCGGCGACCCGTCCGAGCTGTCCGAGCGGGCCCGGCGGCGGTGCTCGGTGGTGACCGCCCTGCCGCTGCCGGCGACGGACCTGACGGTTACGGTGGACGCCGGGGCGGCGTCGCTGCATCCGCTCGGCGTGGTGGTCCGTCCGGACCTCCTCGACACCCACCGTCGGGCCGCCCTGGCCGAGACCCTCGACGTCGGCCGGGTCGTCCCCCGGTCGGCCACGGTCAGGGGGTCGGCGGCCTCGCCGGTGACCGTCGCCGTCGGCCCTTCCGAGGAGCCGTTGGCCGGGTTGGGGCCGGGGTCGGTCGACGTCCGGTTGCTGACCGCCGTCCCACGCCTGGACGGGCAGGCGGAGGAGCTGACACCGAAACGGTCGAGGCGGGCCGTCGAGCTGGTGGCGTACCTGACCCTGCACCACCCGGTCCCGGTCACCGGCGACCGCCTCCGGACCAGGGTGCTCGGCTCGGCCGACGCCGATGCCGCCGCCAAGACGCTGTTCAACACCGCCGGGGCGGCCCGCCGGGCCCTGGGCCGGGACGGCGAAGGGGAGCCCCTGTTGCCGACGGCTACGAAGGGGAGCCACTACCGGATCTCCCCGCTGGTGACCTCGGACGTGACCCGGGTGGCGGCCCTGGTGGAGGCCGCCGGTCACACCGACGTCCCGGACGAGGCGATGGCCCTGCTCCGTGAGGCACTGAGCCTGGTGGAGGACGAGCCGCTGGCTCGGACGACGGGCTACGCCTGGTGGCAGGCCGAAGGGCACGAGCAACGGGTGGCCGGGACCCTGGTCGACGCGGCGTGCCGCCTGGCGCCGTTGGCGTCGGCCAACGGTCTCGACGAGCTGGCCCGGTGGGCGGTCGAGAAGGCGCGACTGGTGGAGCCGTACAGCGAAGCGCTCTGCCGGGTGGCCATGCGCGCCGCCGCCGATGCCGGCGACGCCGACCGGCTCCGGCGGGAGTGGCAGGAGTGCCTCCGCCGGGTGGACGACCTCGACCCAGGCGGGCTGCCGTCGGCGGCGACCGAACAGCTCTACGCCGAGCTGTGCCGGCGGGTGCCCCCCACCACCGACGGGATGGCCACCGACGGGATGGCCACCGACGGGGTCACCGACTCGGCCCTCAGCGGCTGACCCGGACCGTGTTCCAGCCCACGGCGATTTTCCCAACCCTCGGCGAAAAGGCTCTGACCGGGGAAAACGATCCGGCGAGGTGGAGAAACCCTCGCCCGTCCACGCTGGTCTTTTGTCAATTCGCCGGTAGTCGGACCAGAGCAAACCGCCAAGACTCCTGCTCCAACTGCTCCGATCGTTCCGATCGCAGGAGCTACGCCAGCTTGGCGGCGATGGACGACGCCCCGCGAAGCACCATCCCGTCGGCGCCGGCGGCGCTGTACACGTGGGTGGGTCGCTGCCGGGCCTCGGCGATGAGGTCGGCCAGGTAGGTCCCGAAGGGGACGACGGGGTCGATCCACAGGTACCGGGCCAGGGAGCCCGGGATGGTGTTGATCTCGTTCACCACCAGGTCGGTGCCGTCGGAGAGGAAGTCGATCCGGGCGGCCCCCCGCAGCGACGACAGCCGGGCCACCCGGGCGGCGGCGTCCCGCAGCCGCCGGTCGAGGTCCGGGTCGATCTGGGCCGGGAGCTCTCGGGGGGCGCTGGCCATGCCTTCGCCGCCGATGTACTTGTCGGCGTACCCGAGGATCTCGGGCTCACCGGCGGCGCCGCCGGCCCGGGGGGTGCGCAGCGGCCGCTCGACGGCGGACAGCTGCAGGTCCGGCCAGCTGCGGACGGCGATCTGCAGGTCGAACCAGTCGGCCCGGTAGGGCTCGACGACGGCACCGGCGCGCAGGTGCTGGTTGGTGCCCAGCCGGGCCAGGGCGGTGGGGAGGTCGGCGACGACGTCGATGCCGATGGACGACCCACCGAAGCGGGGCTTGACGATGTACGGGCCGGAGAAGTCGAGGGCGGTGGTCCCCGGTTCGAGGGCCACCCGGGGCAGGGTGGGCAGGCCGGCCCCGGCCATGACGGCGCCGAAGGCCAGCTTGTCCATGCCGATGGCCGCACCGGCCAGCGACGGCCCGGTGTAGCGGATGCCGGCCAGATCGAGGACGGACTGGAGGGTGCCGTCCTCCCCCGGGGCGCCGTGGCAGCAGACGACGGCCACCTCGACGGGCTGGGTGCGGGCCCGGCCGAACCGCCCGCCGTCGGCGACGAAACCGCCGTCGGCTCCGACGGTCAGCCGGAGAGGGGTGGCCCCCCGGGGGAGGCCGTCGACGAAGGCGGTGGCCTCCAGGGCGGGGTCCACCTCGTACCAGTCGCCGGCCTTCGTCCAGTAGATCGCCCGGGGGGCCTCGCCGGTGCGGGCCAGCTCGTGGGCGGCCTGCAGGCCGGTCAGGACGCTGACGTCGTGCTCGGGTGAGGGGCCTCCGAAGATGACGGCGACATCGGACAAAGTGGTGCTCCTGCTCGGTAGGGGTCGGTCAAGGGTAGTTGTCCGGCAGGTCGTTCTCGTAGAGGACGGCGTCGCCGGGACCGAGGTGGGTGCGCACCCAGGTGACCGCTTCCTGGCGGGTGCCCACTACCACCGGCTGGAGGGAGGCGGCGCCGCGGCGCAGGGCCCGGCGGTTGGTGCGGCCCACCACGACGAAGTCGGTGGCCACCCCGCAGGCTGCGGCGGCGAACGCCTCGTTCTCGGCGGCCTGGCGGCGGCCCAGCTCGACCATGCCGGGGGTGACCACGACGCGGCGGCGGTCGACAGGAGCCTCGGCCAGGACGCCGAGGGCGGCGCGGGCCCCGGCTGGGTTGGAGTTGAAGGTGTCGTCGATGACCAGGACGCCGGAGGTGGCCTGGGCGGAGGTCAGCCGGTTGGCCACGGCCGGGAGCGAGCTGATCCTCGCCGGGAGGTCCGCCGGGTCGACGCCCAGGCGGAGGGCGACGGCGACGGCACAGGCCAGGTTGGTCGGCTGCACCCCGCCGCCGACCGGTACGGCGTCGGCCACCACCCGACCGGCCACGGTGACGGTGACGGCGCCGTCGACCCGCTGGACGCAGACGTCGGCGCCGGGGTCGGCGGCCGAGCAGCGGACGACCTCGATCCCGCCGGCGGCCCCGTCGGCGTTGCCGGTGGAGCCCCCGGCGAGGTGGTCGGCCAGGTCGGCCAGGCGTGGGTCGTCGACGTTCAAGAACGCCGCCGAGGCCCGCTCGAAGATTTCGGACTTCGCCCGGACGATGGCGTCCTCGCTGCCGAACCGCTCCAGGTGGACCGGGCCGATGGCGGTGATGACGGCGAGGTCGGGCGGGCACCACCGGCACAGGTCCCGGATCTCGCCGGGGCCGTAGGTGCCCATCTCGGCCACGAACACCTCGGTGCCGTCGCTGAGGTGCTCGTTGACCGCCCGGGCCAGGCCGGCCCGGTTGTTGAACGACGCCGGCGTGGCCACGATGGGCCGGGTGCCGGCGACGAGGTGGGCGACGTGGTTCTTGGTGGACGTCTTGCCGTAGGAGCCGGTGATGGCCACCACGGTGGGCGCCACCCGCTGCAGCCGGTCGGTGGCGGACCGGACGAACGGAGCCGACAGGCGCACCTCCACCGGGCCCATCACCGCGCAGGCGACGTCGACCAGGGCCGGAGCCACCACGACGCCGGCGGCGGCGAAGACGGCGGGGGCGCCGAGGAGGACGCCGACCACGACGACGACGGCTTGGAGCACCAGCCAGGCAGCGGCCAGCGAGCGGAGCCGCCGGGTGGCCACCAACGGGGAGGTGCGGCCTTTCATCGACAGGTGCAACGGCCCGACCACCGCCACCCCCACCGGGGCCAGGGCGGCCAGGGGCCACCGGGCGGACAGGACCACCCCGGCCAGGGCGACGGCGGCCAGGGCGACGTTGCCGGCCTCGCTGGCCCACCAGCGGAGGGCGAACCGGCTGACGGACCCGCTGAGGTAGTGCTCCCGCTGGGCCACCCGCAGCCACCGGAGGCCGGCCGGGGCGAGGGCCAGGATGCAGGCGGCCACGGCGATCCACTCGGCCGGGCCGCCGGGGTTCCCGATCAGGGTGGCCGGCGGGGCCTGGAGGGGGGTCATCGTCGGGCGTCCTCCACCGTGGCCCGGAGCACCCCCGGGACGGTCAGGGGGGTGAGATGGCCGGCACCGGGGCAGACGGTGAGGTCGGCCCGGGCCAGGCGGTCGGCAGCGGCCCGGGCGACGGGCAGCGGGACCTCGGCGTCGTCGTCGCCCCAGACCAGGTGGACCGGGCAGGTGATGGCGGCCAGCTGGGCCTCGTAGGACTCGGCGACGGTCTTGACGTGGACCTGCCGCATCACGCCCTGGGCGGCCCGGTAATCGGCCGACCCGTACCGTTGGCGGGCGGCCTCCATGCGGGCGTCGCCGACCAGCCCGAACCGGTGCAGGGTCCGGACCAGGCGGTAGCCGCGGGCCGGCCGGCGCGGCGGGGCCAGCCGGACGAGCGGCACCCCGGTGAGGACCAGGGACTGGACCAGGTCGGGCCGGGTGGCGGCCAGCTGTACGGCCACCCGGCCGCCGAAAGAGTGGCCGAGGACCACCACCGGCCGGCCGGCCTCCTCGACGATCGGTTCGAGCAGCGGGACGACGGCGTCGGCGTAGCGGTCGGTCCCCCACGGTTCGGGCGGGGGCGGGCTGGCCCCGAAGCCCGGGAGGTCGACGGCGACGGCGTCCAGGGCCGCGGCGTCGTCGGTGGCCCGGACGACGGCGTCGAAGTCCTTATGGGTACGGGCCCACCCGTGCAACGCCAGGACCCCGGCCGGTGACCGGCCGGTGGCGCTACCGAAGAGGGCGCCGTCGCAGAAAGCCTGTAGCACCCGGCTAGCCCTCCCCCGCCGACCGGCCGCGGCGGCGGTCGTGGTCCGGGTACATCCTGTGGTCCGGGTACATCGCGGCCACCCTAGATGGGTGGCACAGCGGGTCGGTAGGTTTGCCCGGTGACGTCCGGCGCCTACGGGCTGGTGGGGTTGACCCCGGCACAGCGGGAAGCGGTGACGGCCGACGACCCGGTGATCTGCCTGCTGGCCGGCGCCGGGACCGGCAAGACCCGGGTGTTGACCCTCCGGGTGGCCCGGCGCGCCCACGAAGGGTCGGCCAGGCCGGAACGGGTGCTGGTGTGCACGTTCAGCCGGAAGGCCGCCCAGGAGCTCCGGCACCGGCTCTGGGCCCTCGACGTGGGCGACGTCCGGGCCGGGACGTTCCACCGGACGGCCCTGCAGCTGCTCCGCCAGCACCATGCCGACCGGGGCGGGACGGCGCCCCAGATCCTGCCGGACCGCCGGGCGGTGCTGGCGTCGGTCCTGGCCACAGAGCCAGGCGGCGGCCGGCGGTCGCCGGTCGGCCAGGTGGACACCGAGATCGGGTGGGCCAAGGCGCGGCTCATCGGCCCCGAGGAGTACGAGGAGGAGGCCCGCCGGTACGGGCGGCGGCCGGTGGGCGGGGCCGGGGCCATGGCCGACCGCTACGCCCGGTACGAGGAGGCCCGGCGTCGCCGGCGGGTCCTGGACCTGGACGACCTCCTCTGGCGGGCGGCCGACCTGCTGGCCGACGACCCGACGTTCGCCGCCGCCGTCCGGTGGCGGAACCGGCACCTGTTGGTGGACGAGATGCAGGACGTCAACGCCGCCCAGTTCCGGCTGCTGCGGCTGCTGGCCGGGGACGACCCCGACCTGTTCGTGGTCGGCGACCCGAACCAGTCGGTCTACGGCTGGAACGGCGCCGATCCCACCCTGCTCGACCGGCTCCCCGACGCCTTCCCGGGGGCGAGGGTGCTGCGGCTGGACCAGAACCACCGGTGCTCGCCCCAGGTGGTGGCGGTGGCCGCCGCCGCCCTGGGGATCGCCGGATCGACATCCGACGCCGCCGGGGCCGGGCCGGACGGCGCCGACGATGCGGCCGGGCCGACCAGCACCCGCGCCGACGGACCGGTACCCCGGGTGGTGGGGCTGGACACCGACGCCGGGGAGGCCGGCTGGGTGGCCCGGCAGGCCTGGCTAGCCCACCGACCGGGACGGCGATGGGACCAGATCGCCGTGCTGGCCCGGACGAACGGGCAGTTGCAGATGTTGGCCGAGGCGCTGCGGGCGGCGAGGGTGCCGGCGCGACTGGCCGAACCGGCGGCGGGGCCGGCCAGTGACCTCCGCACCCGGTGGGCCGCCGACGGCCGGGCGCTGGTGCAACCGGTCGGGGACGATCCGGAGGCGGCGACAGATGACGGCGACGACGAGCTTCGGGACGCGGTCGTGCTGACCACCTTCCACCGGGCGAAGGGGCTGCAGTGGCCGGCGGTGTTCGTCGCCGGGCTGTCGGAAGGGTTGGTGCCGATCGCCTCGGCCCGCACCCCGGCCGCCCGTGACGAGGAGCGACGGTTGCTGTACGTGGCCCTGACCCGGGCCGAAGCCGAGCTGACCTGCTCGTGGGCCCGCTGGTCGGACGGGCGGGCGCAAGCCGACGGCGCGGCGGCCCGGGAACGGTGCCGGTGGTTGGCCGACGTCGAACGGACCTGTGCGACGCTGGCGGCCGCCCAGGCCCCGACCGACCCGGAGCAGGTGTCGGCCCGGTTCGCCACCCTCCGGGCGCTGGCGAGCGGGCCGGGCGAGGAATAGGCGGGCCGGGTAGGGTCGAGCGGGACCATGAGCGACATCGTCGAGCAGCTGCGAGACGTGGTGGGGGCCGGGTTCGTGCTGACCGGCGACGGGGTCCACGCCGACTACACCCACGACGAGTCCCTGACGGGAACGCCGGTGGCCCCTTTGGCGGTGGTCCGACCGGGGTCGACCGCCGAGGTGTCCCGGCTACTGGCCCTGGCCGACGAGGCCCGGGTACCGGTGGTGGCCAGGGGCACCGGGACCGGGTTGTCGGGCGGTGCCCGGCCCCTGTCGGACGGCGTGGTGGTGGCGTTCGACCGGATGGACCAGATCGTGGAGGTCGACGTCGACAACCACGTGGCGGTCGTCCAACCCGGGGTGACGCTGGAGCAGCTGGACGCCGCCCTGGCGCCACTCGGCCTGGTGTACCCGGTGTTCCCCGGTGAGGTCACCGCATCCCTCGGTGGGAACGTGGGGACCAACGCCGGCGGGATGCGGGCGGTCCGCTACGGGGTGACGCGGCACCGGGTGCTGGGGCTGGAGGCGGTGCTGGCCGGGGGCGAGGTCATCCGGACCGGGGGGAAGTTCGTGAAGTCGGCCTCCGGCTACGACCTGACCCAGTTGCTGGTGGGCTCGGAGGGGACGCTGGCGCTGGTGACCGAGGTGACGGTGAAGCTGGAGCCGAGGCTGCCGCACACGGCGACCGTTCTGGCCCCGTTCGGCACGGTGGACGAGGTGGCTCGGGCGGTGCCCAAGGTGGTGGCCAGCGGGGCGGCGCCGCTGATCCTGGAGTACCTCGACGTCCTGGCCATGGCCGGGGTGACGAACGCCGCCGGGCTCGATCTGGGCATCCCCGAAGAGGTGCAGGCGGCCACCGCCGCCTACCTGGTGGTGGTGCTGGAGAGCACCCACGCCGACCGGCTGGAGGCGGACACCGAGGCGGTTGCCGAGCTGTTGGCCGGCCTCGGGGCGGTCGACGTGTACGTTCTGCCCCCGACGGCCGGGGCCCAGCTCATCGCCGCCCGAGAGCGGGCGTTCTTCGTCTCCAAGGCGGCCGGTGCCGACGACATCGTCGACACGGTGGTCCCGCGGGCGGCCATCCCCGAGTTCCTGGCGGTGGCCACCGAGCTGGCCGCCGAGCACGGCGCCCTGGTGTCGGGCTGCGGCCACGTCGGAGACGGCAACGTGCACCTGTCGGTGTTCCTCCCCGACCCCGACCGGCGGGCCGGACTGCTCCGGGCGATGTTCGCCGCCGCCGTCGGCGTCGGCGGCGCGGTGTCCGGCGAGCACGGCATCGGCGCCGACAAGCGGCCGTACTTCCTGACGCTGGAGGACCCGACCAAGGTGGCGCTGATGCGGCGGATCAAGGCGGCGTTCGATCCCAAGGGCATCCTGAACCCCGGCCGCCTCCTCGGCGGGGACGAGCACCGGTCGTGAACGGCGCCCAGGCCCTCCTCGGCACGCTGGTGGCGTCGGACGTCACCGTCTGTTTCGCCAACCCCGGGACGTCGGAGATGCACTTCGTGGCGGCCCTGGACCAGGTGCCGGCCATGCGGGGGGTCCTCACCCTCTTCGAAGGGGTGGCCACGGGGGCGGCCGACGGCTACGCCCGGGTGGCCGGGAAGCCGGCGGCCGCGCTGCTGCACCTCGGCCCGGGCCTCTCGAACGGTCTGGCCAACCTGCACAACGCCCGCCGGGGCCACACCCCGGTGGTGAACCTGGTCGGCGACCACGCCACCTACCACAAGCGGTACGACGCCCCGCTCGAGTCCGACGTGGCTGCGTTGGCCGGGACGGTGTCGCGCTGGCTCCGCACCTCGGCCGGGGCCGCTCAGGTGGCGGCCGACGCCGCGGAGGCGGTGGCCGCGGCGGCGGGTCCGCCGGCCGGCGTCGCCACCCTGATCCTGCCGGCCGACGTGTCGTGGTCGGAGGCCCCCGGCGGGCCCGCCCGGCCCCACCCGCCGGCGGCGGTGCCGCTGGCCCCCGCCGAAGCCGTCGAGGCGGCGGCCAAGGCCCTGGGATCCGGCGAGCGGGCAGCCGTCCTCCTGGGCGGGACGGCCTTGCGGGAGCGGGGACTGCGGGCCGCGGCGGCGGCCGCCCAGGCGACGGCGGCGACGCTGTTGGCCGAGACGTTCCCGCCGAACCTGGCCCGCGGCGCCGGGGTTCCCGCGGTGGAGCGCCTGGCCTACCTGGCCGAGATGGCGACGGCCCAGCTCGACGGGATCAAGCACCTGGTGATCGCCGGCGCCCGGCCGCCGGTGTCCTTCTTCGCCTATCCCGGCCTGACCAGCGACCTGGTCCCCGACGACTGCACCGTGCACGTCCTGGCCGACCTCACCGAGGACGTCCCGGCCGCCCTGGAGGCACTCGCCAATGCCGTCGGCGCGGGGCCCGGAGCCGGCGCGGGGCCCGGAGCCGGCGCGGCCGTCGCTCCGGCCGGTCGCCCCGACCGTCCCACCGGAGCCCTCGACGCCGAGACCCTGGCGGCCGCCGTCGGGTCACTGTTGCCGGAAGGGGCGGTGGTGGTCGACGAGGGGAACACGTCGGGCCTGTTCGTGGCCGGTGCCACCGTCGGCTGCCCGCCGCACGACTGGCTGACGCTGACCGGCGGGGCCATCGGGCAGGGGTTGCCGCTGGCCACGGGCGCGGCGGTGGCGGCGCCGGACCGCAAGGTCCTGTGCCTCGAAGCCGACGGCAGCGCCATGTACACCCTGCAGTCCCTGTGGACCCAGGCCCGGGAGGGGTTGGACGTCACTACCGTGGTGCTGTCCAACCGGTCGTACGCCATCTTGAACCTGGAGCTGTCCCGGGTGGGGGCCGGAGCAGGCGGGCCGCAGGCTCGGCGGATGCTGGACCTGTCGGGTCCCGGCCTGGATTTCGTCAGCCTGGCGTCGGGCATGGGCGTGCCGGCGGCTCGGGCGACCACCGCCGACGAGCTGGTGACCCACCTGGAGCGGTCGCTGGCCGAGCCCGGCCCGGCCCTGGTGGAGGCCGTCCTCTAGGCTCCCGCGTTCATCGTGATCCCGCCCGGTGCGACTCCAGAGCGCCGACCCGGCCGGTGAGGCCGAGAAGTCCCGCCACCAACGTCCAGATCGCCACGTCCATACCGATGGCCTCCATCCTATCCGCTATTTATTTGTAGCAACGTCCTCTTCATAGAGAACGGTCGCCGGCGGCGGTCAGATTGGACTGTCGAGAGGGTGTCGGTAAGCGGGGTCAGGGAAGGTCGAGGTCGGCGACGACCACCGTGTGGTCCGACGGCTTGTTGCCGGCCGGGCTCTTCTTGCGGGCTTCCCGGTCGACCTCGATCGACTGGCAGCGGTCGGCCAGGCTGCGGCTCAGGAGGACCAGGTCGATGCGCATGCCCTGGCCCTTGTGGAAGTTGCCGGCCCGGTAGTCCCACCAGCTGAAGATGCCGCCGTCGGGGTGGAACCGCCGGAAGACGTCCTCGAGCCCCCAGTCGAGGACGTGGTCGAGGGCCTGGCGCTCGCCGGGGCTGACGTGGGTCTGGCCGACGAAGGCGGCCGGGTCCCACACGTCCGAGTCCAGGGGGGCCACGTTGAAGTCGCCACAGACGGCGACGGCACCGTCGGGGCTGGTGGTCTCCCCGAGGTAGGCCCGGAGCCGGGCCAGCCAGGCCAGCTTGAACTGGAGGTGCTCGCTGTCGAGGCTGCGACCGTTGGGGACATAGACCGAATGCACCCGGACCCCCCCACAGGTGGCGGCGATGATCCGGGTGCCGTGGGCGTCCTCCTCCGACCGGAGACCGGACACCGGGTCGTCGAGGCCGATCCGGCTGAGGACGGCCACCCCGTTCCACCGGCCGTCGCCGTGGTGGGCGGACTGGTACCCCAGCTCGGCGAAGGCCATGGCCGGGAAGGCGGTGTCGGCCAGCTTGGTCTCCTGCATGCAGAGGATGTCCGGCTGGTTGGCTTCCATCCACTCGAGGACCAGCGGGAGCCGGGCGCCGAGGGAGTTGACGTTCCAGGTGGCGAGGCGCATCGGACGGTCAGCCTTCCCGGTCGGCGAGGACGAACAGCAGGTCGGCCTCGCAGGCGGTCTTCCCGCCGACGTGGGCCCGGCCGTGGCCGGTGCCGGCCCGGGCGGAGAGCCGACCGACGGTGACCTCGAGCTCCAGGGTCTCGCCGGGGACCACCTGGCGCCGGAAGCGGGCCTTCTCGATCCCCCCGAACAGCGGCAGCTTGTGGGCGTACCGCGGGTCGGCGAGGACGGCGATGCCGCCGACCTGGGCCAACGACTCCACCATCAGGACCCCCGGCAGGGTGGGCCGGCCGGGGAAGTGCCCGGCGAAGAACGCCTCGGACCCCGTCAGGTGCCAGCGGCCGACGGCCGACTTCCCCGGGTCGACGCTCACCACCTCACTGACCAGGAGGAACGGGTCTCGGTGGGGCAGGAGGTCGGCGGGGTTCACGGACGGCGAGGCTAGCAACCGCGGCCGCCCTCCCGGCCGTTCCCCCGGGGGCCCGGTTCCCGTCACGAGTACAACAGGTCCACCACCGCCGCGGTGTCGGTCAGGTCGTGGAGCAGCGCATCGGGGCCCAGGGCGGCCAGCTCGTCGTAGCCGGGCCGTCCGCTGGCCACCAGTAGGCACCGGACCCCACCCGCCCGGGCACAGGCCAGGTCGTTGGGGGTGTCCCCCACCACCCAGACCTGGCTGAGCTCGAACTGCGCCCCCCGGCGCTCGGCAGCTCGGCGAAGGGCGATGGGCACCAGCCGGGACCGGTCGGCGTGGTCGCTGCCGTAGGCGCCGATCTCGAGGTCCAGCCACCGCTGTAACCCGAACGCCCCCAGCTTGACCACGGCGTTGGGGGCCACGTTGCCGGTCAGCACCGTCTGGACCACCGCCGGGTCGTCGCCGAGGGCGGCCAGGGCCGCCGCCGCACCCGGCAGGTCCCGACCCCGCTCGGCGATGACCGCTTCGGCCGCGGCCAGCTCCGAGGCCAGGTGGCCCAGGATGGTCGGCACGTGGTCGGCGTGGTCGTCTTCGGCGATCTCCAGCATGTCCAGGTACTCGCGGACGATCTGCGGGTCGGTCTTCCCACCCATACGGGGACGGCCGGTCGGCCGGATGCCCAGCGTTCGCTCGATGGCCACGTCGAACACCTCGGCCCCGATACCGCCGGAATCGACCAGGGTGCCGTCGATGTCCCACAGGACCAGCCGGTGGGCCTCCGATGCCGGCGTCGCCGCCGGCTCCGATCCCGGCCGCTGGCCCGTGGCCGCCCCCCGGGCCGAGGTCACAGGTGGGCGAGGGCCGGCGCCACCTCGGGGAGGGCCAGTTCGGCCACCCGGCGGGGTGGGTCGAGACCGACCAGGACGAAGGACCGCCGCTCGCCGCGGGCGAGCACCTGCCGGGCCTTGTGGGGCGGGGGATCGCCGAGGCCGGCGAGCGGGATGTAGCAGGCCAGGCTGCTGCCGTCCGGCAACCCCACCTCGACCATAGCGCCGTGGGAGGTGAACGACACCACCTCCCCTTCGACCTCACTACCCAACGGGTAGGTGGCCACGAAGGTGATGAACGTCAACGGCTGGTTGACCGCCGGTGGCGGCGTCACCCCCCGTCGGCGGCGTCCGGAGCCCTTGCTCGACCCCTTGTTCTTCCCGCCTTTGCCCCCCTTGGCGCCGCCCCCCGAGTGGCCTTCCTTGACCTCCGGCGGCTTCGGCGGGGCCAGGGCCTCGGCGGTGGCCTCGTCGATGGCCTCCAGGACCTCCGGAGCCACCCGGTTCCGGGCGACCTTCGGCACCGCTTCCGGCCCCGACCCGGCGGCCGCCTTCCCGTTGGCCACGTCGGCGGGGGCGGGGGCATCCGGCGCCAACTCCGCCGTCGCCCCCTTGGTGGCCCCGGTCGCGCCAGCCGCCTTGGTCGCCCGGTTCACCTTGGTCACCCCAGTGGCCTTGGTCACCCCAGCGGCCTTGGTCGCCTTGGCGGCCTTCTCCGCCTTCTTGGCCTTCTTGGCCGCCGCCACCACCGGTCCGGCTTGGGCCGGCTTGGCTGCCTTGGTCGCCGCCTTCCTCGTGGCCTTGGCGGCCTTCGCCGCCTGCTTGGTTGACTTGGCCGCCTTGGTCGCCCCGGTCCCGGCCACCGGCTCCCCAGTTACCGCCTCCTCGGCGACTGGCTCCCCGGCCACCTTCTTGGCCGCCTTCTTCGTGGTCTTCGACGCCTTCTTGGCCGCCGGCGGTGATGCCCCGCCCTCGGCCGGCTCGTCCTGTTCGGCCTGCTCAGCCGGCTCGACCCCCGGCCCGGGCTGCTCAGCGGGCTCGGCCCCCGGCTCGGCCGGGCCTTCGGTCGCCACCCGGCCGGCCGCCACCTTCTTGGTGGCCTTCGTCGCCTTGGCCGCCTTCTTGGCCTTCTTCGTCGCCTTGGTGGCCTTGGTCGTCTTGGTGGCGGCCTTCGTCACCTCGGCGGCTTCGGTGGCCACCTCCGACGGCGCGGTGGCCAGGGCGGTGGACTCGAGGTCTTCGGCCGGCGAGATACCGTCCGACGGGGCCACCGGGGCCCCCACTGGAGGCATGGCCGGTACGGCGGGCTGCCAGACGTCACCGATCTTGGGGGCGGACCCGTCGGGCATCCTGGCGGCCCGCTTGGCCGCCACCTTCCGGGCCGCCTTGGCCAGCTCAGCCGCCTTGGCCGGGGCCGGCAGGGTGGCGGTCTGGGCGGCGCGCTTGGCCTTGCCGGTGGCCTGCCGGCTCTTCGGACCACGGACGGGAAGGCGGGGGGTGAAGATCCAACCGACCCCGGGCACCGGCTTGCCCCCGACCAACCGGCCGGCGTCGAACAGCCAGGGGTGCTCGCCGTGGAACTCCTGGAAGGAGTCGTTGGACAGCACGGTGGCGCCGGTCCGCTCGGCGATGCGGAGGACGAAGGCGTCGCCGCGGCCGACGGCGCCGGCCGGCGGGGAGACCAGCTCGCCGTTCAGCTCGGCTTCCTCGAGCTCGTGGCGCTCGGAGGGGTCGATGCGGTGCTCGAAGGAGGCGTCGACCACCACGACGATCTGGGCGGTCGGATCCTCGTCGGCGTACGCCCGCACAGCCTCGTCGAGCTGGCGAAGGCTCGGCGCGGTCCTCCCCTCGGTGGCCAGGTTGGACCCGTCGACCACGATGTGGTGCGTATCAGTCATCCCGGTTGCCAGTCAACCACCTCGGCCGCCACCCGGCGATGCGAACGGGTGGGTGGCGGACGACCGACAGAGGGTGCCGAGCGGCCCGACCTGGGTCAACCGATGGCCCGGTCGAGCAGGTCGGCCTGCTCGAGCTGGTGTAGGGCGCCACTCCCGGTGGCCGGGCTGGCGGACTCGGCTCGGCTGATGTGGTGGAGCTGGTAGCGGTCCCGCAGCAGCCGGTGCAGGCGGGCGTGGACGAACGACCAGGCTCCCATGTTCTCGGGCTCCTCCTGCAACCACACCACTTCGGTGGCCGCCGGGTACCGGGCGAGAACCCGGTCGAGGGCGTCGGCCGGCCACGGGTAGAGCTGCTCCACCCGGACCACCGCCACGGCGTCGCCCGGCAGGCAGGCGACCCGGTCGGGGTTCCGTGGCTCCGGGGCCTTGCCGGCCAGCCGCTGATCACGGCGGGCCAGCGCCTCGTGGGCGACCTTGCCGCTGCAGAGCACCACCCGTCGCACCACTGCCGGGTCGGCCACCCCAGGATCGTCGAGCACCTCGGCGAACGACCCGGAGGCCAGGTCGGCGAAGGACGAACGGGAGGCCGGGGCCCGCAGCATCGACTTCGGGGTGATCACCACCAGCGGGGTGACCGGCGTGCGGTGGGCCTGGGCCCGGAGGAGGTGGAAGTACTGCGCCGCGGTCGACGGCACCGTCACCCGCAGGTTGCCCCGGGCCGACAGCGACAGGAACCGCTCCAGCCGGGCCGACGAGTGCTCCGGGCCCTGCCCCTCGTAGCCGTGAGGGAGCAGCATGATCAGACCGGCGTGCTGCCCCCACTTGTCCTCGGCGGCCACGATGAAGTTGTCGATGATGATCTCGGCCCCGTTGACGAAGTCCCCGAACTGCGCCTCCCAGGCCACCAGGGCGTCGGGCGCCTCGACCGAGTACCCGTACTCGAAGCCGACGGCGGCGTACTCGGACAGCAGCGAGTCCCGCACCGTGAACCGGCCCGGGGAGCGGTGCCCGTCGGGGCCGGCCCCGATCAGCCGGTCGAGGTGGGCGAGGGGGATGTACTCGGCCCCGGTGGCGTAGTCGACCAACACGGTGTGGCGGTGGCTGAAGGTGCCCCGCCGGGTGTCCTGGCCGGTGAGCCGGACGTCGATGCCCTCGAGCAACAGTGAGCCGATGGCCAGGGACTCCCCGAGGGCCCAGTCGGCCTGGCCGGTCTGGAAGAGCTCGTCGCGCTGGGCGAACTGGCGGGCGAGCTTGGGGTGGACGGTGAACCCCTCGGGCACGTGGAGGTAGGCGGCGGTGAGGGCCCGCAGGGTGGCCTCGGGGACGGCGGTGTCGACGGCCGGGATGACCGTGCCGGCCCGGTCGTCGGGCGGGAGGTGCGGGGGGGCCGCCGGGGTCTCCGCCCGGACCTCGTCCAGGGCGTTCTGCAGCTGGTTGTTGAAGTCGTCGAGGGCCTGCTCGGCCTGCTCCAGGGTGATGTCGCCGCGGCGGACGAGGGTCTCGGTGTAGAGCTTGCGGACCGACCGCTTGGCCTCGATCCGCTGGTACATGAGGGGCTGGGTGTAGCTGGGGTCGTCCCCCTCGTTGTGGCCGTGCCGGCGGTAGCAGACGAGGTCGATGACGACGTCCTTGTGGAACCGCTGACGGAAGGCGAAGGCCAGTCGGGCCGCCCGGACGCAGGCCTCGGGGTCGTCGCCGTTGACGTGGAAGATCGGGGACTGCACCATCTTGGCGACGTCGGTCGGGTACACCGAGGTCCGGGCGGCCTCGGGCGCCGTGGTGAACCCGAGCTGGTTGTTGATGACCACGTGGACGGTGCCGCCGACCCGGTACCCCGACAGCCCGGACAAGTTCAGGGTCTCGGCCACGACCCCCTGGCCGGCGAAGGCGGCGTCGCCGTGCACCAGGAGGGACAGCACCGGGAACTCGTGCACCTCGGTGGCCGACAGTGCGGCGGGGGTGCCGTCGGTCGGCGGGATCAGCCGGTCCTGCTTGGCCCGGGCCATCCCCTCGACCACCGGGTCGACGGCCTCGAGGTGGGACGGGTTCGACGCCATGGTGATGGTGAGGTCCCGGCCGGAGGCCCCGGTGAACTTGCCGACGGCCCCCTTGTGGTACTTCACGTCGCCGGACCCCTGCACGGAGTCCGGGTCGAGGTTGCCCTCGAACTCCTCGAAGATCTCCCGGTAGGACTTCCCGACGATGTTGGCGAGGACGTTCAGCCGGCCCCGGTGGGCCATGCCCATCACCGTCTCCGCCGTCCCGACCTTGGCGGCCTCGTCGAGGATGGTGTCGAGGAGGACGATGGTGGACTCGGCCCCTTCGAGGCCGAACCGCTTCTGCCCGACGTACCGGGTGTGGAGGAACCGCTCGAAGACCTCGGCGGCGTTCAGCCGCTGCAGGATCCAGCGCTGCTCCTCGGCGGTCACCGCGTCGGGGACCCCTTCGACCTGCTGCTGGATCCACCGCTTCTGGGCGGGGTCCTGGATGTGCATGTACTCGATGCCGAGGGTCCGGCAGTAGGCGTCCCGGAGGACGTGGAGGATCTCGTCCAGGGTGGCCACGTTCCGACCGGCCAGGCCGTCGGTGACGAACCGCCGGCTGAGGTCCCAGATGGTGAGGCCGTAGGTCGTCGGGTCCAGCTCCGGGTGGATCCGGGGCTCCTCGGCGTCGAGCGGGTCGAGGTGGGCGATCAGGTGGCCGCGGACCCGGTACATGTTGATCAGGGTCTGCACGTGCACCTGCTTGATCAGCCGCTGCTGCTCCCCTTCGGCCGGGTCGTCGGCGGCGTTGGCGTCCTTCTGCCACTTGACGGCCTCGTAGGGGATGCCCATCGACTCGAAGACGTGGTCGTAGAACCCCTGGCCGCCGATGAGGTAGTCGGCCACCTTGGACAGGAACAGCCCCGACTCGGCCCCTTGGATGATCCGGTGGTCGTAGGTCGACGTGAGGGTCACCACCTTGCCGATGCCCAGCTCGGCGATCACCCGGGGGTCGGCCGCCTCGAACCCGGCGGGGTAGCCGAGGGCGCCGACGCCGATGATGGCCCCCTGGCCGGGCATCAGCCGGGGCACCGACTGGACGGTCCCGATGGTCCCGGGATTGGTCAGGCTGACGGTGGTCCCGGCGAAGTCGTCGGGGGCCGCTTTGCCGGAGTGGACCTTGCGCACCAGGTCCTCGTAGGCCAGCACGAACGACCGGAAGTCGAGGGTGTCGGCCCCCTTGATGCACGGCACCATCAGCGTCCGTGACCCGTCGGACTTCTCGACGTCGACGGCCAGGCCCAGGCCGACGTGGTCGTGGCGGACCACCCCGGGACCCTTCTTGCCGTCGACCTCGTCGACGTAGGTGGCGTTGAGCGCCGGCACCTCCCCCAGCGCCTTCACCACGGCGTAGCCGATGAGGTGGGTGAAGCTGACCTTGGCCCCGGTGGTGCGGGCCAGCTGGTTGTTCAGGATCTGGCGGTTCACCTCCAGCAGCCGGGCCGGGACGACCCGGACGCTGGTGGCCGTCGGCACGGCCAGGCTGGCCTCCATGTTGGCCACGATCCGCGACGCCGCCCCCCGCAGGGGCACGGCCACGTCGCCGCCTGGCGGCGACCCCGCCGGCGGCTGAGCGGCCGACGCGGCGGGTGACTGGCCCTGGGCGGCGGCCGAGGCAGTGGCTTGGGCCGGCGACGGAGCGGCCGGGACCGGAGCAGCAGGGGCGGCCGGCGCGGCCGCGGCGATCGGCACCGCGGCGACGGGAGGCACGGCGGCGGCCGGCGGCGCGGTGGGCACGGCCGGCGGCGCCGGGACCACCGGCCCGGAAGGGGCGATCGGCTGGCCGGCGGTGACAGCACCCTGGCCGTCGGCCGGTCGGGGTCCCACCGGGGCCACCGCCGGCACCGGGGCCGGGCGGTAGTCGGAGAAGAAGTCACGCCAGCTCTCGCTGACCGACGACGGGTCGACCAGGTACTGGTCGTACATGTCGTCCACCAACCATGCGTTCGGGCCGAACGATCCAGTCGTCGAACCCGCCATCCCCGGCGCCGTGCCCTCCCCTTCGACAGCGCGCTGTTCACCACCAGCGTCAGCCATGGCACCCACCCTACCGGGGTGGCAGGGGCGGCTGGGTTGGGAGGCGGTAGCGTCGGAGCGCCGATGCCGTACCCCGCCGGACTCCGCGTGCACGAGCACCTGCCGCCCGGCCACCGGTCACCGGTGGTGGTGTTGGTGCACGGCACGCTGGACCGGGCGGCGAGCTTCGCCCGGACCGTCCGACGCCTCGACGACCTGGCCGTGGTCACCTACGACCGGCGCGGCTACGGCGGCTCCGGCCCCGGCGGACCGCCGGTCATGCTGGCCGACCACGTCGCCGACCTCCTCGGCGTGGCCGCCGAAGCCGGCCGGCTTGGCGGGGATGGGGAAGCCTCCGGGCTCAGCGGGGACGGGATCGCCCCGGACGGGATCGCCACTGACGGAGGCCGGGTGGTGGCGGTGGGCCACAGCGTCGGCGGCAACGTGGTGCTCGGTGCCGCCGTGGCCCACCCGGAGCGGTTCGCCTCGGTCGGGGCCTTCGAGCCGCCGATGCCGTGGCTGGGGTTCCGCAACCCAGAGCGGGCCCAGGAGGCCGACGGGGACCCCGGGGCCGGCACCCGGCCGGGGCCGGCGGTCGACGGGGACCCGGGACCGGCGGCCGACGTGGACCCGGCGACGGAGGCCGAACGGTTCTTCGTCCGGATGGTCGGCCAGGTCTCGTGGGACCGCCTGCCGGAGCGCACCCGGGAGGCCAGGCGGGCGGAGGGGCGGGCGGTGGCCGCCGACCTGGCCGCCCTCCGCGGGCCGGCGCCGTTCGACGTCACCCGGCTGGCCGTGCCGGCCCTGTTCGGCCGCGGCGGCCCGGCCAGCCAACCGCACCACCGGCAGACCGTCGACTGGCTGGCGTCGCACGTGCCGGGAGCCGGGCTGTTCGACGTCGACGACGCCGGCCACGGCGTCCACCTCTCCCACCCCGACGCCTTCGCCCAGTTCGTCCGGGCCGTCGCGGCCATCGCCGCCGCCGTCACCGGGTGACCGGCCGGGAGGACGGTCGGTTCCCCGCCGGACCCTCCGGCGCGGCCGGGACGGCCGGAGCCCCCGCAACGACAGCCGGATGGGCCGGATGGGCGGTCCTCGGCGTCGGGCTGGCGGCCCTCCTGGCGGCGGTGCTGGCCGACCCCGATGCGGCCGGGGCGGCGGCCGCCCAGGACTGGACCCCGTTCGTACTGGTGACCGGGCTGTTGCTCGTCGGACTGGTGGCCAGCGACGACGGCCTCTTCGACGCCGGCGGCCGGTTGATGGCCCGGCTGGCACCGGGGGGATGGTCGCTGTTCGCCGCCTCGGCCGGGCTGGTGGCCGCGGTCACGGCCGTCCTGAACCTGGACACCGCGGTGACGTTCCTGACCCCCGTCCTGGTGCTGGCGGCCCGCCGCCGGCGGGTGGACGAGCTGCCGTTCCTCTACCTGGCGGTGTTCCTGGCCAACGGGGCGTCGCTGTTGCTGCCGGGGTCGAACCTCACCAACCTGATCGTGCTGGGCCACCGCCACCTGTCCGGGAGGGCGTTCGCCGCCGACATGCTGCCGGCCTGGGTGGCCGCGTCGGTGGCCGTCCCGGTGGTGCTGGCGGCCCTCTACTGGCGGCGGCTCAGCCGGCGGCCCCACCGGCCGACGGCGGTACCGGCCACCGGCAGCCGGGTGCACCTCGGGGTCGGGGTCGCCGGGACGGTGGTCGCCGTCGTCGCCGCGTTGACCCTGAGCGGGGCGGCGATGGCCCTGGTGGTCGCCGGCACCGGCCTCGCCGTCGCCGCCTGGCGGACCGCCGGGGGGCGGCTGGCCATGACGACGGTCCGGCACACCGTCAACCTGCCGGTGCTCGTCGGGTTGTTCGGACTGGCGGCCGCCCTCGGGACGCTGGGCCGGGCCTGGTCGGGGCCGGAGTGGCTGCTGGCGCACGCCGCGTCCTGGGAGCAGGCCGCCATCGGCGCGGTGGCCAGCGTGGCGGTGAACAACCTGCCGGCGGCCTCGCTGCTGGCCGCCCGGACGCCCCCCGACCCCCAGGCCCTCCTGGTGGGGCTCAACCTCGGCCCCAACCTGGCGGTGACCGGGTCGCTGTCGGCGGTGCTGTGGCTGCAGGCCGCCCGACCGCTCCAGGCCAAGACGTCGGTCCGCCGCTACACGACGCTCGGCCTGGTGGTGGTGCCGGTGTCCATGGCGGCCGCGCTGGGTGCGCTCCGCCTGTTCCACTGATCCGTCTCCACCGGCCCGTCTCCACCGCCCCCGGCTGGGCCGGTCCGGAGGTCAGGCGTTGGGCTGGACGGTGGGGTCGCCGAGGCCGTCGGGGACGTGGCGGTGGCGTGATCGGACCGAGAGGAGCTCGCTCTCGGCCGGATCGTCACCCTTCACCCCGCTGACCAACGGGGAGTGGCAGAGGAGGAGGGCCCCGCCGAAGAGGACCAGGAGGGACAGCGCTTCGAGCGGCCCCCAGGCGCCGGCGGTGCGGAGGTTGTCGCCGAACAGGTTGACGCCGATGAGGATGCTGGCGAGGGGGTCGACCAGGATCAGGGCCGACTGGGAAGCGGCGACCGGACCGGCGTGGTAGGCGTTCTGGGTCAAGAACACGGCGAGCAGCCCGGAGATGGCCAGGCCGTAGGTCTGCCAGTGCCGGAAGATGGACACCCAGTCGCTGGCCACGAACGACGTCACCATCTTGGTGAGGGCGGCCGTGAAGGCGAAGGCGACGGCGGCGGCCACGCCGAACATGGCGGACCGCCACCAGCGGGCGCCGCGTAGCGCCAGGGCGATCGAGATGGCCATGACGGCCAGGCAGGCGCCACCCACCTCGAGCCACTCGGCGGCTCCGGGCACCATGTTCCCCCCCTTGGGGGCGGCGAACCACAGGAACCCGGCCAGGCCAGCGGCCGCGGCGGTGGCGCCCAGCCACTCCCGCCAGCCGACGGTGAACCGGAACCAGGTGCCGAGGATGAGGACGAGGAAGAGCAGCTCGGTGGTCATCACCGGCTGCACCTCGGTGAGACGGCCGAGGTGGAGGGCGATGGCCTGGAGGACGAAGGACACGGCCATCAGGGCGAAACCGACCAGCCACACCCCCCGCCGGAGGGCGTGGGTGATGAGGCTGAGCCTCAGGGTGTCGCTGGCCGGCGCATCCTCGACGCCCATGCGCTGCAACACGCTCGTCAGCGCGTTCGCCAGCGCGGCAGCCAGAGCGAGGAGGTACACGACCATGAGACGTGGACATTCTACCTGGCGGTTGTTCGCCGCCAGCGGTCCCGGCGGCCGGCGACCGTCAACGCCAAGGAAGGTCGCCGACGAAGGCCCAGCTGCGGCGGTGAATGGACGACAGGCCGTAGCCGCGGAGGGCGGCCTGGTGCACCCGGGACGGGTACCCCTTGTTGCGGTCGAAGGCGTAGGCCGGAAAGTGGTCGGCCTCGTCCCGCATGAGCCGGTCGCGGACCACCTTGGCGAGGACCGACGCCGCGGCCACCGACGCGCAGAGGGCGTCGCCGTCGACCACCGGGACGACGGTGCCGGGAGGTCGCACGGCGGGGAGGTCGGCGTCGCCGAGCGCCGGGAACCGGGCGAGGCCCGGCAGGGTCTGTTGGCCGGCCGCCTCCGCCTCGGCCTCCCGGGCCGGCGACCGGTCTCGGAGGAGGTCGTGGGGGCCGTCCACCAGGACGGCGTCGGGGGTGATCTCCAGCCCGGCGAGGGCGCGGTAGGCGGCCAGGCGGAGGGCGGCCGTCATCCCCCACCGGTCGCATTCGGCGGCGGTGGCGTGGCCGACGGCTCCGTCGACGCACCAGTCGGCGACCACCCCGAACACCGACTCCCGACGGTCCTCGGCCAGGAGTTTGGAGTCACGGAGCCACGGCGGGAGGGACCGGATGGTGATGCCGGGGCGGACGACGGCCACTCCCACGCTGACCGGCCCGGCCCAGGCACCCCGCCCGACCTCGTCCAACCCGGCCACCCATTGGTGGCCGGCCCGCCACAACCGCCGTTCCTGGTCCAACCCGGGCCGTCCGGTCGCCGGAGGAGCCAGGGAGGTCACCACGGCGTCACGCTACCGCGGCCTTCCGACAGCCCAGAGGGGCGACCAGTACTGTCGGCACAGTGGGACGGACCCGCCGTTGACCAGCGCCACAGTGCCCTTGGCCGCTCCAGTGCCCTTGGCCGCGGCCGCGCCCTTGGCCGCCGCCGGCGGGCACCACTCGTACTCGGCGTCGTCCCTGGTGGTGTTCGGCGTCATCATCGTGGTGGGCTACCTCATGATCGTGCGGCGCCGCGGCCGCAACGGCGGCGGTCCCGGCGACGACCGTGGCGGGCTCGGCGGGCTCTTCGGAGGGAACCCGTGGAAGAAGGACGGCGACGGCGGTGGCCCGGGGTACGGCCGGGGGGTGGGTCGGTCGGCCGACCGGGACCGCGGGGATCGACCGGCGCCACCCCCAACCCCGCCACCGGTGTCGCCGCCATCTCCGGTACCCCCTGCTCCCTCGCCGCCGACCCCCACACCCGGGCGGCCACCGGAACCACCGGCCGACACACCGGAACCGCCGGCGGGCTGAAGCCGCGCCGTCAGGGGCGGGGCTCGACCTTGTCGACCAGGGCGGCCTCGGCGGGGTCGACGTCGGTGCCGAAGAAGGCGTCGAGCATCTCTGCGGCGACCGCCTCGGTGGTGAGCCGGAGGCCGATGGCGAGGACGTTGGCGTCGTTCCACCGACGGGCGCCGGCCGCCGTCCAGGCGTCGGTGCACAACGCCGCCCGGACGCCGGGGACCTTGTTGGCGGCGATGGACACCCCGGTGCCGGTCGTGCAGGCGACGACGCCACGGTCGGCCCGCCCGCCGGCGACGGCCTCGCCGACCGCCCGGCCGACGTCCGGCCACTCACTGCCGTCGGCGACCACGGCCACGTCGTGCCCGCCGTCTCGCAGTCGGGCGACCACGGCGTCGGTCAGCGGGGTGTGCTCGTCGGTGCCGAAGGCCACCTTCATCGAACCCGACGCTACCGGCCTCCATCGGCGGCCGGGCGGTCACCGCGGTGCCACCGAACGGAGGTCAGCCGTCGGTCATGTCCCCGTACCGCCGACTTGGATAAAATTGCCAAGCATCGCCTGGCCAGGTCGGTCTCCGACACCTCAAGGGTAAGGCCAATCTCCATTTTGGAACCTAGCCGTGGATTGTCCCCGATTATCTGTCCAATCTTTGATATCTGACCCTTTTCGTGATTCGTTCACTACGTGCCGGATGCTCGGCCGGATGACATCGAAACCGCAGTCCGGCTGTACGAGGCCGGAACAACTATCGAGTCTGTCGCCCGGAAGCTGGACGTCTGTTCATCGATCAATAGGTCGCGCTCTCAGCAAGGCTGGCGTCGCGATGCGACCACGGGGCCGGCGGAGGTCCCCTGATCCCCGAGACGAATAGTCCAGATTGACGAACCCTTACCTTTTTTTGAGACCCAATCTTGGATTTTGTGCAAGCATCCGACGGAGCTTTTCTGATTGCAGATCAACTATCGACTCGACATCTTCCCAAGCCCATGCATCCCCAAAACCCGAACACATTACCGATGCGACAATGTGACTCTCGGTCCAGTCAACATACTTCGCCGTTAGCGGACCGTTATTCCCCATGGAGTTGTGACTATGCACAATAGCTTGCAAATTCTTTTGAAGGTTTTCATGGTCGACGAGCTCGCAGGTTATTTCCGTTAAGTTTGCTGCTGGATTTCGCGTCCACGATTCGTGAACCGCAGGCAACAATGACTGCGCGTCGGTGGGGGTCGCATAGGGAATAACGTGTATTCCAATAACCCTTCCCGATGGCGATTCTTCGAAATTTCCAGCAGTGGAAATACTCCCAGCTTGCCGGGCTCTCTTTCCCAAACCACCGGACCCCCATATCATGCCGGTTCGATACGCACCCTGATCAAATAAGGCCCACCCGTTACCGGGCAGGTCTGTCGGATGAAGCAAGACCTTCATCGACTCTAGCTTTCTGGAGCGCGGGGCGAGTCTACCTATCACCATTTCGAACCCCGTCGCTCTCCTTGCCATCATGCTCCTTATGGAAGTGGCACCACAGGGGTCTCACAGAGTTCAGCGCCCGCCGGAGCCGAAATCACACATGCTCCCCCGTCGATTGCTGCCGCACCTGCGGTTGCCACGCCGATGCCTAGGTCACGCAAACTAAATACTGTGGCACCTGGCGCTGGGCCAAGGTGATATGTCGGGTCTATGGTGGCCGTAAAGGCAGCCTTGACTCTATCTGTACCGATGTGTGCTGTCTGATGTGAGGTGAAGGATACACCTGTGTTGAGATTGACGGAGATTGTGCCATTAGGAGTCTGGAATCCAGCAAGAGCCTTGTCCGGGGTGAGCGTCATCGACTCCGAGCCATCGCCTACCGTGACGTCTCCTGAGCCGTTCGCGGAGACGGTTGGCCCGTGTCCATTTGTGCCGTAAACCGAGACACTGCTGTGAACAGCAACGACGGTCCCCAGAGCCGGTATGTCCACCGTCGGCGATGTGTAGGTCACACCCAGGTGGTCGCCACTTTGAGGAGCTTTCGTCCGGGCGGGGGCCGCTTTGCACCCTCCTCTCTTCTTCTTGCACCCCGTAACAGCCTTCTTCTTCTTTGCTCTCAGGGTGGATGCCGCAGGCGGCGGCCAATTGCCCCTGGGACCAACCGAGCCCCTCCCGACGTTCTCGCACCCGAGATCCGAGGATCTGGGCAGGCGTGGGACGGGAGGCAAACCGGGCCATTGTTACGCAATGTAGAGGTAAAGACCCAGGTAGCTGCGCCATAGACAATCCGTCGACAGGCCATTTCAGCTAGGCGCGGGGATTGGCCCCCACCGGCGGCCGGTCGGGCCCCGCGGTACCGGCAGCCGACCCTCAACCGCCGGTCATGTACCGGCACCCTGGACCCCGCCGCCGCGCAGAACAAGCTGCGGGCCCGCACCAACGCCACTGGCCTGAGCGCCAAGCGCCGAGCAGGGGCCGGTGCTCGGGCAGGAAACCGAGGACACGTCCTGGATCTGGAGAGAACTCAAGCCGCTGCTCACCCGCTGTGTCGGGGTCAACGTCGAAGGAAGGGGCAACGAGGTCCAGGTCGTCCCCCCGTCGTGCGTCGCCTCGATCACCCCCAAAGGTTCACCAACAACCCGTCCGGCGGCCCAGCAGTCCTCGGCCGATGGACAAGAGACGGACTCCAGGTCCATCGGCTCGTGGCCAATCTGGTCGGCCGTCGACCAGGACCGGCCGCCGGAGTCGCTGACCAGGGCCTCGGATGGACGCTGCGGACCGTTCCCCGACAACGGGGTGTCGCCGATGGCGACACAGTGGTCGGCCGACGCGCAAGAGACCGCACGGAGCGGAACGGGGACCGTCGGGACGGCACTCCTCTGCCACGTGTGTCCACCGTCGGCGCTGTACAGGGCGGCGGGCACCCGCCCACCGAACGAGGACGAACCCACCACCACGCACACCGCCGCCGTCGGGCACGACAGCCCGGCGCCGTACTCGAAGAACGGACCCGGCAGGACGACCTTCGTCCATGACCGGCCGCCGTCGGAGGTGACCACCGCCACTGCTGTGCTCAGGGCGCCTGTCGGCGCCGAGGGGCCGTACGCGATGGCGACGCAGGCGGTCGGCGACCCGCAGGTCACGTCGACCACCATCGCCACACCCGGCGTCATCGGCTGCACGACCCAGGTGTCCCCCCCGTCGGACGTGGCCAGGACCGCCGATTGCCCCCCAAGACCCGGCGATGTGCCCGATGTCCGATCCGCCCCAACGACGCAGCGCCGGACATCGAGACAGGACACCGCCGTACTCATCTTCCAACCGGTCGGCAGCGGGGCTGCTCCCCAGGTCGCACCGCCGTCGTCGGACTTCATGACGACCGTGCCGCCACCGACGAAGACTTCTGCATTGGCGTAGCACACCGACCCAGCTGGGCAGGCGACGGCCCCGTCATTAGACTCCAGCGCGCCGCCCGACCGCCATGTGTCGGCGTTGATGAACCCGGCCAGCCGCCAGACCGCGGGGGTCCCGTTCACTTGGACAGGGTTCACCTGGGCAGGGGGCGGCACAGTCGATCCGCCGAAGGCCAAGACCAAGCACACGGCGAGGGTGACCATGGCTGCCGCCAGTGAGGGCACCACGCGCTGCGGCCTGGGCAACGTCCACCGGCGACGCACCCGGCCGATGTTGACGGTTGCCACCGGCGCCACCTGGGCGGGGGAAAGGGCGGGCCCCCAAGCTGAACCGGGGCGCTCCCGGTAGGCGTCGCAGAAGTCGGCATACCACTGCCGGGTGTCGGCGGGCACCGACCGGCAGACGGCGTGCTGGGTCTCGTTGCCGGGGACGGCTCCGAACGCCGCCAGGGCCGACTGGGCCGGCTCGGCCAGCCGTTCCCCGAACCGCGGGGGACCGGGCTGGCCGGCTCGGAGCCAGGTCGCCCGGGCCCAACCGGCCTCCGAGGGCGGCGACCTCCGCCACGCCGAGCCCGGGGACTCCTGGCAGGCGTCGGCGACGTCCCGCAGCCACTGGCCAAACTCCCCGCGGGCGGCTTCGAGTAGTCCTGCCTCCGTCACCGCGTTGGGCGAGCCGACGTAGGCCAAGAAGGCAGTATCGGGGTACGAGGCCCCTCCGTCCGACGGCCCTTCGGTCAACGCAGATCCCCCAATCTGGTCGTCTCTCCGGTTGCGCCCTTGCTACCGGGGACCGGTTTTACCGCAGGCACTCCTCGTCAACCGATGCGCGTCTCAGGTGGGACAACATGGCACAAAATCGGACCGAAGTCCACCCTTGTGCGACCACCCCTATGGCACCCTCCCGGTCAGGCGCAGTTCAGGTTCGCGCTGGGCGATGTCATCCCGCCCTGGACGACCCCATTCACGCTCCAAAGCTCGGCCGTGTGGAAGGAGTTCGTCCCGCCGATAAGGGTGCACTGGGCGTAGGAGTCGATACTCAGGGAGTGCCCGGTACCTGACCCTGTGTTGGTGTTGCCGACATGGGTAACACCCTTGTAGAGCGACACGATCTCCGCCATGGATGCGACGAGTGTGCAGCTGACGATACCCACCCCCTGGATCAGCGGGCCGAATGTCGACCCGATCACCGTCGGCGTTTGGGGGTGGGCGCCGCAGCCACTGCTTGTCACCAGCTCGGCCATCGAGCCCCGGCCGTGGTGAGCCACCGCGCTGGACGCCACGACGCCACCGTGGTCGTGGCCAACCGTGCGAACCAGGCCGGCGGTGGTGGCGTTGGCGGTGGTCGCCTGGCTGGCCCCGGGCAGGGCGTAGGCCCCGGACACCGACGACGTCCCCGGCCGGAGCACCAAGGTCTCGCCCTGGTAGCCCGCGACCGGATCGGCCTCGTTGACGATCAGCTGGCGGCCACCGAGGAGGGTGACGTTGACGTCAACGGTGCCACCGTTGTCGGTGGCCACGAAGGACTGCTGGGCCACCGAGATCACGCCGTCGGCGGTGGTCAGTGTCGACGTGCTCACCGCGCTGGCGCTCTCCGACATGGTCAGCGACCCGTCGCCGCGATAGGTGCTGATGGCCGCCATCGCCGACTGCCGGTATGTCGACCAGCCTTGCGTCGTGGTTGCGCCGGTGGTTATCGCCGGCAGCATCCCCGCCGCGACTGAGAGCACACCGACGGCCGGCAGCGCGGCCTTGATCAAGGTCCTCATAGAACGTTCCCCTCCCGCCACCAAGGGACCGGGTGCCACCCGTTCCCTTTACCTTCGCCTCCGCCGAGGGACACCCCTCAGTTCCGGCGGCATCCTAACGAAGGAGCATGGCAAACGTGACAAGATTTCTTGAAATCTCCAAGAAAATCTGACTTTCTGTTGTTGTCCCACGGCAGCTCGCGTTTTCCGGCGCGAGTGCACTCGCCAGATGCGTTTTTCCGAAAGTTGGGGGCCGGATGAAATCTGTCAGGGGCGCCCGAGTGACTGTGGTCAGGCGCCGTCTGGGGCGTGGCCGTCTGGGGCGTGGCCGTCCGGGGCGTGGCCGTCCGGCGGCAGGCCGCCGGTCCACGCCGTCCCCGACGGTCCCGAACCGGTGGCCCCCTCCAGCTCCGTCGGCTCGTCGCTGTCACCGGACCGCTCCCGACCAGGGGTCTTTCCCCGCCTACGCTGCCGGCGTTCCCGAGGAAGGAGGTCGGCGGTCAGTGTGGCGACGTTGAGGCCGAGGGCGAAGGCCACGTCGACGATGACGTCCAGGCTCGGGTTGACCTTGCCGGCCTCCAGCCGGGAGATGTAGGTGTGGTGGGTCCGCGACGCCTTGGCCAGGTCGGCCTGGAACCAGCCCAGTTGTTCCCGGCGCGCCCGCACCCGTGCCCCCAAGACCTCGGCTGGTGTCGGGCGCCTCCCACGTGGCGACATCGAGGCGGAGAGTAGATCCCGGCGGCCACGACCGACACGCATAGACAATCCGGCAACTGCAAATCCGGCAAGTCCTCTTGCAATTTCCCTATACCAACAGGCATGATGTTGGCGTCAGGCCAGCCCTTAACCGATCACATCGGTACATAAGGGCATTGGCCATACAAGCAGCAACGATGTGGGGCCCCGGTAAGGGGAGGGTGGTCGCAGCGAGGCCCCACGTGGTGCAAGTCCGGGCGGCGCGGCGGGCGGGTTCTGTGCTTCGGTGACGGGGCGCAGCCAAGGGCGGGCCGCGACGGCCCCGGGGGATCCCCCATTTTCCTCCGGGGCCGTCCGCGGTCCGCCCGGTTCCAACCGACGGCAGCTCGCCTCGTCAAGACCCCCTGGTCGGCGGGCTGGCGGACATATTTCCAAGCGCCCCTCGTTGCACCTTCCCCATGGCGTTGCGGGGCAGGGCCTCCACCAGGTGGACCCGTCGTGGCCGCTTGTACGGGGCCAGCCTCTCGGCGGCATGGGCCATCAGGGCCTCCGGCAAGCCGTCGGACCCAGCGTTCGGCACCACCCAGGCTTCGACCGACTCCCCCCATTCCTCTGACGGCACTCCGGCCACGGCCACCTCGGCCACCGCCGGGTGGGCGAGGAGGACGTCCTCCACCTCGGCCGGGTACACGTTGTAGCCCCCACTGATGATGAGGTCGGACTGCCGGCCCCGGATGGCCAGGTAGCCGGCGGGGTCGATGTCGACGACGTCGCCGGTGCGGAACCACCCGTCGTCGTCGAACGCCGCCGCGGTGGCGTCGGGCCGTTCCCAGTACCCGGCGAACACCGACGGGCCGCGCACCCACAGCCCCCCGTCGGGGTCCACCCGGACGTCGACCCCGGGCAGCGGCAGCCCGACGGTCCCCGGGCGACGGTCACCGTCGTAGGGGTTCGACACGGTCAACAACGTCTCGGTCATCCCGTACCGTTCGACGATGACGACGCCGGCGTCGGCGTGGATGCGCTGCCACAGCGCCGCCGGCAGCGGCGCCGACCCGGACACGCAGAGCCGCAGGGCCGCCAGCTCCCCCACCCGGCCGCTGTCGGCCAACCGGTGGTACATGGTGGGCACCCCGAAGAAGACGGTCCCGCCGTGGGTGGCGGCGGCGTCGAGGACGCCGTCGGCCGAGAACCGGTCGAGCACCACCGCCGAGGCCCCGACGGCCAGGGTGCCGAACAGGCCGATGCAGAGGCCGTGGACGTGGAACAGCGGCAACCCCAGCACCAGCCGATCGGCCGGCTCCCACCGCCAGGCCAGCGCCACCGACCGGACCCCCGCCAGGAGGTTGGCGTGGGACAGCACCGCCCCTTTCGGGGTGCCGGTGGTGCCGGAGGTGAAGACAATCAACGCCGGGTCGTCCGGCCCAGCCCTGTCCAGCTCGGGGTGGGGGTCCAACTCGGGGTGGGGGCCGGCGAGGTCGGCGGGGAAGGCCGTGGCCACCGCCCGGTCGGTACCGGCGGAAGCGACCCAGCCGGCCTGCTCGGGACGGTCGACCACGGCCACGGTCGGCCGGACGTCGGCGACGATGTGGGAGAGCTCCCGCTCGGTGTAGGCGGTGTTGGCCGGCACGACCACCGCCCCCAGCCGGAGGGCGGCGAGGGCGGCGACGACGGCGTCGGCGGAGGTGGCGGTCGACCACACCATCCGGTGCCCGGGACCGAGGCCCAGGGCGGCCAGCCGGCCGGCGGCTGCGGCGGTGGCCCGGTCGAGGTCGCCGGCGGTGAACCAGTGGCCGTCGAAGCAGAGGACCCGGTCGTCGGGCCGGGCGGCCCACCGGGTGGCCCACACCCTGGGCAGGGTGCCGCCGGCCACCAGGTCGGACGGGTCGAAGGTGGAGCCGTCGGGGAGGTGCTGCCCCCAAGGTCGGTCGGCCACGGCCGGCATGGTAGCGGCCGTAACCTGGCGGCCATGAGCCCACGCCGCATCGCCGTCGTCCCCCACACCCACTGGGACCGGGAGTGGTACGAGCCGTTCCAGACCTTCCGGATGCACCTGGTGGAGGCCCTGGACGGGTTGTTGCCGCTGATGGAGCGCGACCCGTCGTACGCCCGGTTCCTCCTCGACGGCCAGATGGCGGCGGTGGACGACTACCTGGAGGTCCGTCCCGAGGCCGAAGGCCGGGTGCGGGCCCTGGCCGCCACCGGTCGGCTGACGATGGGGCCCTGGTACATCCTGATGGACGAGTTCCTGGTGTCCGGGGAGACCATCGTCCGTGACCTCCAGATGGGGCTGGCCCGGGGGGCGGCGTTCGGGGGGGCGATGGACGTCGGGTACCTCCCGGACATGTTCGGCCACGTGGCCCAGATGCCGCAGATCCTCCGGCAGGCCGGGTTCGAGCACACGGTGGTCTGGCGGGGGGTGCCGTCACCGATCACCAAGACCGGGTTCTGGTGGGAGGCCCCCGACGGCTCCGTCGTCCGGGCGGAGTACCTGCCGGTCGGCTACGGCAACGGGTCCGTCCTCCCCGACGACGCCAAGGCCCTGGTGCGACGGGTGCGGGACCACGAGCAGGAGATCGGGTCGTTCCTGATCGGCGACATGCTGCTGATGAACGGGTCCGACCATCTCCACCCGCAGCCGTGGCTGGGCCGGGTGGTGGCCGAGGCCAACGCCGTCCAGGACGACTACGTCTTCGAGATCACCTCACTGCCCGAGTACCTGGCGGTGGCCCCGACGGAGGGGCTCGAGCACTGGAAGGGGGAATTACGGTCGGGGGCCCGGGCCAACCTCCTGATGGGGGTGACGTCGAACCGGGTGGACGTCAAGCGGGCCGCCGGCGCCGCCGAGCGGTCCCTCGAGCGGCGGGCGGAGCCGTACGCGGCGTTGTTCCAGGCGGCCGACCGGTGGCCTGAACGCCTGCTGGACCTGGCGTGGCGACACGTGGTGCACAACGCCGCCCACGACTCCATCTGCGCCTGCTCCGTCGACGACGTCGTCGACGCCGTCCTCCACCGGTTCGCCGAGGCCCGGCAGATCGGCGACGGGGTGGCCACCGCCGCCCTCCGGGACCTGGGCCGGTCGATGGCCGAGCCCGGGCCGGTGGTGGTCAACCCGTCCGCCCGCCCCCGGTCGGGCATGGTCGAGCTAGTCGTCGGCGCCGAGGTGACCCCGGGACCCGACGTCCAGGTGCTGTCCGAACGGACCGGCCTGCCCGGGTCGATGACCCTCGACGCCAACACCGTCCGCACCGTCCTCGGCATGCTGCAGGGGCCCAAGATCGACAACGACGCCTGGGTGCAGGACGTCCGCATCGAGGAGGACGAGACCGGCATCGACCTCACCGTGGCCATCGGCCCCGACGAGAACCCCCACGTCGCCATCGCCGAGGCCAAGCAGGACATGTACACCCGTCTCGGCGCCCGGCCGGACGTCAACGTCCGGGTCCGCCTCGACCAGCCCCCCATCCGCCGCATCGCCGCCCGGGTGGCCGACGTCCCGGGGTTCGGCTGGCGGTCGTTCACCCCCGCCCCCCTCGCCCACCCCGTCACGGCGACTGGGGCCGTCACGGCGACTGGGGCCGACGACGATCCGGAGGGGACGGTGACGTTGGCCAACGGCCTGGTGACCGTCGACGTCGACCCGGCCGACGGCACCTTCTCGGTGAACGGCCTGGCCGGCTTCGGCCGCCTGGTCGACGGCGGCGACCTCGGCGACTCGTACAACTACTCCCCTCCCCGACGCGACTCGTTCGTGGACGACCCCGAGTCGGTCTCCGTGACCGTCGGCGACCAGGGTCCGGTGCGGGCCACGGCCGTGGTCGCCGCCACCTACCGCTGGCCGGACCACGTCGACGGGTCGTCCCAAGCTCGGGTAGGTGACCACCCGGTGCTGGTGGTCACCACCATCGAGGTCCGGGCCGACGAGGCCGCCGTCCGGGTGCACACCGCCTTCGTCAACCCGTCCCGGGACCACCGGCTCCGGGTGCACTTCCCGCTGCCCGAACCGGCCACCGGGTCGGAGGCGGAGTGCGCCTTCGCCACCGTCCGGCGGGGCCTCACCGCTGAGGGCCGCGCCGACGAGTACGGCCTGCCCACCTTCCCGTCTCGCCGGTTCGTCCGGGCCGGTGGCCTCACGGTGGTCCACGACGGCGTGGCCGAGTACGAGCTGGTCGACCTCACCGGACCCGACGGGGCCGCCGTGCCCACCGGGGCCGCCGTCCCGGACGGGACCACCGCCGGAACGCTGGCGGTCACCCTCCTCCGCTCCACCGGGATGCTGTCCCGGCTGGGGATGGCCTATCGGCCGTTCCCCGCCGGGCCCCTCACCCCGGTGGACGGCCTCCAACTGGCCGGCCAGCGGATCGAGGCCCGCTACGCCATCGCCCTTAACAGCGGCGCCGTAGACACTGACGCTCTCGGTGGTGGCGCCCTCGATGGTGGCGCCCTCGATGGTGGCGCCCTCGATGGTGCCGCCGGTGGCGTCCTCTCCGGCGGCGCTGGCGGTGGCATCGACCCGTGGGCGTTGGCCGACGACGTGCTGCTGCCCCTCGAGGTCACCGGGTCGTTCGGCGGCGGGTGGCGGCCGTCGGAGGGCACCGCGCTGGAGATCGGTGGGGCCGAGGTGACGTCAGTCCGCCGGCAGGCCGGCCTCGTCGAAGTCCGGGTGTTCAACCCCACCGATCAGGCGGTGACGGTCACCACCGGCACCCGGTCGGGTTGGTTGGTGGACCTCCGCGGCCGACCGGTGGAGGCGTTCGAAGGCCACTTCGACCTCCGGCCGCATGGGATCGCCACCGCCCGGCTGACCGGCGCCTGAGGCGCCGCCGCCGCCACGCCTGGGTCGACCTTGGCCATCTGCTCCAGTTCAACCACGGGCGAAATTCCAACTACCGACGAATTCCAAGCCACGGCGAATCGACGTCGACCCAGGTCAGCGCTCTAACCTTTCTCCGCCCCTTCGACGCATCGCTCCAGGTCAGGCCAATTCGGCGGCAGCTGAACTGCGGCGGGTTACCAAGGTCTCCCTCATCGGCGCGGCCGCCGGGCAGTCGGCGGCTCGACTCACCGATCACTGCGCTCGTCGTCGCCCCCGCCACCACCGTCGCCGCTGACGCCGCTGTCGGTATCACCACCCGGAGCCCGAGCCGGGCCGCCACCCTGGCCGGGGTGGCCGATGCGGCGGGCTCCCGTGAGGACACGCTCGCCGACTTCCCGGAGCTCGTCGAGGTCGCGGAGGACGTCGGCGAGACGTTCCCACCGGATGTTGCGGCGACGGTCGGCTGCCCCACCGGCGCCGGCCGGCTCGGCCCCGGACCGGCCGAGCCACCAGAGCTGGACCCGGCCGAGGCCCTTCAAGACCCGCGGCCGGAGCGGTCGGGCGGTGAACTGCTCGGGCGCGTCGGCCACCAGGGCGGCGTGGAAGTCGTCGGACGCCAGGACGGTGCCGGGATTGGCGATGTTGACGATGCGGTGGGCGAGGTTGACGGCCGGACCGAAGTAGTCGCCCTCCCGGATGAGCACCGGGCCGACGGCGAGGCCGACGCGGACGTCGGACAGCAGGTCGTCGTCGGCGTAGGCATCGGCCAGCGCCAAGCCGATGCGGGCGGCGGCCGAGACCTCCTCGACGACGAACATGGCTTCGTCGCCGATCATCTTGACGACCCGGCCGCCGAGGCCGGTGACGATGTCGTGGGAGATCTCCTCGAACCGGCGGACCACGGCGGCGAGGTCGTGCTCGGTGAGGTGCTGACTGAGAAGGGTGAAGCCGACCATGTCGGCGAAGCCGACGGCGAGGACCGGGCTGGCGCCCGACGGGACGCCGCGGGCCCGCAGGAGCATGGTCCGCCGGGTGGCGGCCTGGACGTGGCGCCGCCAGACGAACTCGAGCAGGCGGGCCATGGCGGGCAAGGTGCTGCCGGCCATGCTGGCGAAGGCGTCGGCGGCCAGGACGCTGTCGTGCTCCGACATCGCCGTCATCGACCCGGGGACCAGCTCGGCCTCGGCGATCCGGGCCATCGACGATCCGATGACCCGGGCGAGCTGCAGGGCCACGTCGACGTCGGTGGCCCCCAACTCGAGCATGGCCTGGAACAGCTCGACGGCTTCGATGTCGAAGTCGGTGAGGGCGGGCTCGTCGGCGGGGACGTCCAGGAAGCCGAGGGCACGCCAGAACCGCTTGATCAGGTCGAGGGGGAGCCCGGTGCGGTCACTGACGTCCTGCTGGGTGTACTGGCGGGGGGCGGGCACCAGCAACTGGTCGACGGCCAGGAGGTCGAGGACGTCGTCGGCCACCGCCCGGTCGATCTCCTCCTCGGTGGCCCCGGCGTCGAGCAGGAGCCGGCGAACGTGGGCCAGGGCGGCGGCCCGGTCCGGTTCGCCACCCCCGGAAGGGTCACCACCCCCGGATGGGTCGCCGTCCTCCCGATCGGTCACGGAGCCAGGCCCTGGTGGAGCAGGGGGTCCCATTCGGAGCGGGCCGGCCGCTCCATCAACGTGGCGAGGGCGTCGCCGGGGGTGGTGTCGCCGGCGACCAGGGCGGCGACCTGTTCGGCGATCGGCATCTCGACCCCGGCGGCGCGGGCGAGGTCGACCAACGGACCGGCGGTCTTCACCCCCTCGGCGACCATGTGCATCCCGGCGAGGATGTCGTCGAGGCGGCGGCCTCGGCCGAGCTCGAAGCCGACGGTGCGGTTGCGGCTGGCCGGGCTGGTGCAGGTGGCCAGGAGGTCACCGACGCCGGCGAGGCCACCGAAGGTGAGGGTCTTGCCTCCGAGGGCGATGCCCAGGCGGCCCTGCTCGGCCAGGCCACGGGTGACGAGGACAGCTCGGGTGTTCTCGCCGAAGCCGAGGCCGTCGCAGATGCCGGCGGCGATGGCCATGACGTTCTTGCTGGCTCCGGCGATCTCACAGCCGACGACGTCGGTGCCGGTGTAGACCCGGAAGGTGCTGCAGTGAAGGTATGCCTGCACCTCCTGGGCGAGGGCCTCGTCGGGGAGGGCTACCACGGTGGCGGCGGGCTGGCCGTCGGCGACCTCGCGGGCGAGGTTCGGACCGCTCAGCACCCCGGCCGGGTGTCCCGGGAGGACCTGGCCGACCACCTCGGACATCCGCAGGTTCGTGCCCACCTCGATGCCCTTGGCCAGGCTGATGACCGCCGCGCCGTCGCCCAGGGCAGGGGCCATCTCCTCGAGGACGCCCCGGAAACCGTGGGAAGGGACGGCCACGAGGACGATGCGGGCACCGTCGACGGCGTCGGCCATCGACGCCGTGGCCCGTAGCGAGTCGGGGAGGCCGATGCCCCGGAGGTACCGCGGGTTCTCCCGCGTCGACGTGATGGCGTCGGCCAGGTCGGCGGAACGGGCCCACAACGTGGTGGGCCCCTTGGCGGCCAGCAGCGCGGCGATCGTCGTCCCCCACGACCCAGCCCCGACTACCGCGACGGTCCCCCGGCCCATGGCAGGAGCCTACGGCCACCCCGCCGCCGACGACGACGAGGCCGCCCCGTACACTGGGCCGGTGACCGTCGGGACCACCGCCGCCCAACCCGGAGACCGGGTGGGGGGCGGCCCGCTCCTCGGCCGCCAGGCCGTCCTGGTGCCGGTGAAGGCGTTCGCCGACGCCAAGCGGCGGCTCGGCGACGCCCTGTCGGACGACGAGCGACGGGCCCTGGTCCGGCGGATGGCCGAACGGGTGGTGGCGGCGGGGTCGCCGCTCCCGGTGGCGGTGGTCTGTGACGACACCGAAGTCGCCGACTGGGCCCGCCGGCAGGGCGCGCTGGTGGTCTGGGAACCCGGCCGCGGGCTGAACGGCGCCGTCGAGGAGGGGGTGGATCGGCTGGCCACCATGGGGGTGGAGTCGGTGGTGGTCGCCCACGGCGACCTGCCACGGGCGACCGGCCTGGGGTCCATCGGCGACTTCGACGGGGTGACGTTGGTGCCGGACCGGCAAGGCGACGGCACCAACGTGATCGCCCTGCCGACGCAGAGCGGCTTCCGGTTCTCGTACGGGCCGGGATCGTTCGAACGGCACCAGTCCGAGTGCACGCGGTTGGGCCTGCCGATGCGGGTGCTGCGGGTGGCCGACCTCGCCCTGGACGTGGACTGGCCGGCCGACCTCCGGTGGACGTGACCGACCTGCCAACCGGGACGGCGGGCGATGGCCCGCCCACGGGCACCGCGGGCGATGGCCCGCCCACGGGTAGGGTGCTGCCGGTCAACGAGCTGGCGGTGCACGGGCCGGTGACCGTCGACCTGCCGACCCCGGGCCGGGCCCTGGCGGTCGGTGCCCACCCCGACGACATCGAGTTCGGCTGCGGGGCGACGCTGGCGAAGTGGGCGGCGGCGGGTTGTGAGGTGGTCCACCTGGTGCTGACCGACGGGTCGAAGGGGAGCTGGGACGCCGGCTCCGACCGGGCGTCGCTGGTGGCGGTCAGGCAACGGGAGCAACAGGAAGCCGCCAAGATCATCGGTGGCGGCGAGGTGGGGTTCTGCGGGTTTCCCGACGGCGAGCTTCGCAACGGGGTGCGGGAGCAGTGGGAGGTGTGCCGCTGGATCCGGTCCGTCCGACCGGAGGTGGTCATCGGCCACGACCCCTGGCGCCGGTACCGGCTGCATCCCGACCACCGCAACGCCGGGTTCGTGCTCACGGACGCCGTGGTGGCCGCCCGGGACCCGCTGTTCTTCGCCGATCAGGAGCTGCCGGCCCATCGGCCCGGGGCCCTGCTGCTGTGGGAAGCCGACGAGCCGAACCACGTGGAGGAACGTCGAAGGGTTCACCGGCGTCAAGGTGCAGGCCCTGTTGGCCCACCGGAGCCAGCACCAGAGCACCATGGGCGACCCCGAGGTGTTCGAGCTGGGGGTGGTCGGACAGCTGTCACGGCACGGCGCCCTGGCCGGGGTGAGCCAGGGCGAGGCCTTCCGGCTGCTCACCGACATCTGACCGACCAGACGCGACAGCGGGGCCCGAAGGCCCCGCTGTCGAACGGCTGTGACCGCGCCGGCGATGCCGGCCGCCGAGTCGGTTCAGGCCTTCTTGGCCGGAGCCCGTCGGGCCGTGGTCCGCTTGGCCGGCGCCCGCTTGGCGGTGGTCCGCTTCGCCGGGGCCTTCTTGGCCGGAGCCCGCTTGGCGGTGGTCCGCTTCGCCGGCGCCCGCTTGGCGGTGGTCCGCTTCGCCGGGGCCTTCTTGGCCGGAGCCCGCTTGGCCGGCGCCTTCTTGACGGCCTTCTTCACCGTCTTGGTGGCCGACGTCCGCTTGACGGCCTTGACCGCCTTCTTCACCACCCGCTTCGCCGGAGCGCGCTTGGTGGTCTTCTTGGCGGAAGCCCGCTTCGCCGGCGCCTTCTTGGCCGGTGACCGCTTCACTGCCTTCTTTGCCGGCGCGCGCTTGGTGGCCTTCTTGGCGGCAACCTTCTTCGCCGGTGCCTTCTTGGCCGGTGACTTCTTCACCGCCTTCTTCGCCGGCGCGCGCTTGGCCGCCTTCTTGGCCGGCGCTCGCTTCTTCGCGGCTACTGCCACAGGTGCACCTCCCTAGGAGTGTCAATGCTGACTCGAGGTGAGCCCACGGCCGACCGGAGCACCCGGCATCCGCATTGCTTCACCGTTCCGTTAGTACCAACCACACCGCCCGGCTCCGACGATTCGACGTGCTGTCCGAACACCGGCCGGCATGGTCCTCTGCTTCCCCGATCCGCATCGAAGTGTCGCGACACGCACTCCACTGAAGACCGTTGAGTGTGATGGTCGTTCGACCTCATCAACGTCTTCCGCGGGCTTGCATCCGCATCGATCGATCCTCGCTGCGTTTCGAGTTCCTTACAATCACAGTTGGTTTCGGCGCCGAGGTCAAGCATGGTCCGACGCGACGCGGTGATCGATGACGTCGACACCGTCGATGACGCGCCGATGACGACGCCGGTCGCGTCGACGATGCGATGGCCCGGCATCTATCTCGGCACCACCGATCGCGGGTCGGCGTGGGCGGGACCGGAGCAGTCGACGTTGGTGCTCGGACCGTCGCGGTCGGGGAAGACGTCGAGTCTGGTGATCCCCAATGTCCTTGCTGCGCCTGGTGCCGTGGTGTCGACGTCGACGAAAGGCGACGTGCTCGACGCGACCGCCGCCGCTCGTCGCGCCCGCGGCTGGACGTTCGTCTACGACCCGAGTGGCACCGTCGACCCGCCGCCCGGAGTACAACGCATCGGCTGGTCGCCGGTGAACGGCAGCCACCAGTGGGACGGTGCACTGGCGACCGCCGACGCCATGGTCCGGACCGCCCACGCGGTGCGCCACGGGTCGTCGTCGACGGTGTCCGACCATTGGTCGGAGCGGGCAACGGCGTTACTGGCCCCTCTGCTGCACGCCGCCGCGCTCGACGGCAGGGTGATGCGCACAGTGCTCCGCTGGGTGGACCGCCACGACGGCGTCGAGGCGTTGACGGTCCTCGGCGACGGCAACGCGTCGGCCGACGGCAGCCCACCTGCGGATCTGCTGGCCGGTATCTTGACCACCGATCCTCGCGAACAGTCGGGCATCTGGTCGACTGCCTCCGGTGCCCTCAGCGCCTACCGGTCGGCACCGGCCCTGTCGTCGACGACGCCGCCGTTCCTCGACGCCGAAGCGTTCTGCGAGGGTCCGAACACCCTCTTCGTCTGTGCCAGCGGCCGCAGCCAGCAGCTGTTGGCCCCGCTGGTCGTCGGCCTGCTCGGCGACATTCGTGACGCCGCCTACCGGCGGGCGGCGACGGGAAGGCGGACACCTCCCGTATTGCTCGCCCTGGACGAGGCCGCCAACATCTCGCCCCTGCCGGACCTGCCACAGCTGGTGACCGAAGGGGCCGGGCAGGGCCTGCTGTCGCTGACCTGCCTGCAGGACCTCTCCCAGGCCCGCGCCCGATGGGGGTCGCAGGGCGACGCCTTCCTGTCGCTGTTCGGCACCACGATCGTCCTCGGCGGCATCGCCGACATCCCCACCCTCGACGCCCTGTCGGCGTTGGCTGGCGACGTCGAGGTGACCACCCGGTCGGTCACCCGAGGGCACGACCGTTGGGCGATGGCCCCGGCGGCCGCGTCGACCACCGTGTCCACCACCTTCCGCCGGCGACTGGCCGTCGACGACATCGCCCGCGGCGTCGACGGTGCGGCGCTGGCGGTGGACCGCCGGAACCGGATCGGTTGGATCGGCCTGACCCCGGCCCACCGGTGCCTGCCGTGGCGAGCCTTGATTTCGCCCGAACGGGTCCGAGAACCCGACCGTTCGTCCGGTCGAGGATGGGATCGGTGACGGTCAGCGGCCGAGTCCGAGGTCGGGCCCCTCGATGTTCCGGGAGGCCTCCCGGCCGAGCAACCGCCGGGCGTCGGCCACGCGGCGCGCCACCGCCAAATGGTCGGCCAGCTGCCGGACCGGCAGACGGGACAGGTAGTCGGTGGTGCCGTCGGCGCCGAGCGCCCGGGCCACTACGTCGGCGCCCGGTCCACGGGCCTGACGATCGGCGCCCGGTCCACGGGCGACGTCGTCGGCGACTCCCCAGCGGTGACGGTACCGGTCGATGTCGGCGGCTGCCGACCGCCAGGCGACGAGCCGATCGGGGTCCGCGGGTCGCGGGCCGAGGGTCCCGAGGAGATGGGCCGCCGGCACCAGACCGGCCGGCCGACGTCGTGGCTCGGCGACCCCGACGGCGGTGCCCCAAGTGGCGAGGCGGTCGACGCAGCGGTCGATGTCGACGGACGGGGCGCCACCGTCCAACCCGTGGGCCCACGCCGCCACCGCGTCGCGGCGGGTGACCGAGGACTGCCCCGATCCGGTGAGCGCCTTGGCGAACCGGTACTCGTCGAGGGTGGACCCGACGGTCCGGGGTGCCAGGTCCCGCGACGTTCGGCCACCCGGCGCGGGCCGGGTGGCCGCCCCATCCACGACGGCCTGCAAGCCGGCGCGGTCCAACCCGGCGGCGGCCGCCCGGGCCGACCACCCCCGGGCGAGCACGGTGGGCTCCTCCACGACCTTCGGGTCACGGGTGGCCGCCCAGGCCACTTGCCGGGCCCGCGACGAGTCTGAGCGGCCGTAGAGGGCCCCAGCGGCCGGTCGGCCGTAGACAGCGAGGTGCTCGCCGATCTCGGCTCGCCGCCCGGAGAACACGGCGATCACCTCCGGGTCGATGCCCGCCACCTCCAACGTGCCGGTCGGCTGGCGGCACCAGCCCAGGCCCAGGCGTCGACCGAGCCGGTGGCGGAGCTCGGCGTCGTACCGCTGACCGGCAGCGGCGGCGTGGGCGAAGAGGCCACGGCTGTCCAGCCCGGTCCATCGGTCGTCGGGCCCGCGGGCGACGTTGGCGACGACGACGTGGGAGTGCAGATGGGGGTCGAGGGCCCGGCTGACCCGGTGGGTGAACCCCACGGCGAGGACGTGGTCGGCCGGTTCGACCACTCGATCGTCGCCGGACCCGCGCCGTACGGCGACGGCCCGGTCGGCCACGTAACTCATGGCGGCCTCCACCGCCTCCCGGTGGGCCGCCACCACCGCGGTGGCCGTCACCGGGTCGGCCAGGCCGGCCAGCACGCTCACCGACTTCGGGGCGGCAAACGTCAGGTCGTAGCCGGCGATCCGACCCTGCCTCGCCACCAGCGGACGGCCGGAGGTCGGGTGGCGTCCGGAGAGGGCGAGGGTGAACTGCGAAGGGTCCACCGGGCCGACCAGACCGAGACGGGCGGCACCCGGCCCGATCCACTGGGGCCACCCGCCTTCTGGGGTGAGGGCCCCCTCGGGAGACCTCGACAGATCGGCCAGGTAGTACCGGCCGGTTCGGTCCCGCACCCCGGCCACCCGCAGCACCCTACCGGCCTGACTCTCGACCCTTTTCAGTGCCTTTCATAGCTTTCGAGCTTACCAGGTACATACCGGCGAAGCACCCGACGGGCGGCGTCGGACGCGACCCCGACGAGCTCGTCGGGGGCGAGCACCCGGGCGTGGGGACCCACCTGGAGCAGCAGCCGCTCCAGCCAGGCCCGGCCGCCGACGGCCAGGGTGACCACGACGGCCTCGCCGGGTCCGGGCTGGAGGTCGACGAGGGGCACCGTGTCGGCCACCCACCGAGCCTCCGGTCCGAGGACCAACTGCACGTTGACGGCCCCGGGCCCCGGCACGAAGGCCGCCGAGGGGTCCCGGTCGCCCTCGCCGGCCACCGACGACCGGTGGCCGACAACCCGGAGCTCCCGGATCCGGTCCACCCGGAACCGACGGAGGCCGCCGGCCCGGCGGCAGTGGGCGTCCATGTACCAGTGGCCGTCCAGGGACACCACCGCCAGCGGCTCGACCACCCGCCTGGTGGTCTCGTCGGACGACGCCGAGTGGTACTCGATCTCCACCGCCGACCGGTCGTCGACGGCCCGGCGGGCGGCCGCCAGCAGCGACGGCTCGTCGAGGTCGACGACCAGCCCGCGATGGTCGCCGAGGACGGCGTCGAGCTTGGCCAGCGCACCGGCCAGCGCGCCGCCGTCGTCGGCACCCGGCACGGCCAGGATGGTCCTGGCGGCGGCGGCCAGGGCGAACCCTTCGGCCGGGGTCAACCGCCTCGGCCGGGCCAGCTCGTCGGGCAGGAACGCCTGCACCTTGTCGTCGGTGACCACGATCTCCAACAGGGCGTCCGGGGAGTAGGGCGGGACGCCACAGCAGGCGGCGAGCTCCAATTCGCGGACCACCTCGTCGTCGGCCAGGCCGAACCGGGCGGCCACCTCGGCGATCGGTGCCTCCCCCACCCGGGCCAGCCATCCGACGATGGCCAGCAATCGGCGCAACCGGGTGCTGGCGTCCCGGGGCCGGCCAGGGCTCCCGGGGAGGTCCCCGCCGTCTTCGGGGCCTGCCCCCCGCTCGGACCCCAGCACCTCCGACGACGACTCGGCACTCGACGGCCCCGCTCCCCCGACGCCCGAGTCCGACGGCGTCGCCGGGCCGTCGACGTGGGCGATGGCCGGATCCCATCGCCCGTCGACCACCGCCTGCAGCCAAGCCATCACGTCGGCCCGGAACGTGTCGGGCTCGAGGACCTCGACGTGGTCGAGCAGGCCCAACACCCACGACCGCAGGGCGGTCCGGCTGGACACGCCGAGCCGCAGCAGGACAGCGCCGTCCGGCCGGCGGTCGACGACGGCGGCGTCCCCCACCTCTTCGACCACCCGGGAGCTCTCCACCGGGTCCACCCACAGGCGGACAGCCGCCGGGTCACCGGTGTCGATGCGCCACGGTTCCTCGGGGGCGTGGGACGCCGGGTCGAAGCCGTCGGGCACCGCACCGCTGCCCGGCCCGCCGGAAACGGGGGCGCCCTCGACCCGGTCGACCCGGAAGGTCCGGGGGGCGTCCCGGTCGACGTCCCAACCGATCACGTACCACCGACCACCGCGGAACCGCACCGCGGCCGGGGCCACCCGGCGGCGCTCGCCGCGGTAGTCGAAGGCCACCTCCGCCCGCAGCCGGACGGCGTCGAAGAGCGGGACGAGGGCCGGCGGGGGAACCAGGGCGGCCACCGGTCGGGCCTCCCCGGCACCGGTGGCCCCCAACTTCAGCAGGGCATCCCGACCACTAGGATCGCCGAGGTGGACGCCGGCCACGGCGAGGTGCAGAGCGGCCTGCTCGTCCGGCGTCAGCCGGAGATCCGGAAGGTAGAAGGCGTCGGGGTCGATGCGGTAGCCGTACTGCTCCGGGCCGTCGATCGCCTCGGTGAGCACCGGCACCCCTTCTGCTCGCAGCAGCCGCTTGTCCCGCTCGAACGCCTGCCGGCGGGCCTCGTGGCCGGCCGGGTAGCCGGGGACCTCCCGGGCGATGTCGTCGAGGGTGCGGGGTTGGCCGGCGTTGAGCAACACCAGCACCAGATCGGTCAGCCGCTCCAGGCGGTCGGGCGTCGCCATCGCGGTCAGCGTAGGGCTCGCCGGAGGGTGTGACGACGTCCGGGTCGCCGTGGTCCTTCCACCCGCACCCGATCGCCTGGGTCGTGGTGGTGGCGCTGGTCGTCGGCTACGTCATCGCCGTCCGCCGTCCCGGGTGGGGAGCCACCAGGCGGCAGGCCTGGGCGTTCACCGGTGGCGCCGTCACCCTGCTGGTGGCCCTCAGCTGGCCGCTGGCCGACCTGGCGGCCCATTGGCTGTTGGTCGCCCTGGTGCTGCAGCGGCTGCTCCTCATGGTGGCCGCGCCGGCGCTGTTGCTCCTGGGGCTACCCGGCCCGGTAGTGACCGCCCTCACCCGGCCGGCCCCGGTCGACGCCGCCGTCCGAGCCCTGTCCCGGCCACCCGTCGCCGTGGCGGTGGTCACGGTGGTGGCGGTCGGCACCCTGACCACCGGGGCGGTCGACGCCCAGTCGTCCTCCGCCGTGGCCCGGGCGGCATTCGACGTCCTGATCGTGGCGGCCGGGTTCGTCCTGTGGCTCCCGGTGCTCGTCCATCTCCCCGGCACCCCCCGGCCGTCGGCCCTCGGCCGTGCCGGCTACCTCATCATCCAGTCGATCGTCCCCAGCTTCTTGGCGGTGGTCTGGATCTTCGCCCACCATCCCCTCTACTCGGCGTACGCCGACCACGGCCGGGTGCTCGGCCTGGCCCCGGTCACCGACCAGCAGGTGGCGGGGTTCGCCGCCAAGCTCGGCACCATCGCCGCGCTCTGGACCGTCGCCTTCGTGGTGGTCACCCGGTCGCAGCGGCCCGACGGCGAAGCCGACGAAGAGGAACCGCTGACCTGGGCCGACGTCGAGCGACGGCTGGAGCGGGTGGCCCGCCACGAGCGCCGGCACGGAGGTCCGCCGACCGAGCCATTGGGCGGCGGCCCGCCTAAACCACTGGGCGGCGGACCGACGGCACCGCCGGCTGGCGGGCCGACCGAGCCACTGAGTGGCGGCCCGGCCGACCCCCCTGACGACGGGTCGAACCAGTCGACGGAGGACGCCGGCGAATAGATGGCCGGGTACAGCTAAAAGAGACCGAGGTGGGAGTGGCCGAACGGCAGGGACTCCCGACCGAGGAGGAGGGTGGCCAACAACCGGTTCCCGGGGTAACTGACCTCGACCACGGCGAGGTGGCCGGTGGACGCCCCGATCGGACGGTCCACCCGACCGGCGTCGAAGTGACCGGTGAAGGCGACGAGGCAGACCCGCTGCACCTTGGCCCCCGGTGCGCCGACGGCGGCCTCGTAGAGGAGGTTGCTGGTCCCCTTCAGCGACGGCACGTCGAAGAGCCGCACCCCGAGGAGCCGCCCGGTGTGGCCGACGGCCGCCGACGCGGCGGGGAGGGCGACGTAACACCCACTGTTCGCCGTCCCGAGGTCGTTCCGCACCGACGTGCATCCCGCCAGGGCAACGGTCGCCGCCGCCACGGCGGCCACGCCGACGGCTGCCGCCCGCCACGTCCTGCGGCCACCTGGCCGTCTCATGGCTCCAGCTCCGTCGTCCCCGGAGCCGGGCCCCCCAGCGCGGCGGCCTCCGGACCCCGATCGTCGGGCGTTCCCTTGGCCGGGTGCATCCCCACCGCCGCCGCCAGCGCATGCCTGGGCCAGCGACCTCGCCGCACCCCCCACGCCAGCCCACCGCAGGCCACCCAACCGATCACCAGGACCAGCCAGAAGCTGATGAGCCGGTAGATGAACACGGCGTCGATCCCGACTGTGTGGACCCCGCCGAAATAGGCCAAGGCGATGGTGATGCTGCCCTCCACCGCCCCCAGTCCGCCGGGGGTGATCGGGAGGTTGGCGGCCAGCTGCCCGGCCCCGTAGGCGAGCAGCAGCGCCTTCCACGGGATGCCGGCCCCGACGGCGAGGAAGGAGAAGGCGAAGCAGGAGCAGTCCGCCAGCCAATTGACCAGCCCCCAACCCACGACGACGGCGACCTGTCGCCGGTGCAGCCGCACCACCGTCACCCGGGCCACCAACCCTTCGATCTGCGCCTCCAGGTCACCCCGGGGCCGGCCGGTCAGCCGATGGGACAGCCGGACGGCCCGGTTCACCACCGCGGCCAGCGGCCGCTCATAGAGGAAAAGGACCCCGATGGCCAGCGTGATCACCAACACCCCCACCACCACCGGGATGAGGTTGAGGGTGGCCCCCAGTCCCGTGGCCAGCACCACCCCGCCGGTGGCCACCAGGGCCAGGGTCAGGCCGGCGGCCACCCCGCTGCCGACCAGCGCCCATCCGGCCAGGGCGTCGTCCGCCCCGAGGCGCCGGTACCAGCGGAACCCGTACACCGCCGCCAGCGCCGGCCCGCCGGGCAGGGAGTTGGTGATCGCCTGGGAGGCCAGGGTGACCCCCACCAGCGGCCCCCGGCGGGCCCGGAGGCCCCCGGCGTCGAGCAGCCGGTACTGCACCATGGTGAACGCCCCCAACGACACCGCCTCCGCGCCGACGGCCACCGGCAGCCACCACCACTGCAGCTGGCCCACGATCGTGCCGAGGCCGTTCAGCTCGCTCCGGTGGCCGTTCAGCTCCTCGACGGCCAGCACCAGCAGGCCGACGCTGACCACCCATCGCAGCACCGGCCAGGACCGGCGGAGGAAGGCCCACAGCCGGCCGCCCCAGCCGGCGGCCCGAGAGGGGTCAGGCGCAGCCCCTACGGCGCCGGCCGACGTCCTGGCTCCGTGATCGGGGTCGCCACCAACGGGCGGTCCGGGTGTGGGTGGGCTGGGCATGGGTGGTCTGGGCATGCCATCAGGAGGAGGCCGCTCATCGTACCGGCCGACCTCCCGGCCACCGCGGCGCCCCCGGCGATAGCGTGGCTCCACCGTGCCCGACCCGCTCGAACCCAACGGTGCCACACCCGCCCCCGACGGCGCTGGCCCTGACGCAGCTGGCCCTGAGGCACCCGGCCTTGGCGCATCCGGCCCTGGCGCACCTGGCCCCGGCGACGCCGCCTCCGCCGAGCCGGTTCCCGGCGACCAACCGGCCCGTCGACCGCCGCGATTCGACGCACTCGGTCCGGTCAGGGGTCCCGGCATGACGGCCACCGAACCCGGCCCCGTCCCCAGACCCGCCGGCCCCGACCCCAGCCCCGACGCCGGGACGGCGCACCCCATCGAGCCGACCGGCGCGCCGACGGCGGTGCGCGCCGAGGCGGCGATGGGTGCCGAGACGGCGGTGGGCGTCGACCCGCAGACCGAAGCCGTGGCCGAGGCCGGCGGCGGGGAACGTCGCCCCGCCGACGACGCCGGACCCGGACCGGCCCCCGAGCCGGGGGCTGCCGCGACCGACGACCCGTCCGCCCGGTGGTGGGTCGTGGCGCCTGCCGTGGTCGGCACCGGGGCGGCGGTGGCGGCGCTGCTGTTGGCAGCCGGTCACGTCGTCCACCTTTGACCCACCGGTCCCCCTCTGGTCGGTCGTTCGCCTGCCGGGAGCCGCCGCCCTTCGCCCCGAAAGACCGCCGCCACGCTCAGCGCCGGGAGACTGCGCCGCCGAGGGCGGCGGTCAGCTGAAGGCGGCGCTGCGGAGCTCGTCGATGGACAGCTCGGCGGTGGCCTCGCCGCCACACTGGGCGCAGTGCTCGACGTGCCGCCACGACCGGAGGAGGCGGGTGCCCTCCGGGTTCAGCAGGACCACAAAGGACTCCGACACCGGGTCGAGCTCGAGGCCGAAGTACGGGCGCCAGGCGGTCGAGGCCTGACGGGCGTCGAGCTGGAGCCCCTTCAGGATCCGGCGGAACCGCATGCGCTCGGTGTCGAAAAGCCAGGTGCTGTGGCACGACTCGAGCACGAGCGGGGCTTCGGCGGCAACGGTGCCCTCCACGCCAACGATCATGCCCCACCAAGATAAGGAATCACCATCGGAACTATTGCGGTTCCATTTCGGTCGTGACAAGACCGTGCCGTCCGTTCGTCGCCGGTGTGTCGGATCCACCCTTGTCACGGTGCCGTCACCTGGTTGCTGCAGGCAGGGCGAATTGTTATAGCGGCCCGCCGTCGTGCTTGCGACCCGGCAGCAACTCCCGTTTGGTGACCAGCATGGCCAACGTCGACGCGAGCACCGCGCGGGTGTCCCCCGGGTCGATGACCCCGTCGACGAACCCCCGCTCGGCCGCCGGCCACGGCGCCAGGAACTGGACCCGGTACTCCTCCTCCAGCTCGGCCCGCCGCGACTCGTCGGCCCGGCGGTGGAGGATCTGCACGGCCCCGGGGGCACCCATGACGGCGATCTCGGCGCCGGGCCAGGCGAGGCAGAGGTCGTTGCCGAGCCCCTTCGAGTCCATGACGATGTACGCCCCACCGAACGCCTTGCGAAGGATGAGGCACACCCGCGGCACGGTGGCCTCGGCGTAGGCGAACGCCAGCTCGGCCCCGTGTCGGATCATCCCCCGCCACTCCAGGTCCTTGCCGGGGAGGAACCCGGGGGTGTCCACCAGGGTGACGATCGGCAGGTTGAAGGCGTCGCACAACCGGACGAACCGGGCGACCTTCTGGGAGGCGGCGATGTCCAGGGTCCCCGCCAGGGCCCGGGGCTGGCTGGCCACCACCCCGACCGGCCGGCCGCCGACCCGGACGAAGGTGGTCACGAGCTGCGGGGCCCACCGGCTCCACAGCTCGCAGGTCACCCCGTCGTCGGCCACCGCGCCGACGACGTCACGGACGTCGTAGGAGGCGTTGTCCCGGGCCGGCACCACCTCTCGGAGCTCCGGCACCGGCCGGTCGGCCGGGTCGTCCGTGAACAGGACCGGCGGCTCCTCGTCGGCGTGGTCGGGGAGGAACCCCAACAGCTCGGCCACGGCGTCGTCGGGGTCGTCGGACTCCACGGCACACAGCCCGCTGGACGCCGAGTGGACGGCCGCCCCACCCAGGGCCTCCAGGCCGAGGCGGACGCCGGTGAACGCCTCCACCATCGCCGGCCCCGACACGAAGGCCACCGCCGCCGGGGTCATCACCACCAGGTCGGCCAGGCCCAGCATCAGGGCCGGACCGGAGATGACGGGTCCGGAGGCCACGGCGATCACCGGGACCACCCCGGAGCAGGCCGACACCGCGGCGGCGGCCTGTCCCCAACCGTGGAGGGCGTCGATGCCGTCGGAGACGTCGGCCCCGCTGGACGCCAGCTGCAACACCAGCGGCAGCCGCTGCTGGCGAGCCAGCCGGGCGGCGGCGGCCATGGTCTCGCCGTCGCGGCGGGCCAGCGCCCCCCGACGGCGGTCGGAGGCGGTGCGGACCACCACCGCCTGGCGGTCGTCGAACTGGCCCAGGGTGACCCGGACGGTGCCGTCGATGCCGGCCCGGACGTTCACCGCCCGAACCGCCGAGGTCACCGCCGCCATCGGTGACGGGGACACGTCAACGGCCGTCGAAGCCGTCCCGCCGCCAGGGCCCCGAGCGCCCTCCGGACTTCTCCCAGAGGGCCACCTGGTCCACCGTCATCGTCCGGTCGGCCGACTTGCACATGTCGTAGACGGTGAGGGCGGCGACGGTGCACGCCGTCATCGCCTCCATCTCCACCCCGGTCCGGTCGACCGTCTCCACCTGCACCTCCACCTCGACGTAGTCGTCGCCGATGGAGAAGTTGACGGCCACCGATCCGACCAGCACGGGGTGGCACATCGGGATGAGCTCGGCCGTCCGCTTGGCCGCCTGGATGCCGGCGATCCGGGCGGCGGCCAGCACGTCACCCTTGGTGATGGCGTTGTTGGCCACCTTCGTGGTGGTCTCCGGCAGCATCCGCACCCGGCACCGGGCCAGCGCCCGTCGGTGGGTCTGTTCCCTGGGGGTGACGTCGACCATGCGGGCGCCCCCGAGCGGGTCGAGGTGAGTGAGGCTGCGATCGGACACGACGGAGAGTCTACGACGGCGGCCGCCCGGCCCGATGAGCCTGCCGCCCGGCCCGATGAGCCGACCCGTACGGTAGGATTGGCACTCGGAGATGGAGAGTGCCAATCCGGGCGGCCCCTGGAGGGTCGGCGGAGACGAGCGGCGGAGACCCACGAGCGACCAGAGCGGAGCGGAAGAGCGACATGCCCACCTACGAGTACGCCTGCACGTCCTGCGGCAACCGCACCGAGGCCGTCCAGTCCTTCTCCGACGACCCCCTCACCACCTGCCCCGACTGCGGTGGCCCGCTCCGTAAGGTCTACGGCGCCGTCGGCATCGTCCTGAAGGGCAGCGGCTTCTACAAGACCGACAGCCGGTCGTCCAACGGGTCGAACGGGTCCGGCGACAAAGCCGCCAAGGCCGACAAGGGGTCAGAGGGCAAGGGGTCAGAGGGCAAGGGGTCAGAGGGCAGGGCGTCCGAGAGCAAGGGGTCCGAGGGCAGCTCCGGCAACGGGTCTGGCAGCAGCGGGTCGAGTGCCTCCAAGGGGGAGTCCGGGTCGTCGGGCGGAGGCGGCGGAGCCAAGGAAGGGTCGAAGTCCGACGGCGCCAAGGCGGCCGCCGCCAGCTGACCGGCCCTGCCAGCTAACCGGACCGGCCGGCCGACCCCCTTCGGGGCGGCGTCAGGCGCCGCTGAGCTGCATGTCGTCGACCGCCAGGGTCTGACCGGCGGCGATCCCCGGCAGCCACTCCAGGTCGCCACCGACGTGGAGGATGGACTGCAGCATCCGTTGCAGCGTCGACGCCACCGTCACCTCCCGGACCGGTTCGGCCAGCACCCCGTGCCGGATCATCAGCCCTTCGGCCCCCACCGAGAAGTCGCCGCTCACCGCGTTGACCCCCGAGTGCACCCCGGTGACCGACTGCACGTACAGCCCCTCGCCGACCTCCGCCAGGATGGTCTCCTGGTCGAGCGTCCCCGGGGCCAGCACCAGCGCCCGGCACCCCGCCCCCGGCGTCCCGGAGAACCCGCCGCGGACCGCCGAACCGGTCGAGGTGGTCCCGGCCCGACGAGCCGACACCGTGTCGAACAGGAACCCCTGCAGCACCCCGGCCTCCACCAGCACGTTGCGCCGGCAGGCCAGCCCTTCCCCGTCGTAGGTCGCCGCCCCGTACGCCCGCGGGTCGGTGGGGTCGTCCACCAGGGTGACGGCCGGCGTGGCCACCTGCTCGCCGACCCGGCCGGCGAAGAACGACCGTCCCTTCACCACCGCCTCCCCCGACAAAGCGGAGGAGATCACCGACAGCAGCGTCGACACCACCCGCGGGTCGAACACCACCGCGCACCGCCCCGACCGGGCCTTGCCGGCCCCCAACATCCGCACCGCCCGTTCCACCGCCTGCGCCGCCGCCACGTCCGGGTCGAGGTCCCCGGCCGACCGGCCGACGGTGAACCCGGACCCGGTCTGCGAGTCGGCCCCCTCCCCGGCGATGGCCGACACCGACAGGAACGCCGACGTCCGCCGGGTCGTCGCCCGGATGCCGGCGGTCGACGCCAGCGCCACCTCCACGCTGCCGTCCCCGTAGTCGGCCGAGTCCACCTGCCGCACCCTCGGGTCGGCCCCTCGGACCTGCCGTTCCAGGGCCAGCGCCATCTCCACCTTGTCGGCCGTCGACACCGCGGCGAACCCGGGGTCCCACAGGTCCAGTTCCTTCGCCGGCACCCCGTCGGGGGTGGCCAGCACCACGTCGGGGTCCGGGGTGGCGTACACCGCGTTGTCCCGCGCTTCGGCCAGCGTCGCCGCCACCACCTCCGAGTCCAGGGACCCCGCCCAGGCGAACCCGGCCCGGTTCCCCTCGTCGTCCCCCTCCCCGGCCAGCACCACCCGGATGCCCACCCCGCCGGACGTGGCCGACGACAGCGACTCCACCTCCCCGTCGTACGCCCGGATCTCGGTGTCGTGGCCCCGGGCCACGTACACCTCCATCTGCTCACCAGCCACCGCCCGGTCCACCAGCGACGACGCCAGGTCCAACAGCTCGGCCATCATGCCGCCGTCCCGCCGATGGTCACCCCGGTGATCCGCAGGGTGGCCTGCCCGCAGCCCACCGGGACACTCTGGCCGTCCTTGCCGCAGGTCCCCGGGGTCATGGCGAAGTCGGTGGCCACCGCGTCGATCCGCCGGAGCACCTCGGGGCCGTTCCCGATGAGGTTGGCGTCCCGCAGCGGCTCGGTGATGCGGCCGTTCTCGATGAGGTAGGCCTCGGTGGTCCCGAACACGAAGTCCCCCGTGGTGGTGTTCACCTGGCCCCCACCGAGCTTGGCCACGTACACCCCGCTCGGCGTCTGGGCGACGATCTCGTCGGGGTCCTCCTCGCCGGCCAGCAGGAAGGTGTTGGTCATCCGGACCATCGGCAGGTGTTGGTAGCTCTGCCGCCGCCCGTTCCCCGACGACGCCCGCCCCACCTTGGCGGCCCGCAGCCAGTCCCACAGGTAGTCGGTGAGCACCCCGTTCTCGATCAGCACGTTCCGACCCGCCGGGTGCCCCTCGTCGTCTATGGCGAAGTTCCCCCACTCCCCGCCGACGGTGCCGTCGTCCACCAGAGTGACCAGCGGGCTGGCCACCTGCTGGCCGACCTGCCCCACGTACACCGACGCGTCCTTCACGATGTGGTCGGCCTCCAGCCCGTGGCCGCAGGCCTCGTGGAACAGGATGCCCCCGCTCCCGCCGGCCAGCACCACCGGCACCTCCCCCGACGGCGCCGGCCGGGCCGCCAGCTTCGACAGCGCCCGCTGGGCCGCCGTCCGGGCCACCTCGTCGACGTCCACCTGGTCGAACACCTCGAACCCGAGGGTCCGAGCCACACTCTCGTACCCGGTCTGCATCCCGGTGTCCCCGGTGGCGATGCACACCACGTTGAACCGGGTCCGCACCTGGTCGTCCTCGGCCAGCCGCCCGTCGGACGTCGCCACCAGCACCCGCCGCCGGGAGTCCCCATAGCCGGCCTGAACCTGCGACACGGCGTCCCCGGCCGACCGGGCGGCGTCGTCCGCCCGGGTGAGCAGCTCCAGCTTCGTCGCCTTCCCCACCGTCGACGGCAGCACCTCCGCCCGGGCCCTCGCCGGCCGCCGGTCGGCGAGGGCTACGGTGCGGACCCCGCCGCCTCCCTCCCGGGCCACCGCCGACGCCGCCTCGGCGGCCGCCAGCAGCCCGGCCTCGCTGAGGTCGGCGGTGTGGGCGAACCCGGTGGTCTCCCCCACGATCACCCGGATCCCGGCCCCCCGTTCACGCCCCGACGACAGCTCCTCGACCTTCCGGTCGTCCAGCACCGCCCCCGACGTCTGCCGGTCCTCCACGAACACCTCCGCCAGGTCCCCGCCGCGGGCCAGCGCCGCCCCCAGCACCCGTTCGAGGACCGGCCCCTCCACCAGGGACCCGTCCGCCGCCCCGGCGGCCGGCCTATCGGCGGACCGGCTATTGGTGGACTGGCTATTGGGGGATTGGCTATTGGGGGATCGGGCCATCGGACGGGTCGCTCTCACAGGCAGTACGCACGGGCGGTATCGTAATCGTCGTGTCCAGCAGGCCATCCGAGGCTCAGGCGCCACTCGACCCGGGACTGGCGACCGGTTTGTGCGCCAAGGTGTCCCTCGTCGTCGCCGAACCGGACACCGCCCTGGCCCTGGGCTCGGGGGACGTCCCCGTACTGGGCACCCCCCGGCTGGTGGCCTTGTGCGAGGAAGCCAGCTGCCGGGCCCTCGACGGCCACCTCGGCCCCGGACGGACGAGCGTGGCCTCCCGCATCCAGTTCGACCACCTCGCCCCTGTCGCCGTCGGCGCCACCGTTGTCGCCGAGGTCACCCTGGAGCGGGTCGAAGGCCGCCGACTCGGCTTCACCATCTCCGTCAGCCGGTGCAGCGACGCCGACCACGGCGACACCGCCCTCGTCGGCGCCGGCCGGCTCGTCCGGGTCTTGATCGACCGGGAGAAGTTCCTGGCCAAGGCCGGCGTCTCCACCCCCAGCTGACCCCGAAGCACGATCTGACGCCGACCGGCGAGGTAGCGTGGCCGAGGCGGCCGTTTTCCAATCGCCGGTTGCCACCCTTCTGACGATGATCCTCCCCCGCATCGAGACCCCCGCCGACGTCCGCAACCTGACGCCGGAAGAGCTGGTCGAGCTGGCCGCCGAGATCCGGACGTTCATCGTCGAGGCCGTCACCACCACCGGCGGCCACCTCGGCTCCAACCTCGGCGTCGTCGAGCTGACCCTGGCCCTCCACCGGGCCTTCGAGTCCCCCAAGGACGCCATCCTGTGGGACACCGGCCACCAGGCCTACGTCCACAAGCTGCTGACCGGTCGGCGGTACGGGTTCCGGGACCTCCGCCAGGCCGGCGGGCTGTCGGGGTACCCCAACCGGGCCGAGTCCGAGCACGACTGGATCGAGAACAGCCACGCCTCCACCGTCCTCTCCTACGCCCACGGCCTCGCCACCGCCCTCGAGCTGCAGGGCACGGCGGCCGGCAGCGGCGGAGACCGCCGGGTGGTGGCCGTCATCGGCGACGGCGCCCTCACCGGCGGCATGGCCTACGAAGCCCTCAACAACCTCGGCCACTCCGGCCGCCGGGTGGTGGTCGTCCTCAACGACAACGGCCGGTCCTACGCCCCCACCGTCTCCCACCTGTCGCGGAGCCTCACCTCCCTGCGGCTGAACCCCACCTACATGCAGACCCGCGAGCGGGTCCGGATGCTTCTGCGGGAGATCCCCGGCGTCGGCCAGCTGGCCTACTCCGGGGTGCACGGCGTCACCAGTGCCCTCCGCGAGGTCGTGTCCCCCCACACCTTCTTCGAGACCCTCGGCGTCCGCTACGCCGGGCCCATCGACGGGCACGACTTCGACCAGCTCGAACAGGCCCTCGAAGGCGCGGCCGCCTGGGACGGGCCCATCGTGGTCCACGTCCTCACCCAGAAGGGCCGGGGGTACGCCCCGGCCGAGGAGGACGAGATCCAGCGGCTGCACGACGTCAAGGCCGGCCGGCGGACGGCGGCGGGCGGCGGGCCTGTCGGGGCCGTCGGTGTCGTCGGCGCTCTCGGCACGGCGGCGGAGATCGACACAGCCCCGGTGTCGCCGGCACCGGACGGATTGGTGCCCGTGCCGGTCGGCGGCCTCGCCGCCGGCGGCCCCGGGACCGAGCTGGCGGCGATCCGGCCGACCACCTACACCGACGCCTTCACCCGGGCCCTCCTGGCCATCGCCGACGACCGGCCCGACGTGGTGGCGCTCACCGCCGCCATGCCCGGACCGACCGGGCTGCTGCCGTTCCAGGCCCGGTTCCCGGACCGGTTCTACGACGTCGGCATCGCCGAGCAGCACGAGGTGACGGCGGCGGCCGGGATGGCCATGGGTGGGCTGCGCCCGGTGGTGGCGGTGTACTCCACCTTCTTCTGTCGGGCCTTCGACCAGGCCAACCTGGACGTCGGCCTCCACAACCTCCCGGTGGTCTACGCCTTGGACCGAGCCGGGATCACCGGCGACAACGGCCCCAGCCACCACGGCGTGCTCGACCTCGCCCTCACCCTCTCCATCCCCGGCATGACCGTGTTCGCCCCGTCGTCGGCCGAAGACCTCGAGGTCATGCTGCGGACCGCCATCGACCTCCCGGGCCCGGCCGCCATCCGCTACCCGACGACCCCCCCGACCGAGCACGGCCCGACGTCGGTCGGCGACGGCCTCGACGCCCGGCGCCTTCGGACCGGCGACCGGTCGGTCTGCCTGCTGGGAGTGGGCAAGCTGCTCACCGCCTGCCGGCAGGCCGCCGACGAGCTGGCCGACGCCGGAGTGGACGCCACCGTCTGGGACGTCCGGGTGGTCAGCCCGCCGGACCCGGCCATGCTGGCCGACGCCGTCGACCACGCCCTGGTGGTCACCGCCGAGGACGGCATCCGACTGGGCGGAGCCGGCACCTTCCTGGCCGACGCCCTCCGGAAGGCCTCCGCCGACCGCGGCCGGGTGAGCCCACCGGTGGTCAACCTCGGGCTGCCCCGGGCCTACATCCCACAGGGTCGCCCCGACGACATCCTGGCCGGCCTCGGCCTCGACGGCCACGGCGTGGCCGGCAGCGTCCGGGAGGCCCTGCGGCTCCACCGGATCCAGCCCACCGGGTTGGCTCCGGCCCCCAGCGCCGGCACCTGAACTGGGCCGCCCTGGGCCGCCCGGAGCCGCCTCAGGGCTTGTTGGCCCCCTTGGCCCGGACGAAGTCGTTCACCGTGTAGTAGGCGTCGATGGACTCCCCGGCGTCCCCCCAGAACCCGTCGAGGATGTCGTAGGCCATCTTGCCGTCGCCCACGTAGTGGTTGTTGACGTCGGTGATCTCCAGCTCGCCTCGGCCGGACGGCTCGAGGGTCTTGATGACGTCGAAGACCTCGGCGTCGTAGCAGTAGATGCCGGTGACCCCGAAGTTGGAGGCCGGGTTCTCGGGCTTCTCGACGATGCGCACCACCCGGCCGTCGTCGTCGAGCTCGGGGACCCCGAGGTGTCGGAGGTGCTCGGGTTCGGTCACCGGCGTCAACAGGATCCGGGCCCCCACCGGGTCACGCTCGAAGGCCTCCACCATCGGCCGGATGGACCGCTCCACCACGTTGTCGGCCAGCATCACCAGGGCGGACTCACCGTCGACGAACCGCTCCGCCAACCCCAGGGCCTCGGCGATCCCGCCGGGACGTTCCTGGTAGCCGTAGGACAGCCGGTCGATGCCGAACTCGTGGCCGTTGCCGAGCAGCCGGAGGAACTCACCGGCGTGGGTGCCCCCGGTGACCAGCATGATCTCGGTGATGCCGGCGTTGACCAGCGCCTCGATCGACCATTGGACCATCGGTCGGTCGTAGATCGGCAACAGGTGCTTGTTGGTGATCCGGGTGAGCGGGTACAGCCGTGAGCCGGTGCCACCGGCCAGGAGGATGCCTTTCACGGGCGCCAACCCTAGGGCACCGCGGCTCAGTTGAAGGTGAGGACCCCCCGGGCGACCCGGCCGGCGTGCATCTCGTCGATGACCTCCTCGATCGCCTCGAGGGGGCGGGTGAGGGAGACCAGCTCGTCGAGGAGGAGCCGGCCGGACTGGTACAGGTCGATCATCAGCGGGATGTCGTGGTGGGGACGGGCCGAGCCGTAGCGGTTGCCGAGGAGGCCACGGTCGACGTAGGCGAGGGCGTTGACGTCGACGGCCACCTCGGTGCCCTGCGGGGGGATGCCGATGGCGACGGCGTTGCCGCCCCAGTCGAGGCAGTCCAGGGCGCTGCGGAGCACCGCCGGGTGGCCGACGCAGTCGAACGCCCACGCCACCCCGCCTTGGGGACCCAGGGCGCCGGACGCCAGGTCCTTGTTCGGGGGCACCAGCTCCCGGACGGCCGCCGCGGCGTCGCCGTCGGAAGCGTCGACGAAGTCGGTGGCCCCGAACTGGCGGGCCAACGGCTCCTTGTCGGCAACGGTGTCGACGGCCACGATCCGGGTGGCCCCGGCGATGCGGAGACCCTGGATGACGTTGAGGCCGACCCCGCCGACCCCGAACACGGCGGCGGTCTCCCCCGGACGCACCCGCGCTCGGTTGAGCACCGCGCCCACCCCGGTGAGCACGCCGCAGCCGATGAGGCAGGCCGACGTCAGCGGGACGTCCTTCGGGATCCGGACGGCCTGGACCTCGGAGACCACGGTCAGCTCCGAGAAGACGGAGGTGGCGGCGAAGTTGTACGCCGGCTGCCCGTCGAAGGTGAACGGGGTACCGATGTTCCCGAGGGACCGGCGGCAGCGGGTGGGTTGGCCGGTCCCGCAGGCCCGGCAGGTCCCGCAGCTGGCCAGGGTGGCGACGACGACGTGGTCGCCGGCCTTCACCGACCGCACTTCGGAGCCCACCGCCTCGACGACGCCCGCGCCCTCGTGGCCGAGGACCACCGGCGGCGGGAACGGGATCGTGCCGTCGATGACCGACAGGTCCGAATGGCACACCCCGGCGGCTCCGACCCGGACCAGGACCTCCTTCGGCCCCGGGTCCCGGACCGCCAGGGCATCGGTGACGGTCAACCCGTCGGTCGTGTAGACGATCCCTCGCATGGCTACCTTCTCCTCTCGTAGGTCACTGCCTTGTCGACCCCCCCGACGAACCGACGACGGAGCTCGCCCTTCAACACCTTTCCGATGGCGTTGGCCGGTAGGGCCTCCACCACCACGCCGTACCGCGGCACCTTGTAGTTGGCCATCGCCCCCCGGGCCCAGGTGAGCACCCGGTCGGCGTAGCCCGCCGGGTCGTCCCCCTGGTAAGCCAGGTAGAGGCAGCCGACCTCACCCATGCGGTCGTCGGCGACCCCGATCACCGCCAACGGCCCCACGTCGGGGCAGCCGCGGAGGATGCCCTCGATCTCGGCCGGGTAGGCGTTGAAGCCTCCCGTGACGTACATGTCCTTCAGCCGGTCCGTGATCGCCACGTTGCCGGCGTCATCCATCACCCCGACGTCGCCGGTGTGCAGCCAGCCGTCGGCGTCGACCGCCTGGGCGGTGGCCTCCGGGTCCTCCCAGTACCCGCGCATCACCGCGTACCCGCGGACCAGGATCTCCCCGGCCTCGCCGGCCGCCACGTCCTCGCCGTCAGCGCCAACCGTGCGGACCTCCACGTCGGGGATGGCCCGGCCCGACGTCCTGGCCACCACCTCCGCGGGGTCCGACCGCCGGCACATGGTGGCCGTCCCGCACGACTCCGTGAGCCCGTAGGCGGTGAGCACCGTGTCGAACCCGAGGTCCTCCCGCATGGCCACCACCAGTTCCACCGGGATGATGTCGGCCCCGGTGGTCGCCAGCCGCAGCGACGACAGGTCGTGGTCGGCCCGGTCCGGGTGGGCCAGGAGGCCCCGGAAGAGCGTCGGCGGCCCCGGGAGGACGGTGATCTTCTCCGCCTCGATCCTCGCCAGCACCCGGTCGACGTCGAACACCGGCTCCGGGACGATGGTGGCCCCGTACATCAGGCTCGACAGCATTCCGGCCTTGTACCCGAAGGTGTGGAACAGCGGGTTCACCAGCAGGTACCGGTCGCCCGCCCGCAGCCCGGCCAAGGCCGCCCAGGTCCCGTACTCCCGCATCGTCGTCGAGTGGACCGACATCACCCCCTTGGGGTGCCCCGTGGTCCCGGAGGTGAACAGGAGGTCGGACACGTCGTCCGGCTGCACCGACGCCGCCCGGTCGGCGGCCTCCCCGGCGGACACCGTGGCCCCTCGGGCCACGTAGTCGTCCAGCCAGACCACCGGGACCGCCCCGGAGCCGACCCTCACCGACGACACGCCGGCGGCGTCGCCCTCGCGACGGACCACCACCACCTCGGCCAGCTGGCCGACGTCCTGCCCCTCGAGCATGGCCGGGTAGTCGACACCCAGGAACCCTTCGACGGTCAGCAGCACCTTGGCCCCGGAGGCCCGCAGGATGTAGGCGGCCTCACCACCCTTGAACCGGGTGTTCAGGGTCACCACGATGGCTCCGGCCCCCAAGACCCCAAGGGCGCTCACCACCCATTGGGCGCAGTTGGGGGCCCAGATGGCCACCCGGTCACCCTTGGCCACCTCCGACGCCATCAGCGCCCGGGACAGCCCGCCGGCCGCCGCGGCCAGGTCGGCGTAGGTCAGCCGGATCGGGCCGTCGGCCACCGCTTCGGCGTCGGGCCGATAGCGGACGGCGTCGGCCAACAGCGCCGGCACGGTCCCCCAGCGGAGGTCGGCCCGGGGATCCTCCACCTCGTGGGCCCAAGCGATCCACTCGTCCCAGTCGGACGGACCGGCGGTGGTCGGAGCGGTAGTCGGGGGGGTCTCCATGGCACCGGTAGGTTACCGAACTGCGCCAGCGGCACCTGATGCTGCATCAGGTGCCGATCGCCGGTTCCCGAACCACCGGGGGGTCCCAAACCACCAGGGGTCAGGGAACAACCGGCGGCGGTCCGTGTTGTACTGGTGGCGGGAAGGTGGGCCGCCAGAGCGGCTGGGCCTTCGATCCGCGGCGAAGCGAACAGTTGACGGGCAGCCGTGCCGGCCGCCCGAGGAAGGGAGGGGAACGGTGACGACCCACGAGACCACCCCGGGCACCCCCGAGGTGCAGTTGAGCGACGAGCAATGGCGGGAGCGGCTGACCGACGACCAATACCAGGTGCTCCGGCGCAGCGCCACCGAGCCCGCCTGGTCAGGCGAGCTGCTCCATGTCGACGGTGACGGCGTCTTCCACTGCGCCGGCTGCGACGCGCCCCTCTTCTCGACCGACGCCAAGTTCGACTCCGGGTCCGGGTGGCCGAGCTTCGACCGGGCGATGGCCGCCGGCACCATCGTCGAGACGGCCGACAACAGCCACTTCATGGTGCGCACCGAGATCACCTGCGCCCGCTGCGGTGGCCACCTCGGCCACGTCTTCCCGGACGGCCCCACCGACACCGGCGTGCGGTATTGCGTGAACTCCCTGGCCCTCCAGTTCGAGCCCGGCGCGGCTGGCGACGCCGCCGGGGGGGCCGACGGGCCGGACGCCTGAGGCGGAGCCGTCAACCGGCGAGGCGGCCCTCCACGAGGTCGAAGACCGCGGCCATCCGGGCCGCCTCCACCGGCCGGCCCAGGCGGGACAACACGACTTCGGCCAGCGCCAGGGCGCCACAAACCTCGATGACCTCGTCCTTGGCGTAGCGAACCGAGGGTCGCAGGACGGCGGGAGTCGGCGGCCGGTTGGGCGACGGCGCGGCCGGGGGCGGGGTGCCGCGGCCGACCGGTGCCGTGTCGCCGACCAGTACCGGACCACCCCCGCCGCGCCCACGGCGACGGCCACCGCCAGGATCAACAGGTGGACCGGCCACGGGGACCACCACCGTGGCTGGCCGGCAGGCCACCAGAGGGGCAACCCGAACACCGCGGTCGTCTGCACCGGTCACGCGTCGGCCTTCCCGGCCGGAGCGGCTCCGGCTCCGGCCCGGGCGGTCCGAGGTCGGGCGGCCTTGTCATCCACCGAGTCGTCGACGGGCTCGTCGGTTCCCGAACCGCCGGGACGGTCACCACGGGCCACGATGGCCGAGGTGAACCGGAGACTGGCTCCCACCCCTTCGGCGATGATCTCGACCTTCGACCGACGCTCACCCTGGTCGGTCTCCCAGCTGCGCTGCTCCAACCGACCGGTGACCATGACCCGCATGCCCTTGCCCAGGGTCATCGCCACGTTCTCGGCCAGTTCCCGCCAGCAGACCACGTCGAAGAAGGACGTGGACTCCTCCCACTCCTTCGTCTCCCGGTCCATCCACCGGCGATGGACCGCCAGGCCCAGCTGGGCATTGGCATGACCTTCCTTGGTGTATCGGACCTCCGGGTCCCGGGTCAGATTGCCGGTGACGGTGGTGGTGTTGCTCATCGTGCCGTTCCTCCCTGTCGCGGTGGCGGTGTGCCGACCGGGACAGTGTCGGCGGCGCGCCTTGCCCGGCTGCTTGCCGAGCACCTTGCCGGGAAGCTGACAGTTCGGGAGGCCTTGGCCATGTTGCCGGGTTCAACCACCGCCGAAAGGGCTGGACCAGGAACGATGCGGCCGCCTGGCGGAGAATCCGCAGGCCTCCGACCTGGGATTCCGCCAATTCGCCGTTAGCTGGAACGCGGCAACACCACAGGCCGTCCGACTCGGGGGTCCGACTCGGGGGGTCTGATCGACCAAAAAGCCCGGTTCAGCCGAGCCCGGTTCAGCCGAGCCCGGTTCAGCCGAGCCCGGCAAGGACGGGCGGATGGACGCGGCTAGACGTCCAGGAACCGTCGGATGGCGACGGCCGACCCGAGGGTGCCGATGGCGATGCCGACCAGGACGACGACGGCGTCGGTGGCGAACACCTGCCACCCGGTCATCCGCATCTGCGACAGCAGGGACCCGGGCGTGGTCCCGAGGTCGTTCAGCACCACGTGGAGGACGTAGACCAAGGTGGCGGCCAGCGCCGAGCCCACCAATCCCTGGATCATGCCCTCGGACATGAACGGGACGCGGATGAACCAGTTGGTGGCCCCCACCAGCTTCATCACCGACACTTCTCTTCGTCGGGCGAAGATGGCCATGCGGATGGTGTTCAGGATCAACACCGCGGCGGAGACCAGAAGGACGAGCGCGACCACCAGGAACACCCACTGCAGGATGGTGATGACCTTCTGCTCGGTCCGGATCTGCGACAGCGGGGCCGTCACGCCGTAGACACCGGCCTGCCCCTGGAACTTGTTGATGACTTCGCTGGCGTCTTGGGGACGGATCGGGACGCAGCGCCACGACGTCGGGGTGTCGGCCGGGGTCAACCCGGCTTCGGTGTAGATGCTCTCCAGCAGCCGCTTGGCCTCGGCGAAGTCGTAGTCGTGCCCCCGGAAGGTGCACGGCTGGTACAGGTAGGGCAACGCCTTCAGCTGGTCACCCACCGCCTTGACCTCGGCCGGGCTGGCGTGGGCGTCCATCCAGACGTCGACCTGGGTGCCCCGCTGCCACTCCCCCTCGGCCTGGGCGGCGCCCTGCTTGAGGAGGAGGGCGGCACCCACCAGCGAGAGCGACACGGCCACCGTCAGGACGGCGGCGATGGTCATCAGCCGGTTGCGCCACAGGTTGGACGCCGTCTCGCGGACGACGTACTCGCTGGAGACCGGCATCAGCCGAAACCCCCGGCCGCCACCTCGGGCGGGTCGGACGGCCCCTGCGCGCCGCGGGGACCGCTGTCGATGCCGTAGACCCCACGGGCCTGGTCCCGGACCAGGGTGCCGTGATCGAGCTCGACCACCCGGCGGCGCATCCAGTTCACCAGCACCTGGTCGTGGGTGGCCACCACCACCGTGGTCCCGGTGCGGTTGATGCGGTCCAGCAGCTGCATGATGCCCTGGCTGGTCGCCGGGTCGAGGTTCCCGGTGGGCTCGTCGGCCAGCAGGATGAGCGGCCGGTTGACGAAGGCCCGGGCCACCGCCACCCGCTGCTGCTCGCCGCCGGACAGCTCACCGGGGAGGTTGTCGCGCTTCTTCGACAGCCCGACCAGGTCGAGGACCTGGGGGACCTGGGCGGCGACGATGTGCTTGGGCCGACCGATCACTTCGAGGGCGAACGCCACGTTCTCGAACACGCTCTTGTTCGGCAGCAGCCGGAAGTCCTGGAAGACGCAGCCGATGTTGCGCCGCAGGTACGGCACCCGCCACTTGGGCAGGTGCACGATGTCCCGCCCGGCCTCCCAGATGTGGCCCTGGTCGGGCAGCTCCTCCCGGAGCAGGAGCCGGATGAACGTGGTCTTGCCCGAACCGGAGGCACCGACGAGGAAGACGAACTCACCCTTGTCGATGTCCAGGGAGACGTCTCGGAGGGCGACGGTGCTGTTCTTGTAGGTCTTGGTGACGTTCTCGAAGCGAATCATTCGAAGAGGGCCCAAGCCCCGCAGCCGGCCCCTACGGACCGCCGCCGGCGTGGGCAACGGGGGGAAAGCCTACCCGGTCGGCTCGGGCGAGTTGGTGCCACCCCGAGAACTCGCAGGTCAAACCGGTGGATCAGCCGGTCCCACCCCGTTGGCGGCGCAGCTCGGCCTCCATGAACTGGTCGAGGTCGCCGTCGAGGACGGCGTCGACGTTGCCGGTCTCCACCTGGGTGCGGAGGTCTTTGACCAACTGGTACGGGGCCAGCACGTAGGAGCGGATCTGGTTCCCCCAGGCGTTGTCCACCCGCTCGCCGCTGAGCGAGCTCAGCTCGGCCTGGCGTTCCTGCCGGGCCCGCTCCGCCAGCTTGGCCGCCAGGACCTGCATGGCCTTGGCCCGGTTCTGCAGCTGGCTGCGCTCGTTCTGGCAGGACACCACGATGCCGGAGGGCAGGTGGGTGATGCGGACGGCGGAGTCGGTCTTGTTGACGTGCTGGCCGCCGGCCCCCGACGACCGGTAGGTGTCGATCCGGAGGTCCTTCTCGTCGATGTCGACCTCCTTGGCGAGGTCCTCCATGAACGGGACGACGTCGAGTGAGGCGAAGCTGGTCTGCCGCCGCTTCTGGGAGTCGAACGGTGACATCCGCACCAGCCGGTGCACCCCCCGTTCGGTGGCGAGCAGGCCGTAGGCGAACCGGCCGCGGACCAAGAAGGTGGCCGACAGCAGCCCGGCCTCCTGCCCTTCGGTGGCCTCCTCGACCTCCACGGTGAACCCCCGGCGCTCCGACCACCGCTGGTACATCCGCAACATCATCTCGGCCCAGTCCTGGGCATCGGTGCCGCCGGCGCCGGCGTGCACCTCGCAGATGGCGTCCCGGTCGTCGTACTCCCCCGAGAACAGCGACTCCAGCTCCAACCGGCCGATGCGGCGCTCGAGCTCGCCCATGGTCCCCTCGAGCTCCTTGGCGAGTCCTTCGTCCGGCGCCCCCGACGACGCCGCCTCGTCGACCAGTTCGTGCAGGACGACGGCGTCGGCCAGGTCGTCCTGCAACCGCTGGAACCGGTCGACGTCGTCGGCCACCCGACCCAGCTCGGTGGTCACCGACCGGGCCCGGTCGGCGTCGTCCCACAGGTCCGGCCGGGCGGCCTCTTCTTCGAGGGCGGCCCGGCGGTCCCGAAGGTCACCCATCCGCAGGTACCGCTCGGCCTCTTCCAGGCGGACGCTCAGCTGGTCGAGATCGGCACCGAGGTCTCGAGGCTCGCCGGCGTCCGGCGCCTCAGGCGGCGCCATACCGATTGGGCGCCTTCATGCGGCGCCGTGGCACAGCTTGAACTTCTTGCCGCTCCCGCACCAGCACGGGTCGTTCCTGCCCACCTTGGCCTGTGCCGCCGCGTCGGGCTGGGCGGCGCCAGCTGCGGCCGCCCCTTGGGCCGGGTTCCGACCGGCCGGGCGCGCACTGCCGGATTGGTTCGCCGGGCCTCGCTGACCGGCACTGCCTCCCGGACCGCGTCCGGCGGCGGGACCACGGCTGCCGGCACCCGCACCCGCACCCGCACCTGCGCCGGCAGCCGGCGCCGCCGCACGCCCGTTGGGCACCGGAGGCCGCTTGCTGGACACCGCCGGCGTGTTGACGACGGGAGGCGCATCGCCAGCCGCTGGGCCGGCACCGCCCGGACCGCCGGGGAACTGGCCACCGTTCTGGTCCAGACCGGCCACGCCGATCCCCTGCTCGGCCAGCAGCTGGCCGGCCAGCGCGGCCGGGTCGGCCACCGGGTCGTCGGCGGCGGCGTAGACCGCCCGGGCGAGGTCGGGCTCGGCGGCCGGCTCCTGGACGGCCTCGACGTGCATGATGTAGCGGAGGTAGTCGTCGTCGATGGCGTCCATGAGGTCGCCGAACATGGCGAAGCCGTCGCGCTGCCAGGCCACCAGTGGGTCCTGCTGGCCCATCGCCCGCAGGTTGATGCCCTCCCGGAGGTAGTCCATCTCGGCCAGATGGTCACGCCACTTCTGGTCGATGACCTGGAGCATGACCTCGCGCTCGATCTGGCGGACCTGCTCCTCGTCCTCGGACAGGGCGGCGGAGTGCTCGTCGTAGTACTCGAGCGCCTCGACGACGACGCTCTCGACGACCTGGTCGATGGTGTTGGCCTCGGCGAGGTCGTCCACGGAGAACTTGGTGGGGTAGTACAGCGCCAGGTCCTTGAGCAGCAGGTCGAGGTCCCACTCCTCGGGGAAGTCGCTGGGACAGGCGTTCCGGACGACGGCGTCGAGGACCGTCTGGACGAGCTCCCGGGTGTGCTCGTCGAGGTCCTCGCCGTCGATGATCTGCAGCCGCCGGGCGTAGACGACCTTGCGCTGCTCGTTCATCACCTCGTCGTACTTGAGGACGTCCTTGCGGATCTCCGAGTTCCGACCCTCGACGGTGTTCTGGGCCCGCTCGATGGCCTTGGTGACCATCTTCGCCTCGATCGGGACATCCTCGGGGATGGCCCGCCCCATCACCCAGTTCATGGCCCCGGTGGCGAACAGCCGCATGAGGTCGTCCTCGAGGCTCAGGTAGAAGCGGCTCTCCCCCGGGTCCCCCTGCCGGCCGGACCGCCCACGGAGCTGGTTGTCGATGCGGCGGCTCTCGTGGCGCTCGCTGCCGAGCACGTAGAGGCCACCGAGCTCCCGGACCAGCTCGCCGTCGGACTTGCACTTCGACTCGTGGGTCTTGGTCAGCCGCTTCAGCTCGGCCTGCCCCTCGTCGCTGTCCAGGTCGACCTCGTTGGCCAGCGCCTCGTGCCGGGCCACCATCTCGGGGTTGCCACCGAGGATGATGTCGACGCCCCGGCCGGCCATGTTGGTGGCCACCGTGATCGCCCCGGGCCGGCCGGCCTGGGCGACGACCTCGGCCTCCCGGAAGTGCTGCTTGGCGTTCAGCACCTGGTGGGGGACCCCCCGCTTTTCGAGGAGGCGGGACAGCAGCTCGGACTTGGCCACCGACGCGGTGCCGACGAGGACCGGCTGGCCACGCTCCTGGCGCTCCACCAGGTCGTCGACGACGGCGTTGAACTTGGCCTCTTCGGTCTTGAAGATCAGGTCCGGCTCGTCGGCCCGGACGAGCGGCCGGTTGGTGGGGATGGGGACCACCGCCAGGTCGTAGGTGCTGGCGAACTCGCCGGCCTCGGTCTCGGCGGTGCCGGTCATCCCGCCCAACTTCTCGTACAGCCGGAAGAAGTTCTGGAGGGTGACCGTCGCCCAGGTGTGGTTCTCCTCTTTGATCCGCACCCGCTCCTTCGCCTCCACCGCCTGGTGGAGGCCGTCGGACCAGCGCCGGCCGTCGAGGGTCCGGCCGGTGAACTCGTCGACGATCTTCACCTCGCCCTGGCTGACCAGGTACTCCTTGTCCCGGTGGTACAGCTCCTTGGCCTCGAGGGCCTTGGTGAGCTGGTGGACGTAATTGGTGGCCACGGCGTCGTAGAGGTTCTCCACCCCGACGGCCCGCTCCACCTTCTCGATGCCGGACTCCAGGGGGACGACGTGGCGCTTCTCTTCGTCGACCTCGTAGTCGGTGTCCCGCTCCAGGGTGCGGGCGATGCTGGCGAACTGGTAGTAGAGCTTCGCCGCCTCGTCGGCGGGCCCGGAGATGATGAGGGGGGTCCGGGCCTCGTCGATGAGGATGGAGTCGACCTCGTCGATGATGGCGAAGACGTGCCCACGCTGCGCCATGGCCTCCCGAGAGCGGGCCATGTTGTCCCGGAGGTAGTCGAACCCCAGCTCGGTGTTGGTGCCGTAGGTGACGTCGCAGGCGTACGCCTCACGCTTGGCCGCCGGATCGACGATGTCCGGCCCCACCCGGCCGACGGTGAGCCCCAACCACCGGTGCAGCCGCCCCATCCACTCCGCATCCCGGGTGGCCAGGTAGTCGTTGACGGTCACCACGTGGACGCCACTGCCGGCCAGGGCGTTCAGGTACACCGGCAGCGTCGACACCAGGGTCTTGCCCTCACCGGTCTTCATCTCGGCGATCCACCCGAAGTGCAGCGCCATGCCCCCCATCAGCTGCACGTCGAAATGCCGCTGCCCGAGGACCCGCCAGGCGCCCTCCCGGACCACGGCGAAGGCCTCGACGAGCAGATCGTCGAGGGACTCGCCCTCGTCCAGGCGCTCCCGGAACTCCACCGTCTTGTGCTGGAGCTCCTCGTCGCTGAGCGCCTCCAGCTCCGGCTCGAGGCCGTTGATGAGCGGGACGATCTCGGCCAGGCGTCGGATCTTCTTGCCTTCGCCGGCGCGGAGCACTTTGGTGAACACGGACATGGCCTGTCAATGGTACCGGTGGAATCGGGCCATCGGCGCCGCCCCACCTCCGGGACCGCCCCGCCCGCTCGAGCCGGCGGCCGCCACCTCGAGAACGGGGATTTTCCTGGTCGGCCGCGTGTCCGGTGGGCGATGGGCTGCGCACGGCTGACCTGGTCTTTGACCCCACACTCGCCTGCTGCGGGGTTGGCGGTCCGCGGCCGGCGGCCACTGTCGTGGCCCAACGGCCCCGATGGCGACCGCTTCCCCCCGTCGCCACCCGCCCCCGACGATCGGGAGCCCGGTGGGCAGGTCTTACTCCTAAGTCGCACCATGCTCGGCAACCACGAGTTGCCTTACGTGGGTCGTTTCGCCTGCGACTGGCCTCGACTTTCAACCACAGACCCGTACGCAGCCCGCCGGCCATCGTAGGCCCCGGAGGCGTCACCCGGAGGTGTCACCCGGCAGAACGGCCGGCGGGATCATACGGTCGTGCAGGACGACACCGAGCTCTACCGCAAGCATGCGGACGAGCTGACCCGCCTCGCCACCGGCCTGGTCGGGCCGTCGGCCGCCGCCGACGTGGTGTCGGCCGCCGTCCTCGGCTGCATCGCCAGCCGGAAATGGCCGTCCGTCGACAACCCCCGGGCGTACCTGTTCCGGACCGTGATCAACGAGTCGGCACGGTTCCACCGGGCCAACGCCCGCCGGACCAGCCGGGAACGGGCGGTGGCGCGGCCGGCCGTCGTGGACCCCCCGGAGGTACGCCCCGAGATCCTGGCCGCCGTCGGTCGGCTCAGTTTTCGGCAGCGGGCCGTGGTGGTCCTCACCTACTGGAGCGACCTCGACCCCGGTCGGGTCGGTGACCTCCTCGGGATCACCGAGGGGTCGGTCAGGCGGCACCTGGCCCGGGCCCGGGCCCGGTTGAAGGAGGTACTCGATGACCAGCGTTGACGACCTCGACGGCCGGATCCGCGCGACGATCCGGGAGCTGGTGGACGCCGCACCCCCGGCGCCCGAGCTCCCTTGGCTCGACGCCGGCCACCCATCGACGCGGTATCGCCTCCGGCGGCGCCTCTCCGGCGGATCGGTCCGCCGACCCCTGGGCCCACCGACGTGGGCGCCCGTCGCCGGGGTCGCCGCGGTGGTCGCCGTCGCCGCCGTGCTGGTGGTCACCCTGATCGGCGGATCGTCGTCCCCGGGCCCGCTGACCGAGACCATGCTCGGCCTGCAGGTGACCGGCTACACGGCACCAGCCGTGCAGCCGTCGCCGCCGGCCGGGTACCAGGTGGTGGCGACGGGGACCGCCTTCGGGCATCCATGGGTGGTCGCCGGATTGCCGTCGTCCAGCGGGCAGATCGGCACCTGGCTGGCCTACGACGGACGAATGCTGATCAGCGGCGGCGCACCAACGACCGCGGCCGTTTCGGTGCCGCCGCGGTTCAGGGGCCGTGCCCACATCGACATGGGCCTCGGTGTCGCCGGAGACGACCAGCGGTTCTTGGTCGGCGCCACCAACGGACCGGTGGCCACCGTGACGGTGCGTTCCCGCCACGGCACGACGGTGACCGGCTCGCTGCTCCCCCACCGCCTCGGCACCACCCGGTTCTTCCTCTTGTCCCTCGGCCGCCAAGGTGACTGCCACCAGCTCTGCCAGGGGGCGGTGACGGTGACGGTCGCCGACGGCCACGGGCGGGTGCTGGCGGTGCAGACACTGTCGGACTTCGGCGGCCTGTCGACCCATCTCAACGCCCCTCCGGTGACCGCCAGCCCCGGCTGACCGAGGGGCGGTGCCGGCCGCGGGCCGGCGGGTGCTGCCGTCGCTATCGGCCTAGCGACGGAAGGCCTGGTCGGCGCAGGCGACGACGAACCGCACGGCCAGGACGGCGGCGGCGGCGGGCAGGAACAGCCGGCGCCAACCTTTGGTGGTCCGGTTGGCGAACCGCATGGCCGACCGGTGGTGGGCGGCCAGCATCCGGTAGGGGCGGCGGCGACGGGAGACGCCCTCGATGTGGGTGACCACGGCCGACGGCTGCACCCCGACGGTCCAACCGGCGGCGTGGGCCCGCCAGCAGAGGTCCATGTCCTCGGCGAACATGAAGTAGGACTCGTCGAACCCGCCGAGCTGGTCGAGGGCGGAGCGGCGGGCGAGGAAGCAGGCCGCGGACACCCAGTCGGCCTCGGCCGGCCCGCCGTCGGCGACGTCGGGCGACCGGTACCGCCGACTGAACGGGTTGTCGGGGTTGAACAAGGCCAGCAGGGCGTGGCCGGCGGCGTCGACCATGGAGGGGAAGGCGCGCACCGACGGGTACACCGTGCCCTCCGGCGTGAGGATCCGGGGTCCCACGACGGCCCAGGTGGGCTCGGCGTCGAGCACGGCCACCAGGGCGACGATGGCACCGGGGTGCAGCCGCAGGTCGGGGTTGCAGATGAGGACGAAGTCACACCGCTCCCCCACCGCGGCCAGGCCCCGGTTGGCGCCGGCGCCATAGCCGAGGTTCCGGCCGGTGACCAACATGGGGACACCCAAACCGGCGTCGGCCAGGGCGGCCCGGGCGCCGTCGGCGGCGCCGTTCTCGACCACCACCACCCGGGCCACCTGCTCGTCGAGGAGGGAGCGGACACAGCCGGGCAGCACGTCGGCGGCCTCATAGTCGACCACCACCGCCGCCACCCGGGCGCCAGCCGGGTCCAGGGGGTCCGGGGGGTCCGGGTCCACCCCCGGCACCGGGCCCGAGCCCGCCGGCGGGGCCGCCATCCCTAGAACTTCCTCGTGAACCGGAACCTCACCAGGGCCTTGAGGGCGCCGAAGCCGTCACGCCAGGTGATCTTCTTGCCCTCGTCGGGCTCGCGGCCGGCGTAGGAGATGGGGACCTCGTAGATGCGGTAGCCGCGACGAAGGACCTTGGCGGTGATCTCCGGCTCGAAGTCGAACCGGTTGGACACGACGGTGATCCCCTCGATGACCCGCCGGTCGAACAGCTTGTAGCAGGTCTCCATGTCCGAGAGGGTGGACGAGTAGAGGAGGTTGGTGACCAGCGACAGGAACCGGTTGCCGATCCAGTGGGTGGGCAACATGTTCTTGCGCTCGCCGGTGAACCGGCTGCCGTAGACCACCGACGCCTTGTGCTTCAGCACCGGGTCCAACAGCTTGGGCCAGTCCGACGGGTCGTACTCCAGGTCGGCGTCCTGGATGAGGACGAGGTCGCCGCGGGCCTGGGCCAGGCCGGTCCGGATCGCCGCGCCCTTGCCCTGGTTCACCCCGTGGGTGATCACCCGGACGGTCGAGTCCTCGATGGCCGCCAGCACCCGGTCGGTGCCGTCGGACGACCCGTCGTCCACCACCACCACGTCCACCACCAACGGGACGTCGACCGCCCGGACCCGACGCACGATCTCGGCCACGGTGGTCCGCTCGTTGTACACCGGCACGATCACCGACAGCGTCCGGTAGTCGACCTCGTCCAGCAGCCGCTCAGCCATGTCCCCCCGCTTCTCTTCCTGTCCGTTCGACCACTTCCCCACCCGCCGGGTCCACGACGCCCGCCGGTTCTCCGACGCCCGCCGGGTCGCCAATCGCGGCCGGGTCTCCGGCGCCGGCCGGGACGTCGGACCCCAGCAGGGCGAAGTGGGCGACCGTCCGGGCGAGCCCGTCGTCGAGGTCCACCCGGGGCTCCCAGGCCAGCGTCCGCCGGGCCACGCCGATGTCGGGACACCGACGGGTGGGGTCGTCGGTGGGCAGCGGCCGGAACTCGATGGTCGACGACGAGCCGGTGACCTCAACCACCTTTCGGGCGAGGTCCAGCACCGTCCGTTCGTCGGGATTGCCGAGGTTGACCGGTCCGGTGACGGTCGCCGCCAGCATGGCCAGCCAGCCGTCGACCTGGTCGTCGACGTAGCAGAGGCTGCGGGTCTGGGACCCGTCGCCGTAGACGGTCAGTGGCTCCCCGGCCAGCGCCTGGACGACGAAGTTGGACACCACCCGACCGTCGCCGGGGGCCAGCCGCGGCCCGTAGGTGTTGAAGATGCGGATGATCCCGACGTCGACGCCCCGGGCCCGGTGGGTGGCCATGGTCAGGGCCTCGGCGAACCGCTTGGCCTCGTCGTAGACGCTGCGGGGGCCCACCGGGTCGACGTTCCCGCGGTAACGCTCCGGTTGGGGGTGGACGGTGGGGTCGCCGTAGATCTCACTGGTGGACGCCAGCAGGAACCGGGCCCCGTACCGTTCGGCCACCGCCAACAGCCGCCGGGTGCCCTCGCTGCCCACCGCCAACGTCTCCAGGGGACGCTGCAGGTAGGCCGGCGGCGACGCCGCGCTGGC
>Ga0134126_10000130_pt1 | contig 98425 bp, 84 predicted proteins | sample KB31752_FD_96881 | JGI IMG/M metagenome (GOLD analysis project Ga0134126, IMG submission 96881) | Terrestrial soil microbial communities with excess Nitrogen fertilizer from Kellogg Biological Station, Michigan, USA - KB3-175-2 | ecosystem: Environmental > Terrestrial > Soil > Unclassified ...
CGACATCGCATTGCTGCGCCAGTTCCACGGCCGCGTGTTGCCGTTGCTTGGTCGGGCGGCAAACGGTGTCGATGAAACGAACTTCAGAATTAGGGAAGCGGTGGTGCAGACAATTGACGAGCAGGCGGACTTTCTCGATGGGTTGCGTGGTTTGCGCTGCAACGCCGAATCGCGGCCGTTCCTTCATCGCCTGGATGTCCGCTTCGGAGAGAACGACGTCGAATTCAGCCAGATCCTCGGTCAAGCCGCGGACTTCCACGTGATGGCGAAGGCCGATGACGACTGGATGAAAGCCTGCGTTGGCGAGTCCCGCTACGGCATCGTGGGCGATCCGCACGAGCGGGCAGGTGGCTTCGAGGACGTTCAATCCGAGCGCGCGCGTGCGTGTCAGCGCGCGCTCGGAGGCCCCATGCGCCGTGACCATGACGGTCGGCGTGTTCACCTTATCGGCTTGTTGCTCGATGACCACCCCCCTGGCTTTTAGCGAGGCCAAAACGTTTTCGTTGTGAACGAGATCGCCCAGAATCGTGAGCGGCGTGTGGCGCGCGGTTTCGGTGGCGAGCGCGATGGCGTCCTTCACGCCAAAGCACATGCCCAGATGTTCAGCTCGAATGATTTTCATAAAAATTGAGTCGGTGCCGGCGTAAGGGCATATAGCCAGCATCGCCGGAGCGCGGCTCTGTGAGCCGCAGCAAAGATCCCTTTTGTAGTTGTTGAATTTTTTCATGCCTTTCGGTCTTCCAAAGTTGCTGCGGGTCACAGACCCGCGCTCCTTTCGCCCTTCGAAATTCGAGAGCCTGCTGACGTCGTCGGCTACGATCGGTTCGCGTCGCAAAGCAATTTTTCATATTAACTTTGTAATACAAAGTAAGTGACGGCGCGTTTTCATTTTTGTTCAAAGATTTTGGATTATTTCAATTTTTTGGTTTGCTGGACGATTTGTTCCAGCAGATCAACGTAGCCGGCAAAGGCTTTGCGGCCATTGGCGGTGAGTGAACAGGTCGTGAGCGGGCGATTGTTTTGATAGGATTTCGCGATCGACACGTAACCCGCTTCCTGGAGCGTGCGGATGTGCGTGGTCAGGTTGCCATCGGTCATGTTGAGCGCGTCGCGGAGTTCGGTGAAGGACAATTCCGGCGAGGCGGCGAGCATGGACGTGATGGCCAGCCGCCCCTTCTCGTGAATTACGCGATCGAGGTTGAGAAATGGGTCCGGATTCACGCCACATTCTTTCCTCTCTCGGTGACATAAAGATAAATGCCGTATACAAAATGTATGAGGCCGAAAACGAAACCCATGACAAAGCTGGGGTCGACGTGAGCTGAGATTACAATACTCATCGAACATCCCAATATGACATAAATCCAGCCGAGCAATCGAATACCGCGCGGCATAAAGAAGCCGGCCGCATGAAGGGCGCACCCGTAAAGAATCGTCCAGACTGGGATCAATACTGTGAACGCATTGACGGTGTCATTAAGCAAAAAGAACAGACCTGAAACCATTCCCGCGGTCAATGGCGGCGCGATGGCTTGAGCAACTCGCTTTGTTGGTGGGGACCAGAAGGGTTCATTATCCTTCAGGGCTTGGCGCCGGGCGACCAGAAATGCGCCAGCGACGGCTAAGGCAGCGGTTGCCAACCACAATGCGGTAAATTCTCTGTCCGTCTCAAGGTGTAATGACAGCCCAATCCCCGCCGAAACGATTCCAACAACGCCGGCAAGTAACATTATCGGCGCTAGCGCACGGCGATAAACTGCGGAGCGCTCCATCAACGTCCGGATGGTATGGAGATGTTCCTCGGCCTGGTTGATTTCCATGGCGTTACTTTGCATTGCAAAGTGAGAATTGGCAAGTGGAAAAATAGGTCAAACATCTTATCTGTCCGCTCCGTGTAGAAGCCGTCATTTTGTCGCGAAGCGACCCCGGGAAATTAGCCAGCCACACAGTGGCTGGAGAACCCGGCACCATGAACGCGTCCTGAAGGGACGTAGGAATGAACGGTTTTCCGTTGTCCCTTCAGGACAACGCCGCACAATCACGATTCACCAGCCACGTTGTGGCTGGCTAATATCCTCGTGTCGCTCCGCGACCGTGAAAGTTCCCGAAACGTAGTACCTGTCCTGAGTTAATCCGACTCCGATTCCGGTTCGAAGGGTTCGATGAGGATTTTGCCGAGGCAATGGCGGGAACGGAGTTTGGCAAAAGCAGCCGCCGTTTGATCGAGCGGGAAGACGGAATCAATCACCGGCTTCAATTTGCCTTCAGCGGTCCAGGCGAGCGTTTTTTCCAAATCGACGCGGTCGCGTCCGTAGCTGCCGATGAAGCGGTGTTGTTTTACAAAAAATGGCCAAAGATTGAATGGCACATCGCGACCAGCGGTGGCACCGCAGGTCACGATGGTTCCACCACGCGCGAGGCAATCAAAACATTTTCCGAGCACATCGCCGCCGACGTGCTCAACGACCAAATCCACGCCGTGTTTGTTGGTGTATTTGCGAATGTCAGCGGGCCAATTCGGTTTGTTGGAATCCACGACAAATTCGGCGCCCAAGTGCTGGGCCAGGGCGCGCTTGGCTTCGGTCGAACCGGTGCTGATGACGCGGGCGCCGAGTTGTTTGGCGATTTGGATGGCGGCGGAACCGACACCACTGGCGCCACCGATGGCCAGCACCCAATCGCCGGGCTTCACTTGCGCGCGGTTCGTGAGCATGTGCATGGCAGTGCTGCCGGCGAGCGTGAGGGCGGCGGAGGTGTCGAAATCCACGCCTGCGGGCAGGCGCACGAGAGCGCGGGTCGGGACAACCACTTTTTCGGCGAAACCGCCATCGCGCTGGACGCCGAGGATTTCGCCGCGCAGGCACATGGACTCTTCGCCGCGACGGCAGAATTCGCATTCGCCGCAGAAAATGTTGGATTGGACGGCGACGGCATCGCCGGGTTTCCATTTGGGAGCGCCAGCGTCTCGCTGGCCTGGTTCGGAACTTGCCGGCGGGACGCCGGCGCTCCCAGATTCGCCGACTTGGACGATTTTTCCGGCAATTTCGCCGCCGGGAATGCGCGGGAGCTTTACGGGGATGGGCAGACCGGCTTCCTCCAGCCAAAGGTCAAGATGATTCAAGCCGCAGGATTGCACCTGGACGACGACTTCGCCGGCGTCCGGCTGTGGATCAGGCACATCGCGCAGCTCGAATGTTCCCGGCGCGCCGTGCGCGACGAGTTGGATGGCTTTCACAGGGGGATTTTAACGCAAAGACGCGAAGACGCAAAGAGCGGAAGAGTTTAACAGATGGCAACGAAGTTAACGAAGGGAAGCGCCAAAGATCTCTGCTCCCTTCGCTGTCTCCTGTTCAAATCTTTGTTCCCTTTGGTGCCTTCTGTTCAATTACCTTTGTCCGGCTGCGAAGAATATGAACCAGAGAATTATAATGGATGACGCCGACTGACGTCGTCGACGGCGTGCTTGGAAACGCGTTCTAGGCCGCGCGTGGTTGAGGAGATTTTGCTGGGGACCCGTTCAATTGGGGCGGGGAAAGGTGGGTTAGCGCGTAGAGCATGAGGTAGCTTACGAACAAGAATGCGGCGAACATGACGGCAAAAGCAATGGAACCGTTGTAGCCGGCGGCGGCTTGTTTCGCCCAGGCGCCGAGGGTGTGATACATCTTGCCCGGCGTGACGATGTCCCAGCTATTCAGCCGGAGGAAGCGTCCGAAGCAAATGCCGAATCCGCTCAACACGGCCACGGCGGCAATGAACAACCAACTCATGAATTCCCCGGCCATTTGCCGCACGGCGGATTGCATGAGGTACAGCGAGACGAAGCCGAGGACCATCCCGGTGAGGGCGTTGAGGAGGATCAGGGTGAGGTCGACCCAATAATGGCTGTAAAAATGGTTGAGGTGAATGATGTCCGTGAATATGTAGGGCGCGTTTGGGAAAAACAGGAGCCAGGCGGCGCCCAATGCGAAAAATCGCCAGCCGGGCGAGCTGCCGTGCTGCTGGTGTTCGCGTGCCAGCAGCGCGAAGATCATCGGTATCCAGGCGAGGAACAGGTTCCAGATCAAGAATGCATAATGCGTTTCATGCGTCCAGATGACCCGCACAATGACCAGCACCACGCTGACGACGGACGCGAAGGAGAGCGCCAGCATCGGCACGAGGGTTTCCCGCTTGAACATCAATTGAAACAGTTTCATACCTTAAACTTTCGACCGGCAACCTAACATATTGCTCAATTAGGGAACAGCGGCGCATTTACGATTTGCGATTTGCGATTTACGTGCGTGGCCCGCAAGGACGCACATCGTCGTCGCGTTGTAAATGGGGATTGTGAATTTGGAAACGAGGAGTGGTTTGAACTGATTGAATGACTGCAAGAAACTGTAAATCAGATATTTATAAACGTGACAAACCGCAAAAACTGCAATGCTGAATCCCGACTTTGTGAAAAAAATCACAAATTCAACTTGCCTGAGATTTTGTCGCCGATTAGGTTCCCTTTGCCAGTCCCATTTCGGGAACCGCTGGATTTATGGATTCGAACACGAAGACTGAGTTTGGTTTTGATACCAGAGCCGAAGGGAACGTGATTCACACACGTTCCGATACGGCTATCGACTGGCTTCGCAATAATGTCGACAAGGGCATCAATACATTCCGCAAAAACTCGCTCTGGCCGATGCCCATGGGGCTGGCTTGCTGCGCCATTGAACTGATGGCGGCGGGCGCGAGCCGGTTCGATATCGCGCGGTTCGGCGCGGAGGTCATGCGATTTTCGCCGCGGCAATCGGACGTGATGATTGTGGCCGGGACGGTGACGTATAAGATGGCTCTGGCGGTGAAACGGATTTACGACCAGATGGCGGAGCCGAAATGGGTGATTGCCATGGGCGCGTGCGCTTCGACGGGCGGGATGTATCGCAGTTACGCGGTATTGCAGGGTGTGGACCGGATTTTGCCGGTGGATGTGTATGTGGCGGGTTGTCCGCCGCGGCCGGAAGCCTTGCTGGACGCGCTGATTCGGCTGCAAAACAAGGTGGCGAATGAACCGGTAATTGCGACGCAGAAGAAGGTGGCGGCCTGATATGGGAAATCCGAATTTCGAAATCCGAAATCCGAAAGAAGCCCGAATTCCGAACTGGAAAGGCGGCAGGGATTTGCTGCGGTTTCGGATTTCGATGTTCGGGATTCCTTCGGATTCCGGATTTCGGTCTTCGGATTTCTTCCTCTCCTCCGTGGGTGGAAAATGACTGCGAGCGATTTGGCAACTCAACTCAAAGCGAAATTCGGCGAACTATTTGCCGAACCGGTGGCGTTTCGCGATGAATATACGCTGAAGCTGGCGGATGCGGAGCGCATCGCGGAGGTTTGCGCGGTGGCGAAGATGGAACTGGGCTTCGATTACCTCGTGGATATCACGAGCATCGATAACTATGGTGAAGACCCACGCTGGACGGTGGTTTATCACCTTTATGGTTACGGACACCATCAGCATTTGCGCATCAAGACGGATGTAAGCGAGGAAAAGAGCGAGCTGCCGACGGTGACGGCGGTGTGGCGCACGGCGGATTGGCACGAGCGCGAGATTTACGACATGATGGGCATCCGGTTTCGCGGGCATCCGGATCTGCGGCGGATTTTGATGTGGGAAGGCTATCCTTATTTTCCGTTGCGGAAGGATTTTCCGCTGGCGGGCAAGGAAAGCGCAATGCCGGAAGTGGCGTTCACGAAAACGACGCCGATGGCGGGCGGGCCGTTCGTCACGATTGCGGGCGGCAAGGACACGATTGCCCGCGAACCGCGCGTCCGCATTCCGGAAACCGATGCGCTGGCGACCACGAATCGCGTGGAACGGCGCGCGGATATTAAAGACGCCCACGGCGAGGGCAAGGGGCCGGGGCCGATTGAGCCGAAGAAATGATTTGATTGAGATTGCCGGCAGGATGCCGGCAGCACGTTGACGCATGGGCGCGACGCCCGTGCCATTATTTAATTTTAATGCCAGAAGTTCGAGACATTCAGGTGCAGGAACCGGCGGCGCGCGCAGCAGCGGCGGCGCAGGAACTGCAGGACATGCAGGGCGAGAAGATGGTGCTCAACATGGGCCCGTCGCATCCCGCCACGCACGGGGTGTTGCGCATTGTGCTGGAGTTGGACGGCGAAATTATTACGAAGGCGGCGCCGGACGTGGGTTATTTGCATCGCGGGGACGAAAAAATCGCCGAGAACATGACCTACACCCAGTTCATCCCGTACACGGATCGGCTGGATTACCTCGCGCCGCTGGCTAACAACGTGGCGTACGCGCTGGCCGTCGAAAAGTTGATGGGCATCGACAAGCAATTGCCGCCGCGTTGTCAGTTCATCCGGGTGATTTGCTGCGAGCTGGCGCGGATTTCGGCGCATTTGCTGGGCATGGGCGCGTTCGCGCTGGACATCGGCGCGATCACGGTCTTCCTGCACACGTTCACGGAGCGTGAGAAGCTTTATAATCTTTTCGAAGCGCTCACCGGCGCGCGGTTCACGACGAGTTACACGCGCATTGGCGGGTTGTCGCGGGATATGCCGCCGGGTTGGATGGAACAAGTCCGAAAATTTCTCGATGAAGTGGTGGTGAATTTCGATGAGACGGAGACGTTCCTGACGCGCAACAAGATTTTCACGGACCGCACGCAGGGCGTTGGCACGGTTTCGCGCGAGGAAGCGATTGATTTTGGGTTGACCGGACCGAACCTGCGCGGAAGCGGCGTCGATTTCGACCTGCGCAAGGCGCATCCGTATCTGGTTTACGATCAGCTTGAATTTGAGGTGCCGCATGGAACGACCGGCGATGCGTATGACCGTTATTTAGTTCGCATCGAGGAAATGCGGCAGAGCGTGAAGATCGTGCGGCAGTGCCTGGACAAGATGCCGGGCGGACCGGTGAATGTGCCGGACATGAAGGTGATCCTGCCGCCAAAAGAGCGCGTGCTGACGAAGATGGAGGAGCTCATCCATCATTTCATCAATGTGACGCAGGGCGTGAACGCGCCGCCGGGAGAGATTTATTTCGCCGCCGAAAATCCGAAGGGCGAATTGGGATTTTACATTAACAGCAAGGGCGGCGGGACGCCGTACCGGATGAAGATACGTTCGCCTTCGTTTGTGAATCTGAGCATTTTGGCGCATTTGCTGCCGGGGCATATGGTCAGCGATATCACGGCCATTTTGGGCTCGTTCGATTTTGTAATGGGGGAATGCGACCGATGAGAAATGGAATGAAATCCGAAATCCGAAATCCGAAATCCGAAGGAAATCCGAAGTCCGAACATCCCACGGGCTCAACGGATGGCTGCGGTTTATTCGGCATTGTTTCAGATTTCGGATTTCGGATTTCGGATTTTCAGCCATGAACGCCACCGTAACAGAATCAATTCCAAATCCTTTGCAGCGGCAGGACGGGTTTGCCGTGCCGGCGGCGCTGGGGGCGCAGGTTGATGAATTGATCACGCATTACCCGGTGAAGCGCAGCGCGTCGCTGATGGTGTTGCACGCGATCCAGGAACATTTCGGGTGGATTTCGCAGGACGCGGTGGAGTGGTCGGCGAAGAAGCTCGGTTTGCAGCCGATCAATATTTACGAGCTGGTGACGTTTTATCCAATGTTTCGGCCGCAGCCGTCGGGCAAGTATCAAATCAAGGTTTGCCGGACGCTGCCGTGCGCGCTGGGCGGGTCGCATCAGTTGCACAAACATTTTTGCGAGAAGCTGGGCCTGGACGCGCACGCGCATGGTCCGCAGACGACGAAGGACGGAAAGTTCACGGTCGAATTCGTCGAATGCCTCGCGAGTTGCGGGACGGCGCCGGTGATGATGTGCAATGACGCGTTTCACGAAGGCGTGAGCAGCGCGAAGGCGGATGAGATTATCCGCGAATGCAAATAACCCGATGCAAATCGTAAATCGCCAATCGAAAATCGGAAATGGAAAATGGCTGCCCGACATGGATTTGAACCATGACAAACAGATCCAGAGTCTGCTGTGCTACCGTTACACCATCGGGCAAGCCGGAGCGGTTAACAACGTAGAGGGTTTCATTTCGCAGTCAAGCCGGCAGACACGACAGTTTCGAGTTTCGAATTTCGAGTTTCGAGTTTCGGCGTTGGAACAAATTCCGACGCGCACTTACGTTTCACATTTTACGTTTCACGTTTCATAACCATGCCGCAGCAATTCAGATTAATTTTGAAATACGCCGATGAACCTGGTTACACGCAGGATATCGAGTGTTATTTGCGCCATGGCGGCTACGAGGCGCTCAAGAAGGCGCTGGCGATTCAGCCGAAGGATTTGCCGGATGGCAAAAAGATGTCGGGTCCGGAGCAGATTCGCGATGACGTCAAAGCTTCGGGATTGCGCGGGCGCGGCGGCGCGGGTTTTTCGTGCGGGCTGAAGTGGAGCTTCGTGGATCGACGGAGCGGCAAGCCCATTTATCTGATTTGCAATGCGGACGAATCCGAGCCGGGCACGTTCAAGGATCGGCAGATCATTCACAAGGATCCGCATCAGTTGATCGAGGGCATGATCATCTCGTGCTACGCGAACGATGTGAAGCTCGCGTACATTTATATCCGCGGCGAAATGCCTGAGGGCGCAAAGATGCTGAACAAGGCGTTGCAGGAAGCACGCGCGAAGAATTTTCTCGGCAAAAATATTCTGGGCAGCGGTTACGATTTGGAGATTCACGTGCATCGCGGCGCCGGCGCATATATCTGCGGCGAGGAAACGGGATTGATTGAATCGCTTGAGGGCAAGCGGCCGTATCCGCGCATCAAGCCGCCGTATTTCCCGGCCGTGCTCGGGCTCTACATGTGCCCGACGATCGTGAACAACGTGGAGACGTTGTGCAACGTGAAGCATATCGTGGCGATGGGACCGGCGGAATACGCGAAGCTCGGCACACCGAATAACACCGGCACGCGCATTGTGAGCTTGAGCGGACACGTGAAAAAGCCTGGGTATTTCGAAATCGAGGTGGGCAAGGTCACGATTGGGCAATTGATCAATGACCCGGCGTTCGGCGGCGGGTTGCGCGAGGGGCGCAAATTGAAAGCGGTGATTCCCGGCGGTTCCTCGGCGAAGGTTTTTAAGGCGGGCGAGAAGTTCAAGCTGAAGCGCAAAGTGGAGGGCAAGGACGTGGAGCAGGAAGTGGAGATGCTCGATTTGCCTTACGATTTTGATTCGTTGATCGGCGCGGGTTCGATGAGCGGTTCGAGCGCGATCATCGTGATGGACGACAGCGTGGATATCGTCGAGGCGCTGGCGAATATCAGTGAATTTTACGCGCATGAAAGCTGCGGCCAATGCACCCCGTGCCGCGAAGGCTCGCTCTGGATGAGCAAGGCGTTGCATCGCATGGCGCACGGCGAAGGCCGCGCGAGCGACGCGGATTACCTGGTGAAGATCGCGGACAACATTCCCGGCGGGCGCACGATTTGCGCGTTCGGCGAAGCCTGTTCGTGGCCGGTGCAAAGTTTTGTGGCCAAGTTCAAGGACGAATTTGTGGCCAAGGGAAAAGCAGACGAGGAACGCCGGGCAAAACAGACGGTCGCGCCAAAGAGTGCGACCCCGTCGGAACGCAGGGAGATGGCCACGGCAGTAAAATGAAATTTCAACGCAAAGACGCGAAGGCACAAAGCCGCAAAGAACAATTTGCTTTGTATCTCTGCCTCTTTGCGCTTTGGCGTTAACTAAAAATGTCAGCAACAGCGACAACTGAAACCAAACCCGCGCCGGCACCGGTCGACAAGATCAAGGTGAAGGTGGACGGGCGTGAAATCGAGGTGCCGAAGACGATGCCGGACCCGATTTCCGGCAAGCCGATTCCGACCACGATGATCCAAGCTTGCGCCATGGCAAAGGTGGATGTGCCGCATTATTGTTATCATCCCAAGCTGCCGGTGGCGGGCAATTGCCGCATGTGCCTGGTGGAATTCGGCACGGTCGCGATGGGGCCGGATCGCAAGCCCATCATCAATCCCGACGGCACGCCGAAAATTGCGAAATCGCCGCGCCCGGCCATTGCCTGCGCCACGCCGATTTCGCCGGGAATGGAAATTTACACGACCACGCCCGCGGTGAAGCAGATGCGCGAAGGCGTGCTGGAATTCCTGCTGATCAATCATCCGCTGGATTGCCCGATTTGCGACCAGGCCGGCGAATGCAAGCTGCAGGAGTATTCGGTGGATTACGGCAAATCCGAGAGCCGGTTTGTCGAGCACAAGGTGCACAAGCCCAAGCGCGTCAATCTCGGGCCGCGGATTGCGCTCGATGACGAGCGTTGCATTCTGTGCACGCGCTGCATCCGGTTCACGAAGGACATCGTCGGCGATGACGCGCTCGGCATCGTGAATCGCGGCAGTTACAACACGCTGACGGCGTATCCGGGCAAGGTGTTCGACAATAATTACACGTTGAACACGGTGGACATTTGTCCCGTGGGCGCGCTGACGTCGGAGGACTTTCGTTTCAAGATGCGGGTGTGGTTCCTGAAGGAAACCAAGAGCCTGTGCACGAGCTGCGCGACGGGGTGCAATACGATTGTCGGATCGCGCGAGGAAGTGATGTATCGCTATGAGCCGCGGGAGAATGACGCGGTGAATTCGACGTGGATGTGCGACTATGGAAGGCTCAACTACAAGTGGATAAATCGTGCCGACCGACTCACACAAGTCCGAAGCCCGAAATCCGAAGCCCGAAATTGGAATGCGGCGCTGAAGGAAATTTCTGAGCTGCTCAATAAGGTTCCGCAAGGGTCGGTGGCCATTATTGCGTCGGCGCGGCAGACGAATGAAGAATTGTTTTTGCTGAAAAAGCTGGCGACGAAACTGGGCGCGATCACGGATTCGATTCCGCGGAAGGGCGAGAGCGACAAGCTGCTGCTGAATGCGGACCGGAACCCGAATTCGAACGGGGCGCGGTTGACGGGCATTTGTTCGGCTGAGATGGGCGCGCAGATTTCGAAAATCGCGAGCGGCATTGAGCAGGGGAAGATCAAGACGCTGATTGTTTTTGGCGAAGACGTCACCAAGCACGGCATCGGCGCGAATTTGCTGGGCAAGTTGGAGATGCTGATTGTCAGCGATATTTTGCCGAGTGAGACGACGAAGCTGGCGCATTATTTGTTGCCCGGCTGCGCGCACGTGGAGAAGCGCGGGACGTTTACGAATGCGAAGGGCCGCGTGCAGAAGTTCATGAAGGCGCTCGAGCCGCGCGGTGATGCCCGTCCGGAGTGGGAAATTTTGCATGAATTGGTTTTCAGCGTCACGGGCCAGGACGGCTACGCGACGATTGAGGGATTGTTTAATTTGATGGCGAAGGAAGTGCCGGCTTTCAACGGACTGACGTGGGCTGGTCTAGGGGATACGGGTGTGACGGTGCAGATTTGAGAAACCCTCACCCGGCCCTCTCCCGTCCGACGGGAGAGGGAGAATGTGTGAACGCGTTCGGCCAGATTTTTCATGCCGGACGAATGAATAATTTTTGACGGTTCTGTACTAACATGACGGAATGGGAAACATTTGTTTTGTTTAGCGCGGTCAAGATCATCGTGGTCTTCTCCGTGTTGATGACCATTGTCGCGTACGCGGTGTGGGTGGAGCGCAAGGTGTCGGCGGCGATCCAGGACCGTCGCGGGCCGAATCGTTTCGGGCCGTTTGGGCTGCTGCAGCCGGCGGCGGACGCGGTGAAGGCGTTCCTGAAGGAAGATTTCACGCCGGCGCATGTGCGGAAGGTTTATTTCTGGCTGGCGCCGGCCATCACGATGATTCCGGGCATCGTGGTCGTGGCGGTGATTCCGTTTGGTTCGTTTCTCGGCCATCAGAAAATGGTGATCGCGGATTTGAACGTGGGGATTCTCTACACGTTCGGCATCGTGTCGTTGGGCGTGTATGGAATTGTGCTGGCTGGATACGCGAGCAATTCGAAATTTCCGTTCCTGGGCGGGATCCGCTCGAGCGCGCAGTTGATTTCGTATGAAATCGCGATGGGAATGTCGGTCGTGGCGGTGTTCATGATTGTCGGAAGTTTGAACCTGACGCAGGTGGTGATGTATCAAACGGCCGGCTTCGGTCATTGGCTCGTGTTCAGGGAACCAGTGGCGTTTATCATCTTCGCGGTGGCGGCATTGGCGGAGACGAACCGCACGCCGTTTGATTTGCCGGAGGCGGAGCAGGAATTGGCGGGCGGTTACAACGTGGAATACAGCTCAATGAAGTTCGCGCTGTTTTTCATGGGCGAATACGCGAACGTGACGGCGGCTTCGGCGATGATGGTGACGCTGTTTTTCGGCGGATGGTCGCTGCCGTTCGCGGGATTGGACCAGCCGGCGACGACGATTGGCATCGGCGTGGCGCACATCCTGATCTTTTTGGCGAAGACATGTTTTATTTTATTCCTGATCATCTGGGTGCGGTGGATGTGGCCGCGGTTCCGGTATGATCAATTGATGGATTTGGGCTGGCGGCGATTCATCCCGCTGGCGCTGGCGAATATTTTGGTGACGGCGGTCGTGTTGTGGGCGAGCAGTTGAGAATGAAACCATGCTTTTATCAGCAAACCATAACGAACCAGTTCCATTAACACCCTGCTTTAGCGGGGTGTCAGGGACGGAAAGGAACTCGGAGAACTGTTTTAACAGTTTTCCCGCCTAGGATTATGTCTCTGCACTCATATTCCAAAATATGGATTCATCTGGTCTGGGGAACCCTGGGCCGGGAGGCGATGCTTTCGAGAGGTGCAGCGGCAAAGGCGTCCGGATGGCTGACTGGATATGCGACGGAGAAAAAGCTCTACCTAAAAGCCAATTATTTTAACGCCGATCATGTGCACGCCTTAATCGATTTGCCGACCAATCTTTGCATCGAGGATGTCGTTCATTTATTTAAAGGCGCCTCATCGCATTGGATCAATGAACAAAATCTGATTCCGGGAAAGTTCGCTTGGGGGAGAGGTTACGGCGCTTTTTCGGTTTCTGAGTCCGCGGTTCCGGAAGTGACAGATTACATCCAGGGCCAGGAAGAACATCACCGAAAGCGGACGTTTGCGGACGAGTTGAAACTGTTCGTGGAGCGCTATGGCTTGGAATGGCGCGAGGAGGAAACTGTTAAAACAGTTTCCTCGGCGTCTCGCCGGTTTAACACCCAGCTAAAGCAGGGTGTTAATAAGATGTCACCGTCCGCGCCATCGGCGATTTGAAATTCAATGATCGTTAAACGCAAAAAACTGAATCTTTGGGAGCGGCTTTACCTGCCGGCGGTGATCGGCGGGTTCAAGGTCACCCTGCGGCACTTTTTCAAAAAGAAAGTGACGATGCAGTATCCCGAGGAGAAATGGGTCGTGCCGGAGGGGTATCGCGGCGCGCCTTATCTTGTTAAGGACCAAGAAGGCAACACCAAGTGCGTGTCCTGCCAGCTTTGCGAATTCGTGTGTCCGCCCAAGGCCATCAAGATCACGCCGCCGGGCGCGGATTGGAAGATTGCCGACCGGCCGAACGCGGAAAAGATGCCCCGCGAATTCGAGATCAACATGTTGCGGTGCATTTTCTGCGGGTTCTGCCAGGAAGTGTGCCCGGAAGAAGCCATTTTTCTGCAGAAGGATTATTCGCTGACCGGTTCGAGCCGTGAGGAGCTGATTTACAACAAGGAAAAACTGCTGGCCCTCGGCGGCAAGCACGCGGGCATCCAGAAATGGAAACACAAGGCCGAGGAAGCGAAAGAGCAGGAGAATTTTCCGGTGAAACCCTAGATGAAATCCGAAATCCGAAATCCGAAATCCGAAGGAAATTCGAAGCCCGAATATCGGGGCTGCGGCGTGAACGTTCACGAAAGCTTCGGCATTCGGCATTCGGTGTTCGGCATTGTTTCGGATTTCGGATTTCGGATTTCGGATTTTTAACCATGTCAGCTTCCGATATACTATTTTTCATCTTCTCCGCCTTCGCGCTGATTTGCGGCGTGATGATTCTGGTCAGCCGCAATCCGGTGAACAGCGCGATGTTCCTGGTGCTGACGATTGCGTCGCTGGCGGGATTGTTCGTGCTGCTGGAGGCGTTTTTCCTGGCGGCGATCCAAATCCTCGTTTACGCGGGCGCGGTCATGGTGCTGTTCCTGTTCGTGATCATGCTGCTGGATTTGAAAGCGGAGGAGCGGCGCAAAATCAAGGTCATGGGCATTGCGGGCGCCGTAGTGGCGGTGGGAGCGATTCTCGCGATCTTTTTCAAGTGCCTCGCGAGCACGCCATTGAACGCGTCGCTCGCGCCGGATTTTCACGCGGGCACGATTGAACTGGGCGAGGTGCTGTTTTCAGAATACCTGCTGCCATTTGAAATCATCTCGGTATTGCTGCTCGTGGCGATGGTGGGCGTGGTTTTGTTGAGCAAGAAAGATTTGAAATGAACCAACCACGAATGAACACCAATTCACACGAATCTGAATCTAAATTTGACTCGCGTTCTTTGCGTTCTTTCGCGGTTAATTAATATGCACGTAGGTTTGGAACATTATTTAGCGGTCAGTTTCCTGCTGTTTGCGCTGGGGTTATTCGGCGTGATCATCCGGCGCAATGTGCTGGTGATTTATATGTGCCTGGAATTGATGCTGAACGCCGCGAACCTGGCGCTGGTGGCGTTTTCGCGCTATTCCGCTCTCGAGAATACAGCCACGCACAACCATCTCGACGGGCAAGTTTTTGTGTTTTTCACGATCACGGTCGCGGCGGCGGAAGTGGCGGTCGGGCTGGCGCTGATTGTGGCGCTGTATCGCCGGCGCCAGTCGGCGCACGTCGAAGACCTGACCATCATGAAGAACTGATTTCGGATGAACCTGAGCTTTATACCCTGGCTGATTTTGTTTCTGCCACTCGGCGCGGCGGTGGTGATCACGCTGTTCACGCAGCGCAATCGCCAGGTCAGCGCCACGCTGTCGGTCGCCGCGGTGGTGGCCGGATTTATTCTGTCGGTGATTTTCGTGAAAACCCAGGGCTGGCAACCGGCCACGTCGGAAATCGCCTTGAATTGGCTGACGGTTGGGCCATTGCATGTGGATTTCGGGCTGCATTTTGACGCGCTCAGCCTGGCGATGATGCTGATCGTGACCGGCGTGGCGAGCCTGATTCATATTTATTCGATGGGTTACATGCACGATGACCCGGGTTATTCGCGGTTCTTTGCGTGCCTGAGCCTGTTCACGTTTTCGATGCTCGGCATCGTGCTGGCGAACAATTTTCTGCAACTGTTCATTTTCTGGGAACTGGTGGGCGTGTCGTCATATCTGCTGGTTGGTTTTTGGTATGGGAAAGCGTCGGCGGCGGACGCGGCGAAGAAGGCATTCCTCACGAACCGGCTGGGGGATTTTGGATTTATTCTGGGCATCCTGATCGTTTGGGCCACGCTGCACTCGCTGAACCTGGTTGAGCTTCACAATACCTTGCAGGTAAATCCGCAAGCGCTCGGCACGCTGGCGACGGTTGCCGGCCTGCTGATTTTCTGCGGAGCGGTCGGCAAGTCCGCGCAATTCCCGCTGCACGTGTGGTTGCCGGACGCGATGGAAGGTCCCACGCCGGTGAGCGCGTTGATCCATGCGGCGACGATGGTGGCGGCGGGCGTTTACATGTTGTGCCGCGTGTTCTTCCTGCTGAACCCGAACACGATGCACGTGATTGCTTACGTGGGCGGATTCACGGCTCTGCTCGCGGCGGTGATTGCCGTCCAGCAGAATGACATCAAACGCATTCTCGCTTACTCCACGCTTTCGCAATTGGGTTACATGGTGATGGCCGTTGGTTTGAACGGACAGGCGCCGGCGATGTATCACCTGACCACGCACGCGTTTTTCAAGGCGCTGCTGTTCCTCGGCGCGGGTTCGATAATCATTGGCATGCATCACGAGCAGGACATCTGGACCATGGGCGCGTTGCGCAAGAAAATGCCGGCAACGTTCTGGACGTTCATGGTCGGCACACTGGCGCTGGCCGGATTGTGGCCGTTCAGCGGATTTTTCAGCAAGGACAGCATCCTCGGCCAGGCGCTGGGCCAGCATTATTACATTCTGTTCGCCGTGGGCGTGTTCGTGGCGATGCTGACTTCATTTTACATGTTCCGGCTGGTGTTTGTCGTTTTCTATAACAGCGCGAAAACGGACCATGCGGAGCACGCGCATGAATCGCCTGGTGTGATGACCTGGCCGCTGCGTATCCTGGCGGTCGCGAGCATTTTTGGGGGCGGCTTTGTCGGCATCGAAAATATTTACCTGAAACAATTTCCTACGGAAACGACCCAACAAGCCGCGAGCTTCGCGCATCAAATTGTGGCTCCGTTCGTGGAAGCGCCGGCGGCTGCCTGGTTGGGCATCGGCATGTTTTTTATCGGCTTGTTCGCCGCGTATGCGCTGTACGCCAAGGCGGACAAGGACCCGTTGCCGGAGAAACTCGGCGCGCTTTCCCGTGCGATGCGGAACCGGTTTTACATTGACGAATTTTACGAAGCCACATTCATCCGCGTGCACGATGCCTTGGCGGCGGTTGCCGCCGGGATCGATTGGTGCATTGAAAATGTTTTCATCGGGCTGATTCGGGGGGGGACCGATTTCACGGGGCGCGGGCTGAGGCTGCTGCAAAACGGGAACGTGCAGACCTACAGCTTCCTGTTCGCGCTGGGCGTGGCCTTCGTGCTGTATTTGGTTTTGGCAAGATGATCGGCCATGACGCCTCGGAACAATTTTGCGACTTATTGAGATGTCGATACTGACCTACATATTGGGCGTGCCGTTGGTGGCGGCGATTGTGCTGGCGTTTGTGCCACGGAATTTTGCTGTGATCATGCGCTTTGTTGCCATCGTGGCCACGCTGATTTCCGCGGTGCTGGCGGTCGTGATGTTCGCGCGGTTCCAGACCGGAATGCCGGGCTACCAGTTCGACCAACAGGTGGATTGGGTCAAGGCATTGGGCATCAGTTATCACGTGGGCGTGGATGGCATCAATGTGGGGTTGGTATTGATGGGCGCCATCGTCGCGTTTGCGGCGGCGTGCTGTTCGTGGGAAATCAAATCGCGCGAGAAGGAATTTTACATTCTGCTGCTCGTGATGGCCGGAGGCATCCTGGGCGCCTTCGCGTCGCTGGACATCTTTTTCTTTTATTTCTTTCACGAATTCGCGCTCGTGCCGACGTTCATCATGATCGGGCTTTGGGGGCGCGGCGACCGGAAGAATTACGCCACGTTTCAAATCACGCTGTATCTCAGCATTGGCGCGCTGCTGTCGCTGATTGGATTGATCGCGCTTTACACGCAGATTGGCGCGCACACGTTTGATATTCCGAAGCTGGTCGAATACGTTCAGGATCCGGCGCATCAACTCTCGGCGAAAAGCCAGAACTTCATTTTCCCGCTGCTTTTGTTTGGCTTTGGAATCTTGGTTTCGCTCTGGCCGTTCCACTCCTGGGCGCCGATGGGCTACGGCTCCGCGCCGACGCCGACGGCCATGCTGCACGCGGGCGTGCTCAAGAAATTTGGGTTGTACGGTTTGATTCGCATCGCACTCCCGCTGATGCCGCATGCGGCGCAACATTGGGTGCAACCGCTCGCGTGGCTGGCGCTCGGCAATCTCGTTTACTGTGGCTGGGTGGCGATGCGGCAGAAGAATTTCAACTGGCTCATCGGTTATTCCAGCGTGGCGCACATGGGATTTGTTTTCCTCGGCATCGCGACATTGACGCTCGTGGGCGTGACCGGCGCGGTCCTGGTGATGATTGCGCACGGGTTCCTGGCAGCGCTGACGTTTGCGTTGAGCGGTTACCTGTATCAACAAACCGGCACTCTGGAAATCAAGGAACTGGGCGGGTTGCTGCGCAAGCTGCCGTTTATCGGAACGGTCATGGTGATCGCTGCGTTTGCGGCGTGCGGCTTGCCGGGTTTTGCGAACTTTGCGGGTGAAGTGACGGTGCTGTTCGGCGCGTGGAGCGTGCCGGCGCTGCGCGTCGTGACGGTGCTGGCGTGCTGGGGCGCGCTGATTATCGGCGCGGTTTACATGCTGCGCGCGGTGCGAAATATTTTGCACGCGGAAATGCCCTCGCGCTGGGCGAACATCGTGGATGCGCACCTCTGGCGCAAACTGCCGTTTGCCTTGTTGCTGGCGGGCCTGCTGGTGTTCGGATGTTTCCCGCGGTTGTTGACCGAAAAAATTTCTCCGAGCGCCCAGCCGATTGTCGACATGGCGAACTCGGTGCCAGCCGCGGCGGCAACCGCGACGGCTGATTTGCGAAAATGAAGCACTCGAAATTCCAAGCTCCAAGCTCCAGAAAAACTGCAAGCTCCAAACTTCAACCCGGAGCGGCGGAGTCTGCTTTGGTGCTTGGTCCTTGGAACTTCTCTGGAGCTTGGAGCTTGGAGCTTGGAATTTGGAATTTTTCTTAAATGAATTTGTCTCTAATCAGTCTGGAAGTGTGTGTTCTGGCGCTGGGCCTGACGGTCCTGGTGGCGGATTTGTGGCTGCCGGTCGAGCGCAAAAGGCTGCTCGGCTACGCGGCGGCGGCGGGTCTGCTGTTTTTGCTGGCGATCAATTTCAGCGGCTACGGGGATTGCACGGTTCCGGGCAACGCGTTTCACGATATGTTCGTGCAGGATGCGCTATCGGTGTTCTTCAATCGCTTTTTCCTGTTGTCGGCAATTTTCGTGATATTGATGATCGCGGAATTTTCGGACCAGGTTCCGGCGGGCATTTCGGAATACTATTCGCTGGTGATGTTTTCGCTGGTCGGAATGCTGTTTGCGTCGTCGGCCAATAATTTTGCGCTGCTATTCGTCTCGCTGGAACTCATCACGGTTTCGTTTTACGTGCTCACGAGTTTTCAGCGCGCGCGCGTGACCTCGCTGGAGGCGGGCGTAAAATATCTGATCATCGGCGCGCTTTCGACGTCGTTCACGGTGTTCGGCATCGCGCTGGTGTGGGGAACGTCGGGCAAATTCGATTTCACCGAACTGTCCGCGGTCGCGGCGGGAATGGCTGGCAACAAACTGTTTCTCTTCGGGCTCTTGTTCATCATCGTGGGGCTTGGGTTCAAGATTGCGGCGTTTCCGTTCCAGATCTGGGCGCCGGACGTCTATCAGGGCGCGCCCACACCGACGACGGCTTTCCTGGCGGTCGGTTCCAAGGCCGCGGGTTTCGTGCTGTTGTTGCGCGTGTTGTTCATTGCGGTGCCGGCCGTGACGGCGCAGTGGGTGAATGTCATCATCATCATTTCCGCCATCACGATTCTTTACGGCAACCTGTGCGCGATCCCGCAGCGGAACGTGAAACGGCTGCTTGGTTATTCGAGCATCGCGCATGCGGGTTATCTGCTGCTCGGCGTGGCGGCGCTGGCGAGCGTCAAATCCACCGACGGCGCGGCGGCGATGCTTTATTACCTCAGCGGTTATCTGTTCACGGTGCTGGGCGGCTTCATGGTCATCACGGTGGTAATGCGGCGGCTCGATACGGAAGATGTTTCCGGGCTGGCTGGTCTGGGCCAGCGCTCGCCTTTGCTGGGAGCAACGATGGCGCTATCGATGGTGTCTCTCGCGGGGCTGCCGCCGCTGGCGGGATTTTTCGGAAAATTCCTGCTGCTCAAGTCGGTGATTGATTTGGGCCCGCTCAACCACGGTTATTATTGCCTGGCGTTCGTGGCCCTGGTGGGGGTGGTAATTTCGATTTATTTTTATTTCGGCGTGGTGCGCGCGATTTATTGGGGACAGCCAAACGATACGTTGCCGATTCCGGTTTCAAGGACATTGCGCCTGGCGATGCTGGTGTGCGTCTTGGGAATGTTCTGGATCGGATTGTTCCCGGGCGGATTGCTGAATCTCGCGAAAGATGGCGCGTCGGCGCTGGGATTTTAATTTTCAGCCGCAAAGGAACGCAAGGAACGCAGAGCAACAAAGTGTTCTTTTGCGTTTTTTTGCGCCTTTTTTCTTCGATTGCGCTGAACAGACAGAGAATCCGCCATCTCACGTCGGCGGCTACGATCATTTCCGTGACGCGACGTTTTGATTTGCTCCCGGCGCATTGACGGTGAAGATGGTCACGGTCTGCGGCGGGACGGGGCCGAAGGCGAAGGGCAAGGGCCCCCAAACGGAGGCGTAAAAGCCGGCGCCGGTTTCCGCATTCAATGTGGATATCCAGCCCGAGACCGGCACCGCGAACATTTCCAATTCGGTGACGAAATCATTTTTAAGCCGATAAACGTTGGAATTGCCGGAGGGGACGGCGATGCGGTCGCCCGGCGCGAATTGCGGATGGCGCACATCGAGCGGAGTGGCGCCTGCTTTTTCCATGTAATACTGAAACCCCCAGTGTCCTTGGAACCAGAGGCGGTGGCTATCCTTGCCGTACGCGGCCTGAACGGCGCGGGCGGCGATTTTTGGCGCGAGAGCAAGGGAATAATCCGCGGCCGCGACCCAAATGGCGAGCAGCGCGCCCACGGCCACGGGCAAAATGTTCGCCGGAGCCATTTTTCCGCCGAATTCGGCGCGACGTTCCAACTGGCGCGCCACCAGGATCGCGGCCGGAATGGTGATGGGCAACAGCGAACGGCCATTGATGATCCAGTTGAAAAAGGCGGTGAAAATAAAGGTTCCGAACACCCAGCACGCCAGCAGCAACGAATCGGCACCGCGGCTGCGATAGAGATCAACGCCGGTAAGCGCCAGCAGGCTGATGCCACCGGCACTCCAGAGGATAATCTGCACCAGTTGGGCGGCAGTCGGTTTTATGAGTGCAAGGCTCAAAACGGCTACAATGACGACTGAAGCGATGCCGCCGATAAGCAGTTGGCGGCCCGGCCATAATAACGGCGCGGAGAAAGTCGTGACCGCGAGGCAGCCGCCGGCGAACGCGAGCGCAATCAGCAACGAGCGAAGATTTGCGGCGGCGGAAAATGCGTGATGGGCGACGGCGTACGAGCCGGCATCGGCCAGCAAACCGCGGCCATAGAGCGCGCGCGTGGCGAGTTGATAGGCGATCAACACCGCAACCGGAATCACCAGCCAGACGAGCCATTCCTTGACGGGACGTTTGCGAGCAATGCTCCACGCGGCCACCAGGGGAATCAGGCAGACGCCGAAATATTTTGTTAAAGCCGCCAAGGCGATGAGGAACGCGGCGAGCACGAAATATCCAAGACGTTTGCGTTCCGTCCCTTCGATCCAAAACACCAGCGCCCAGACCCAGAACGCGAGCATGAGCACATCGCACATCACGGTGTTGGCCGAGACGAGAAACACCGGCGTGAGCAGCGTGAGGAATCCGGCAAGCAGCGGACGCTTGCAGAACCGGGAGGCGAGCCGATATGCGCCGAGAATGGCGGCGATCGCGGGTAATATCATGGCCGAGTGCAGCGCGATTTCGCTCCAACCAAAAATGCCGCCGAAGATAGCGAGGTAATAAGAGGCGAGCGGAGGATTTTTGGTGACTTGCGAAAATGGCATGTCGAAGCCGTACCAATTCACGTGGAATCCGTAAGGATCGAACGGATGTGAATGGATTTGTTGCGCGGCCCAGACGAACAGCGGGTCGTCGATGTTGAAGGGTTTGCCGAGGAAGGGAAGAAGGATGAGCGCGGCCGCGAGCGCGAGCAGCCAGGCCGGATGTTTGACGAACCAATCGACGCCCGTGCTTCGCGGAGTTGCGCGGGCCTGCGGCTTGGGCGCTGGCATGAGTTATTTGCTGACGACTTTCGCCTGGCCTGTGGCCGGGTCGTAGTCGAGCTTCATGCCGTAAGGCACGTCAGGCAGTTTTTTCAGGTAACCGGTCTGCACGAGTTCATCGAGGCTATTGGGGAAACGGCCTTTGTCCACCTGGAACAGGCCGATGGCCTGGTTCACGGAAGCGATGTCGACAGTCTTGCCGGCGGCTTGTTTGGCCCTGCCGAGCGCGCCGACGTACTGCGCGCCAGCCTGAATGGGATTAGCGGTGTCGTTGGCGGCGGCGTTGGTTGAACCGCCCGTTTGCGAGGAATTAGACTGCCCGCAGCCGGTTGCAATAATCAGCGCCACAGCCGGGAGTAGAACGATGCGTTTCATGGCGGCAATGTAGCCGCTGGGATGGAAATTCCAAGCCTTCAGTGCACGCGCAAAAATTGCAAGAGCCGGACAACGAATTGTCCGGCCTGGCTTTCAGCTATAACGGGAGACGCTTTAGTGAGCGCCGTTGGTGCTCGGTGCGGCGGGAGCAGCGTTCGTGCTCGCCGTATTGTCCGATCCGCTGTTTTGATTGCAGCCTGACACCACCGCGCTTAAAGCGAGGCCCAATAGCACCACCAGGGATAATTTCTTCATAGGTGCGATAAGATTTACTTTTTCGCGGAAAACCACAAGTAAATGTTTACCCCATGTGTGTGACGATTTCGCGGGCTTTCTGAATCAGGTCCAAGTCCTCGATGAGATTGCCAAAGCGGAAATTCGGCATGCCGCTTTGTTCGCGGCCGAGAAGTTCTCCGGGACCGCGCAATTTCAAGTCCGCTTCGGCGATCTTGAAACCGTCGGTGGTTTCTTCCAGCACCTTGAGGCGCGCGCGCGGGTCCGGTTCGGGCGCATCGGAAATCAAAATGCAAAAGGATTCGTGCGTGCCACGGCCGATGCGGCCGCGCAATTGGTGCAATTGCGCCAGGCCGAACATCTCCGCGTTTTCGATGAGCATCACGGTGGCGTTTGGGACGTCGACACCCACTTCGATAAGCGATGTGGCGAGCAGCACGTGCGTTTTGCCGGCGCGGAAGGCGGTCATCACATCGTCCTTCTCGCGGCCGCTCAATCGGCCGTGCAACAGGCCCACGCGAAACGGCGCGAGCAGTTTGGCCAGGTTCGCAAATTCCTTGGTGACGGCTTTGATGCCGCTGTCGCCAATGTCCTCGACTCGCGGGTAAACGACATAAACCTGGCGGCCGGCGGACAATTTCCCGCGGACGAACGGCCACACTTTCGGCAGTTTTTCCGCCTCGCGAACCAAGGTTTTCACGCGGCCACGGCCGGGCGGCACTTCGTCGATCACCGAGACATCGAGTTCGCCGTACAGTGTCAGTCCCAACGTGCGCGGGATCGGCGTGGCGGTCATCACGAGGAGATGCGGATAATGGCCTTTGCGGACAAGCTGCTCGCGCTGAGTGACGCCGAACTTGTGTTGCTCGTCGATAACGACGAGGCCGAGGCGGGGGATTTCGAAACCGCTGGTGAGCAGGGCGTGGGTGCCAATAAATAGAGTGACAGGTGACGAGTGGCGAGTGGCGAGATTCGTCGCGGAGCGCCTTTCGCCACTTGTGGTCTTCCGGCTGCCGGTTTGCAATTCCACATGGATGCCGAGGGGGGCGAACCATTTTTCGAAATTGCGGAAATGTTGTTCGGCGAGAATTTCCGTCGGCGCCATTAGCGCGACATTGAATCCGCTTTCGAGGGCCATCAAGGCGGAGCAGGCCGCGACGGCGGTCTTGCCCGAGCCGACGTCGCCTTGCAGCAGGCGGCGCATGGGATGGGGGGCGCGAAGGTCCGCGCGGATCTGGCGCAGGACACGCGTTTGGGCGTTGGTGAGCTTGAAACCGAGCGCGGCGAGGAACGGTTTGATCAGGTGATTATCGCCGCCGCAGGGAAGCGATTGCGCATTGGCTTCGAATTTTTTGCGCCGCTCGTGAATTTGCGCTTGCAGGACGATGAATTCATCGAGGGCAAGCCGGCGGCGGGCGAATTCGATGTCCGAGAATTCCTCGGGAAATTGAATCATGCGGACGGCGTTGGCGTGGGAAGGCAACTGGCAGGACCCGTCACTCCGTGCGCGCCGCATTTCAGTTTCCGGCAGCGGCGCGCTCGGAGAGGCGCGCCTTACCGGGAGCGCTGGCTCCAGAATATCGCCCTCAAATTTTTCCAGCGCGCGCCAGACGAGCGTGCGCATGACGCGGGCGGTCAGGCCTTCGGTCAGCGGATGAATCGGCGCGATGCGATTCACGTGGATGTATTCGTCGTCCTCGGGTTCGACCAGTTCGGTTTCCGGATGGTCGATGGTGCGCGGGCGGAGCGCTTCGGCTTTGCCGAAAATGACGAATTCGCGGCCAACGGCGAAATAATCCTCCATCCACGGTTGTGCCTGCCACCATCGGCAGTGCAGCAGGGCGGTGCCATCGTCGAAAACGCATTCGAACATCGCGCGCGTGCCTTTTTTCCAGCGCTTCATTCCGGCGGCGACAATTTTCCCGCGCACCGTGGCGGTTTCCTTGAGCTTGAGGTCGCGGATGGAAAGGAATCTTCGCCGGTCCTCGTAACGGCGCGGTTTGTGAAGTAATAAATCCTCCACCGTGAAAATATTCAGGCGCGCGAGCAATTTGGCGCGTTCGCTGCCCACGCCCCACAACGCGGTGACTGGCTGGGCCAGCGGCGACGCACTTTGATTAACTGACTCGGCGGCCATCATCCGCACGATACAAACCACCGGGCGTCGCGACAATCGAAAGGTTTACACGGCGGCGTTTGCCATTTTCCTGTTGGACGGGATAAGCCAGGCCACCAGGGCAATCAACGAAAAGGCCCAAAAGCTTTGAAGGACGATAAATTCTCCCAATTGGAACGGCTGCGGAAAGAAAAGAGCGTACGCATGAGCCGCCAAATACGCGATGATTGCTGCCAGGACAAAGCGCGTGCGGGAACCGAAGACAAACTGGAATGCAGTGCGCCCATATTTCAAGCGGCCGGTGGCGAGCAGGATCGCAATGACTACAACGGGTGCGAAATGAACGAGTTGTAAAAGCACTTCCCTCGCGATAAATCCGGGAAATTCTCTTAACCAGTTTGGCAAATAGAATGAAACCCACCCTGGCAGCAGGTCCTGGAGACGCTCGCGTACGAGAACTCCCCGGTTCATGAAAAATTGGTTAAAAAATGTGCCCCACAAATTGACCAGCAGAAGGCCTGCCGCCATCCAAAAGGTGCGTTCGCGCCAGACCTGCGCCGGGTCGGCCTTGGCAAATTCTTCACTCAATTGCTGCGGCCGGCCCACTCGACGGCGGGCGAGCCAGAACGATTCTTCGTTGTTCAACCCGCGCGCCTGCAGCTCCGCGATGGTGTCGCGCAGGTGTGTTTCCAATTCGCGCCGCACCACGGGAACCAGGTCGGGCTGGCTGGCGAGTTCCTGCTGCCACCGGGCGATCGAGGCATTTAAATCGAAACGGGTTTGAGTTTCCATAATTTGCAGAGTGTGTTGTGAACGGTGAGCCATTGCTGGCGTTCGGCTGCGAGAACTTTGCTGCCTTTGGAACTGAGAAAATAGTATTTCCGTTCGCGCCCGCTTTCGGCTTCCTTCCATTCCGACTCAATCAGCTCCTCGCGCTCGAGCCGATGCAACACCGGATACAAGGTGCCATCGCTCCATTCTATTTCACCGCCGGAAAGCCGCCGGACTTTTTGGATGATTTCGTAACCATAGCTTTCGCCCGCCGCGAGAATGGAAAGCAACAGCGGTTTCGCGGAGGCGGCGACCATGTCCTTAGCAAGCATGGTAGTCCTATACATTGAAGTTCAAGGTATGTCAAGGCGAAAGATCAATTGAATCCCTGCGCGGGCGCATCTGGTCTTTTCTTCGGCAGGGAACTGGAAAGTTCCCTGAACCCGCAGGCTGGAAAGCCCGCGCTATGTGAACCAATTGCAAAACTTGCGGGTGAAGCGGGAACTCAGCCGTCGCAATGGAGCGTGGCGCTGTTCAGCGCCCTTTCTTGGCTCATCGGCTGGCTGCCGATGAAGCTTGGATTGCGACAGTTGGAGAAAATCGAGCTTTAATGCGAGAAGGGAAAGACCGGCTCAGTTTCGAAGTCGCTGAAACTTTCCGGCTGTTCCGCTTTTGACCGATTCAAGAGTCTCTCTTCCCCCGATACTGACATTTCATAATCGGTCACTAGATTCGTGTCCTTCGTAGGAATTGTAATCCTGAGGTGGGTCGGATCGATCATCGTGAATCTCCCACGGCCGAGGGCTTATTTCTGTTGGTCAGGTAGAAAGTCCCGTCTTTTTGGAAAGCGTATATTCTTCCTTTTTCGTTTCGCCAGGCACCGATGGGGGCAGGCTCCTGACGGGAGCAACCGGCGAGCAACGCGAGGATTATGAGTATGCTAAAAGCAAATCTCGGCAGACATTTTTTCATAGGTTCCCGGCTGACCTTGATGCCTCTCATTGGAGTGTGGAGTTCCGGCGAGAATGGATTGGTTTGGTAATTTAGGCAAGCACTCAGCGGTCCTAACGAATTGACCTTTCCAGCGCGTCAAACAGGACTGGCCTATCGGCGAGATGGGTGCACGCACCGTTTGCCGTGACGAGGCCGAAACCATTGCCATAGGCGGGGCCATTGGCGACGCTGGCATTGGTTGAACATTCGGCAATTTGTTTTTCCGCGGCGCGAATGACATCGGACCGATCCTCATCCACTTCATATTTCCAGCCGACAATGTGCGCTTTGGGAAACCAGCCGCGCAGGTTCGCGATGATTTTCTGCGTCGGAACCAATTCCGCCAGCAACGCGCCATGGCGCGTGGAAATCTTTCCCGATTTAATTTCGGTGAGTTCGCCGGTGGCGGAGCGCGCCCAGATTTTTCCAAACGCAAAATCGCTGACGGCTGCCGCGTGAAAGACGGCGCCGACGCTTCCGCCGAGCGCCTGCAATTTTGCCGCCAGATCCGCGGTGGTCGAAAAAGTGTCGATGTGCTCGGCGCGACGCTCGCCGGCGTACGTGGATTGCTGGCCGATGAACAACGTGACTTCGTGCCCGCGCGCGGTGAGAAAATTGGCGAGTTCCGTGCCGAGGCGTCCGGTGGAAAAATTCGTGAGCCGGCGCGCGCCGTCAAGCGGCTCAAAAGTGGGGCCTGCGGTCACAAGGCAAATCACTGGAAAAAAATAGTCAAAACATTGAAGAGCGCCAGATTTCCTTTGCACAATTCGTGTGTATTTGTGTTCATTCGTGGTTCACATTTAATTGCAGCGCATGAGCAAAATTGTCGGCATTGATTTGGGCACCACGAATTCGCTCGTGGCCACGGTGGATTCGGGCATTCCGCTGGTGATTGCGGATGCCGAAGGGCGGCGGTTGACGCCTTCCGTGGTGCACATTTCGGCGGCGGACGCTCCGCCGGTCGTGGGCGTGGCGGCGAATCGCGCGCGGGTGGTGAAGCCGGCGGAGACGGTTTATTCCGTCAAACGATTCATCGGTCGGCGTAGCTCGGAAATTCTGCCGCAGGAAAAAACCGTGACGTATCCGCTGGAAAATGCCGGCAACGGTCCAGTGATGATTCCGATTCACGGACGCCATTTTTTGCCGGAGGAAATTTCCGCCGAGGTCTTGAAAAAATTGAAGCGGGACGCGGAAGCGTATTTTGATGAGCCGGTAACGCGGGCCGTCATCACCGTGCCGGCGTATTTTAATGATGCGCAGCGGAACGCGACCAAAAAAGCCGGCGAGCTGGCCGGGTTCACGGTCGAGCGCATCGTGAATGAGCCGACGGCGGCAGCGCTGGCCTATGGATTGAACCGTTTGCACGAGCGCGCGAAGATCGCGGTTTATGACTTGGGCGGCGGGACGTTCGACCTTTCCATTTTGGAGCTGAACAACGGCGTTTTCCAGGTGCTGTCCACGAATGGAAATACGCGGCTTGGCGGAGATGATATTGACAGGCGCATTGTTGAGTTTTTGGCGCGCGAGATCGAAGGCGTGGGCGGACCCAAGTTGGGAATGACGAATTCCGAATTCCGAATGGCGCCGGACACTCCATTCGATATTCGTCATTTGTCATTATTGTCGCGGCTTCGCGAGGCGGCGGAGGAGGCGAAGATCAAGCTTTCGAGCGAGACTGAAGTGGAAATCACGCTGCCATTTTTGACCCCGGAATTCAGCTTTGAATGCAAATTCACGCGCGCGGAATTGGAAGGCATTTCGCGCGACATCATCCTGCGGACGCGGGAGCACTGCCTGCGGTCCCTGGCGGACGCGAAGCTTGAGGCGAAGGATTTGGACCAGGTGATTCTCGTCGGAGGGCAGACGCGCATGCCGCTCGTGCGCGAATTGGTTGCTGAATGGTTCGGCTGCGCGGAGTTCGAGGAGACGCGCGGGGATCTTCGATTGGGCACGGAATATCACAAGGCAAAAGGGCCGCAGTTGAACACGTCGCAAAATCCGGATGAAGCGGTGGCGCTGGGAGCGGCGATTCAAGCGGAAATTCTTTCCGGCGGCTTTCAAAATGTGTTACTGCTGGACATTACGCCGCTATCGCTCGGCATCGAAACGTTTGGCGGGTTGATGAATGTGATCATTCCGCGCAACACGACGATCCCGGTCAAGGCGGGCGAGATGTTTACGACGGCGGTGGATAATCAGCGCGACATGCTCATTCACGTATTGCAAGGCGAGCGCGAGCGGGCGAAGGACAATTGGAGCCTGGGCAAGTTCACGATCGAGTTTGCGGCGGCGCCGCGCGGTGTGCCGCGGGTGGGGGTGCAGTTTGAAATCGATGCGAACGGCATTTTGCACGTGCTGGCGCGGGATATCGCGACGGGCAAACAGAAAATCGTGGAGATGAAATCCGCGGTGGACGTGGACGACGCGGCGGTGCAACAGATGGTCGAGGAATCGGTGGAACACGCGTTCGAAGACCTGGCGGCGCGGCGATGGATTGAGGCAAAGTTGAAGGCGGACCAGCTTGTTTCCGCGACGCGGAAGGCGCTGGACGATTGCCGGGGCGAGTTGGAGGCGGAGTACGCGGCGCGCGTGGAGAACGCGTTGCGAGCGGTCGAGGCCACGCTCGCGAAAGAAGACCCGCAGACGAAAATCGGCAATGCGAAACAACTTCAGGCGGACTGCGCCGCGCTGGATGAAGCGACCAAGCCACTGGCGGAATTGATGATGGACAAGGTCACCGAAGCAATGCTGCGGAAGCGTGGATTGGTGTGACGAGCCGTGAGTCTTAGTCACGGCCATAGCCAGTGAGCGGTCGCGTGGAAATATTCTCTGAGCCTCGAACGCTGCCACAAATATCTTTGGCCTGCTCGTAAAGAGAATCGGGCCTTTTCGGCCCGGGTGCATTTCGATCAGCTCGATCACGAATGCTGCTTGCTTTAGATCGCGCTTTTGTCTTCACGCCACATCTCGCTGCTAACTCTGCACCGCCGGTTCGACCGGCAGCGAAATGCGCACGATCCCCGATTGCCCCGACTTGCGCGGTACGATTTCCAATTTTCCGTGGTGCGTTTCGATGATTTTGCGACTCACGGTCAAGCCGAGGCCGAGGCCGACGTTGCGCGTGGTGAAGAACGGTGAAGGCGCTTTCTGCTGGGCTTCGGCCGTGAATCCGCCGCCGTTGTCCTGCACTTCGATTTGCACGTCGTGAACAACGCCGTTGCCGTTGGAATCGGCATGCAAACGGACGCCGATTTTCGGATCGGACGGATTGGCCTGGAGCGCGTTGAGGATGACTTCGGTGAGCGCGTGCCTGAGCGCGGCGCGGTCGCCGGTCATCACAATCGGTTTGGCGCCATCCTCGAATTTGAGCTGGGCGGCCTTGACGGGCTGATGCTTGCGGGCTTCCTGGTAGGCTTCCTCGATCAATGGGTTGACCGGGAACGCTTCATGCGAGAGCAGACTGTCGCGCGCGAGGAAGCGCATCTGATTGATGAGCCGCGTGACGCGCTTGACGCCGTCGGCAAGCGCGGCATCGAGCGAGGCACGGAACTCAGGGTCTTTGTATTTGTCAGCGAGCAACTGTTGATGGGTCGAGAGTGGCACCATGGCGTTGCCGACCTCGTGGGCGAGGCGGTCGGCCATGGTGCGGACGAGGCGCAAATTGGCGGCCTCGACTTCGAGCCGCCGCAATTGTTCGCTTTGCGTGAGATCCTCGACCATCAACAGCGCTGACGCGGGTTGGGCTGTATTCTGGCGCTGGAAAGGAACGATGGTGACGTTGTAAATGGTGCCGGCTTCCGGTTCGAACTTGAACGTCGGGATGGCCGTGCCGGTTTTCAACACCTGATAAATTTTGCTGCCGATCATTTGCGGCAGATCGCTGAACTCCATTTCGCCCGTGCGCTGGTTGGAAACGCCGAAGAAACGGCGCGCCGCCTTGTTGGCGTGGAGCACGGCGAGATCGCGATTGACGACCACGCAGGCGCTGCTGAGTTCGCGCAGGATTTCGGCCATCATCGAATGGCTGCTGGACAACTGGTCATGCAGCCAGATGTTTTTGACGGCCAGGCCGAGCTGTTCCAAGAGGTGGAAAATCAGTTCGAGTTCCGGGTTGCCCAGCGGTTCGCCGGTGATCCGGCCGTCGAACACGGCGACGCCGATAACGGCTTCGCGATCGAGGATGGGCACGGCCACCTGGGTGCCGAGCAGTTCAAATTCCTTTTGGGCTTCGACATCGAGGCGGGCTTCATCGCTGTTGCGGCGCAGGATGCGGCCGAGGCGGGTGACCTGGCCGCCGATGCCGGTTTCAAACGAGAGTTCAAAGTGCTCGAGCAGCCCGGGGGAAAGGCCGAGCGCACAGGCGGCGCGCAGGCGGCGGTTATCGTCGAGGGCCAACTGCTGGTTGCCCCATTCGGAGGGTTGGCGGAGGAACACGGCGGCGCGATTGATGCCGATCAATTCGCGAAGCAAGAGCAGAAATTGCTTGAGCATCGCATCGGCATCGAGCGAATGCGTGAGAATGGCCGAGAAACCACGGAGCGGGCTGAGGCTCTGCAGGGCGTTTTGGGCGGCGGAAACAGCAGTGGGCTGGCCTGCCATTTTTTGAAAATCCGAGAGCGCCGGCTGGGCAGGCGCGTGTGTCGCGCCGCCGTGGCTGGCGTTTTCCCAGAGTCTGTCCAGCAAAGCAGTGAGCACGCGGACCCGGACGGGCTTGGTCAGGACGTGGGTGGCACCCTGGAGATAAGCTTCCTCTTCCCATTCCGATTGTTTGGCGCCGGTATAAATAAGGAGCGGGCACTTGGGGGCGCGGCGACGAAGTTTTTCGAGGAGCCAGACGCCCTGGGGGCTGGAAAGTTCGACATCGACGATGCAGGCATTCGCCAGGCCGTGAGTCAGAAGCGGTTCCGCCTCTTCAAAGGTGGCGCGATGAAGGACGCGGTATTGCTCCGGACTGAGTCCCGTGCGGAGCGACTCTACCAGTTCTGGATGCGGCGCTAGAACCAAGAGCGTCTTCATTTTTCGAGCGGGGCGGCGTGGGTAAAGAAAAGCTGCTGGCGCCTCGGCTTGGTGGTCGGCTGTTGCACGCCGGTCCGAGTCACGATTTTTTTGCACCCCACAACTTGGTTTCCCCGACTGTCGCCCGACACGACGAGGGATTTTCCTGCCGCCATCACGATTGTCAAATGATCCATACGATTCCCAATTCGGTCAAATTGTTTCTTCGAATCTTCAGAGACATTTAACACAAGTCCGTGCGCCGGAGGCAAACACAGCAAATACCGATTCACGGCTCAGGGGGATTACATAGGCGTTTCCAAGGGCGGCACCGGGAGGGCGTAGGGAGAAGTCTTACGTGACGCCGCGAAGCGCGGCTGAAGCTCCAAGCGTCCAAGCTCCAAGATCCAGAGAAACTTCAAGCACCAAACTTCAAATTGCAATTCGCGCGCCGGCCGTTTTTGGGTTTTGGAATTTTGAGCTTCTCTGGTGCTTGGAGCTTCTGACGAGATTATTGCGAGGCGATCAGTTTCTCCCACAGCTTGTCATTGAGCAGAACCTTGCGGAGAAATTCGGTGTCGCCGACAGAGCTGGGCGGGGTGGCATCGGAATCGAGAGGGAGGCGAATGCTGAAGGTGGTGCCTTTGCCGGCTTCGCTGTGGGCGTCGATCTTGCCGCCGTGGTGATGAACGATGAAGTAGCACGCCATCAGATGGATGCCGTATTCCATGGGGCTGTCGCTGCGGACGACGAACGGGTCAAAAACGAGCCGCAGCGCCTCTTGTGGGAGGCCGGGACCATTGTCGCTGACCTGGATGAGCACGCCGGGACGAGAAGTGCCATTATAAGTTTCAGCTTTGAGCGTGACTTCGCTGCCAGTGGGCAGGGTGGCGAGTTCGTCTTTGAGCATGAGCTCGAACAAACGATAAAATTTCGGCTTGTCCACCCTCATGGTGGGCAGCGACGTGGGAATTTCGTTTTTGATCCGGATGTTTTTCGCCGCGAAACCCGATTTCAACGTTTCGATGCTGGATTCGACGACTTCGCGCAGTTGCACCTTGTCGGTGAATTCAAAGGACGGCTTTTCCGAAGCCGTCCAGAGGTCCTTGAGCAGGTTGTTGATGCGCTCAATCTGGCCCTGCACGCTCTGGTAATATTCCTTCCAGAAATCCGGGTTCCGCATGCTGTCGAGGCTCATTTTTTCCTCGGCCATTTTGCTGGGGGCCAAATCAAGGAAGGTTTTGACGGCGACGAGCGAGTTGCGGATGTGATGGCTCAAGCCGGCGGCGAGCAGGCCGAGGCTGACAATGCGGTCGGCGATCATCATGTTGTGCAGCACGGACATTTTTTCGCGCAACAACTGGTCGCGCTCGTGCTGGACCATGAAAAATTCCAAAGCGTGCCGCAGCGTTTCCGCGAGCTGCTCCGGGTCCCAGGGCTTGGTCACGTATTTGTAAATCGCGCCAGAATTGACGGCGGCGATGGCGGCGTCCATGTCCGAAAACGCGGTGGCCAGGATGCGAATGGTGCGAGGCTGTAATTGGCGTGATTTTTCGAGGAGCCAGACGCCTTTTTCGCCGGGCATCCGCTGGTCGGTCATGATGACGGCGATGTCGTCGCCGTGCTGCTCCACGAGTTTGAGTCCGTCCTGCGCGCTGGCGGCGGTCAGCACCCGGAAATTCTCCTCGAACGCGCGCGCGAAGTATTTCAGGGACTTCTCTTCGTCATCGACGTAGAGAATCGCGTATTTCTTGTAGTCGTAGTGATTTTCCATATGCGCTGACGGACTGTTATTCTCATCCTTTCGCCGGAAACTCCAGCGTAAACTCGCAAAATTTCCCGCTCTCGGTCTGGACGGAAATCCGCCCATCGAATTCCTGCACAATGCGGTAGCAAATGCTCAAACCCAGGCCCATGCCTTCGCCAACATCCTTGGTCGTGAAGAAGGGGTCGAAAATTTTATCCAGATGCGTGGTTTCGATGCCCGGGCCATTATCGCGGATGCGCACGGTGCTGCGGCCATTTTTTACCGAGCCTTCAATGAGAATCGCGGGCTTTTCGCCATCGACGAATTGCTTGCTGTGCAACGCATCGAGCGAATTCTGCAGCAGATTGGTGAAGACATGGATCATCTTGTTTTTGTTGGCCCAGACGGACTGGTGCGGCTCCAGTTTCTGTTCGATGGCCACGCGGTCCTTCCATTCATTGGCCAGGAAACGCAGGGCGGAGCCAATGACTTCGGCGAGGTCCACCTGGTCGCGGCTTTCCGTTTCCGGATGGGTGAACATGCGGAGGTCCGAGACGATGGTTTTGACGCGTTTGATGCCTTCCTCGACGTCCTTCAAGACTTCGGCGTATTCGGCCTGCTGTTCGGCCGCGAGATATTTGCCCTTGTTCCGGAGCGTGTAAAGACCGGTGGTCGCGAAATTCAGCGGATTATTGATTTCGTGAATAATGCCGGCGCTCATGCGGCCCAAAGAAGCGAGCTTCTCGGTTTGGACCAATTGCGATTCGGTTTCCTTGAGTTGCTCGATGGTGGATTCGAGCGCGAGGTTTTGCTTGGAAAGTTTGGATTGGTAGCGGTGTGATTCGACGAGGTTTTTGATGCGAACGTGGAGTTCGGTCGTGGAAAACGGCTTCGGCAAAAAGTCGCTGGCGCCCGCGCCGAGCGCGGCCAGCTTGGTTTCCTCGTCTGCTCGCGCGGTGAGCATGATAATAGGAATACTCTGCGTGGACGTTTGTTCCCGCAGTTCGCGGCAGGCCTGCAGTCCGTCTTTTTCGGGCATCATCATGTCCAGCAAGATGATGTCCGGCAGAAATTGCGAGGCTTTTTCAATCGCCTGCTGGCCATCGACGGCCTCGATGACTTCGTAATACTGGACGAGTTGCGATTTCAGGAAGCGCAGCATGTCCGGTTCGTCGTCGGCGACCAGTGCCTTGGGCTGATGTCCGTTGGCCGTGGTTTCGACGGGCTTGAGAGTATCTTCCAGAGATGTCATGGCAGGGAACAATTCCGCGCGGCGATACAAATTCGCCAGCCATTCCTCGGAGGAAACCGTGCGGATCCCGGTCTCGGCGGGTTTTTCTTCCAGCGCGGGTTTCACCCCGGGTTCGGCTTTTTGGAACGGCAATCGGACGGTAAAGACGGTACCTTTGCCTTCGGTGCTTTGCACATCGACATTGCCACCTTGAATTTCGGTCAATTCCTTGACTAGCGCGAGGCCGATGCCAACGCCCTGGTATTTGCGCTTGGACGTGCCGTCCGCCTGCCAGAACCGGTCGAAAACGAACGGCAGATTTTTGGCGGAAATGCCCATGCCCGTATCGGAGACGGTAATGATGAAGGAATCATCCTTATTCCCGGCGCGAAGTTCCACGCGGCCGCCGGCGGGGGTAAATTTCAGCGCGTTGAACACCAAGTTCAAAACGATCTTCTCCAGTTTGTCGCGGTCGGCGACTACGGAGCCAAGTTCCGGATCGACGATGGTTTCGAGCTGCAACCGTTTGTCATCCGCCACCTGCCGGGCGGCGCTGGCGAGGCCTTTGATGAAATCGTTCACGTTCAGCGATTCGTGTTTCACTTCCAGGCGGCCGGATTCGAGGCGCACGAGATCCAAGAGGTCATTGATGAGTTTCAAAAGCCGCATGCCGTTGGAATGCATGGTCGTGAGCACCTCGCGCGTGTCGCCATCAAAAGAACGATGGAACTTTTGCATGAGGGTTTCCAGCGGGGCGAGCAGCAGCGTGAGCGGCGTGCGCAGTTCGTGGCTGATGTTGGCGAAGAAACGGCTCTTGATTTGATCCAGTTCGACCAGTTTCCGGTTGCTTTCCTCGAGTTCCTTCCGACTCTGGTCCAATTCGTGGCGGGAAACGAATTCGCGATAGCGCAGTTTATTGTAGAAATGGCTGCCGATGACGACGAATACGCCAGTGACAAAAATAAAATAGGCGTTTGTGAGGAGGACGTTGTCCAACGGCGTACGGCGCACGACGGCGGCGAGCACGCAGGCCACCACGTACATAACCAGGACCTCGAAGCAAACGATCACGCTGTCCACCAGCGTCCACCGGAGAATGATACCCGCGCCCAGCGTGACGAGATTCAGCGCCCCATAGTAAGGCGAGGTTTCGCCAGTGGTCATGTAGATCATGACTGAGATGAAGAAGCTGGGCAGCGCCGGGAGCAACAAGCCGAGGAATCGGTAATTCTTCAGGCCCGTTGGCGTGGTGACGAACCACCAGATAAACAGGATCAGCGCGGAGCAAGCCACCCGCAACCAAAGGAACGCATACACCTGTTTGGGGTAAACGATGGCGTCCAGGCCCACCGCCACGAGCATGAAAAGGAACCCCAGCACGCACGCCAGGCGAAAATTCTGCACCCGCACCTTGCGTTCGTCTTCCAGAAACGCCTGGCGCAAATCGATGACAGAATTTTTCTCTGGATCAGCCATTCTCAGGTTTGCGAATTTCCACGAAAATATTCACGCCGCTCGGCTCCGCGATGACACGGACGGCATCGGCAGGAGCTTGCTCCGGCGCGAGTTTGGCCACTTCGTCCGCGTTGCGATGAAACAGATGCCAGTCGACAGCGAGTTCCATCCAGCCGCGCGAAGGATTGTGGGAGGCGACGTTCGTGGCAAGGAGCAGCCCGCCGGGCGCGGTCAGATCGTAAAAAATCTGCATCAGTTTCCGGCAGACCGGGTCCGAGAGGTAATCGAAAAGTCCGGCGCAATAAACCAGGTCGTAGCTACCCCGCTGAAACACCGGCACCGGCTTGGAGTGTTCCTTCATCAACTGATGAACGGACTTTTTTACGACATCGATCCGATGCCGGAAACCTAGCTGGCGTTCCAGCGTTTGCAGGACATGGCTGGTGTGCTGGACGGTTTCATCGTTGAAATCAAGCAGCGTAAATTCGAGTTCGGCCCAGGGCGGCGCCTGTCTCAGGAAGGCCTGGATTTCGAGCGCGGGGCCGACGCCCATGTTGAAAACGCGCGTGGCGCGTTTTTTACGGTTCACGCGGTTGGTTTCCTCCGCCAGGCATTGCGTCAGCCGTTCAATGCGGTTTCGATGCGCCACGACGGGGGGCGTATTCAGGAAAAACGCGTTCAGCACCTTGGCGAAGACGGAGCCGCCTTGATAGGGGTCTTCCGACATCATTTTCACCATGGCGTAATCGCCGGCGTAGCCCAGCGGTTTGTGAAACGTGCGATACATGAACGGAGCGCACAGGACCGAGGCATGAAGCTGGCGTTTGACGTAGAGGCTGTGGGCCGGCTGCAATTCCTTCGGCACCGATTGCGCCACGTGTTCGAACCGCTCGAAAAGCATCCCCAGCGTGGACTGCGCCGGCTCGCGCAAGCCTTCGAGAATGTTTCGCTCGTATTCATGGCTGCTGCCGGAAGGCTGCGAGTGCACGTTCAATTCCACCTGCTCCAGCCAAAGCCGCATGTCGGAAAGGAAATTGTGCATGTCCGCCACCACGATTTTGAATTCAGGCGAAATCCGGTACATCTGCGGCCATTCGGCGATGAATTTGTCGAACTTGTGGCGAAGATAGCCGTTGTTGGCCTGGTGAACGTCCCATTCAATCCAGGAACCCTCGTTCAGCACGACTTCGCAGACGAGGACGAGTCCGGCATTGAGGACGTTGCGGATGATCGCGCGACCGGAGTAAACCGTGCGAGTCCCCAGCACGATTCGGAAATCACTCAGGACTTCCGAGGCACGGAGCACCAGGGTCGGATCATAAACCTCCAGCACGGCCGAGATGCGACTCAATCGCAGCGGCGTCGCGTGGATGCTCACACCAAGACTGGTCTGGCCGGCTGCCAGTGTCTCCTGCGCGTCGCCATTCCCGTTGGAACCATTTTCTCCGTTCGATGTTGCCATTATAACAATACGGTCTGGACTGACGCGAACTCGATCACTCGGGTCAGGGTCTGACCTTTTCCGTTAATACCATTTTTTAAGCCAAAACAAAACCGGAAATGGGATGCTCGCTATTGTATTTCAACCAGTTTTCAGGTTTCGCGCGGCCTGAACTGTCTCATCATGGGACACGTGCGCGACCGGATTTTGGCGTTCTGAAGAGGGCAAATGACCCGGTGTTTTTACTGAGGAGCATGCCATCTTTTCATCGGGCTTCGTTCAAAAGTGAACTCCCACCGAGAGCAGGATCACATGGCTGAGGAAGCCGTACGTGCCATCGGCGGATTGGCCGCTCAGGGAGGGAGCGCTGCCTTTGACGACGTGATCCGGCCCGTAGCTGCATTGATAAGCAATATCGAAGCTGTATTTTTGTCCCTTGTAGCCGGTGCCCACGCTGAAGACATGCCGGTCGAGATCGGCGGCAAACGGAGTGTAATGTTTGTTCGGCATGGAGTTCTCGTTGTACACATAGCCGGCGCTGACTTGCCAGCCATTGCCAAAATAGCGCGTGGCGCCGAATTCATAGAGCCAGCTTGATTTCCATTCCAGCGCGAAAGGAATATTTGAAATCGGTACGACCGTGGACGGAGTGTCTTGGTGGATGTTCACGTCCTGCACCTGATTCCAATCCATGTAGTCGGCATCGAACTCAACATTCCACAATTTTGTGGGGCGATAGGAGACGCCGAACACGGCGTTGAGCGGAAAGGTGAAATCCGCGTTGGCTTTGGAGGATTCCCTCGGCTGAACGGAATCCATTTCAGAGGTGGTATGGCCTTTCAGGTTCGGCTGCGATGAGCTGCGGAAGACCGCCGCCAGCGAAACTTTTTCGGTAGGCTGCCAAAGCGCGCCGAGGCTGTAACCCAGGTCAAAGCCGTCGCCGCGAAAACGAAAATAATCATTGTTCGGAGTCGGAGTGAGGCCCTGCCTCAGGTCTACGGCTGCGTAGTCGATGTTCGGGCCGCCGCCGATCATGAAATTGGGCGCGAGTTTGAGGGCGATGACCGGCGCGGCGGTGATATATTTCAGCGAGCCTTTGATGGCCACCGAACGGAAGCCGGTTTTTTCCGGCCAGTTCACGCCCAGCCCGAAGGGGGCAAAGACGCCGAAACCAAAGCTCACCCGGGAATCGTTGGGTGTGAGTGTGGCGTAAAATTGGGGCACTGCCACGAGTTTGTCCTGGTTGTGATAGGTGGCGCCGCCGCCGGGTGGCGAAAAAGTGGGGTCGAGGTACGTGCTGTAAAGCCCGGCGCGCAGATTCATGCCATCCAACTGGGCAATACCTGCCGGATTGTAATAAATTGCCGAGGCATTGTCCGCCGTGGCGGCAAAGGCTTCACCGCGCGCGGTCGCGAAGCCGTCCTGGTCCGGAAGCCTGAATCCATTGGCGAAAACTCCGGGGATGGAGCCCGCAAAAACGAGAACTGCCGCCAGTTGAATGCGATGTGTCACATTATTTTTCATTGTCATTTAGGTTTTCTGAGCTTCTGACACTAAAAACCGCGAATCGTGAGTCCGGCTACAAAGCACATTGTCTGCCAGCCGGTTGGATGGACGATCATTCGGGCGGCTGCGCACTTGAAGAGAACCCGTTGTGCCGAAGCGAATTGGCATCATCTCCGGGACGCGACCGATCTAGCGACATCGGGTGGGATGATGGAGAGGATTCAGCGGCGCGCACGGAGTGACGCGCCCTACCAACCAGCGCACAGCCAATGCTCAAATCGCGTGTTCGCCATTGTATTTATGGAAATGCCCTCGCCGCCTGCCCGCTCTTCGCTCACTTCAGCGAGCCCAAAGGACCAATCGTGCGCGTGCCTGTTGCGCAGCGGGTTGATTGCAGCGAATTTATTTGTTGGCATCCGCCGCGACATACGTATTGTAAACGGACAATTTTTTTATTTTATGGCCAGAACTGAACGACAAGGAATCAAAAATCGCGAAGCTATTGCCGAGATGCCGGAATGGCTCAAGGAAAAAGAATGTCCGCACAAGAAAAAATACATGGCGGGCAAGCGCATCATGCCGAAAAATTTGAACGGCAAGGAAAAGCTCACCTACATCATCGACGAGTGTTTTCTGGCTTACAATTCGGCGCGGCTCAAGGAAGCCTGCCAGCTTTTTGCCGATAAGATGCTCGATCCGGATGTCACCATCGGCATGAGCATCTCCGGCGCGCTCACGCCCGCCGGCCTCGGTTGCTCGAGCATCATTCCGCTCATCAAGGCGGGTTTCGTCGATTGGATCGTGTCCACCGGCGCGAACCTGTATCACGACATGCATTTCGCGCTGAACTACCCGGTGCACAGCGGCAGCTTCAAATTCGATGACACCGACCTGCGCGACAACGACCTCGTCCGCATCTACGACGTGGTGATTCCCTACTCGGACGGCCTCATGGCCACGGATGAATTGCTGCGCGAACTGCTCATCCAGCCCGAGTTCCAGAAGGAAATGGGCACAGCGGAATTGCATTATCTCATCGGCAAGTTCTGCGCGGAATACGAGCGCAAACATAAATTGAAGGACGTATCCGTGCTCGCCGCGGCGTATCGCGCGGGCGTGCCGTGCTACACGAGTTCGCCGGGCGACTCCACCATCGGCATGAATTTCGCCGGCGTGGAATTGCGCGGCAACAAGCTTCGCGTGAATCCGTCCATTGACGTGAACGAGACCACGGCCTACGTGCTCGGCGCCAAGCGCTCGGGCGGCCGCAGCGGCGTGGTGCTTTGGGGCGGCGGCAGTCCGAAAAATTTCATGCTACAAACCGAGCCGCAAATCCAGGAAGTGCTCCGCATCAAGGAAGTCGGCCAGGACTTTTTCATCCAGGTCACCGACGCTCGCCCGGACACCGGTGGCCTGAGCGGCGCCACGCCGAGCGAAGCGGTGAGCTGGGGCAAGGTCGACCCGACCAAGCTGCCCGACGCTGTCGTTTGCTACACCGACACGACCATCGCGATGCCGCTCCTGACGCATTACGCGCTCGCCAAGCGCAAGCCGCGCAAGCTGAAGCGCCTTTACGACCAACGCGGCAAATTGATGAAAGCGCTGACCAAAGAATACTTCACGCACAACAAAGTGAAGATGATCGATGGCAGTGAGCCGGTGCTGGATTAATTGCGGACTTAAATAACGACTTGCGCAAAAGCCAGGCGAAAGCCCGGCTTTTTTCATTTGTAGCGGCGGTCTGTGACCGCTGCACTTTTAAAGTTGCTACTAAAGCCGGAGCATCTCGGTGAGAGCGCCAGACGGCTGGCGCAGTCCGGGACGCGTCGCAGATACCAGAGCGATGTACCGCGCCTTAGCGTCCAGGAGTGCGGCGGCCCTCCGCCGCTTTTTCCGACCGCCGATGATTCACGAGAACGCTGATGCCGTTCGGCATGGGCGACAAGACCGATTTGCCAGACCTTTCCGATTGCGCTAAGACTCAGGTATGAGCATCACCTTCAAAGACCTTTCCGATCGCTACCGCGTTTGCGATGGCAAAAAATTTCGGCTGAAGGATTTCGATACCGATGACACCTGGAAATTCAAATCCCGGGAGCAGGCTGACAAAATGCTCCAGCGGGGCCTCGAACGGCTCAGCGAAATGCAGGGACGGCTTTACGCGCAAAACGAATGGGCGCTGCTCCTGATTTTCCAAGCCATGGACGCCGCCGGCAAGGACGGCACCATCAAGCACGTCATGTCCGGCGTGAACCCGCAGGGATGCGAGGTGTTCTCCTTCAAGGGGCCGTCCACCGAGGAACTCAACCATGATTTTTTATGGCGCTGCATGAGGCGCTTGCCCGAGCGCGGACGCATCGGCATTTTCAACCGGTCGTACTACGAGGAAACGCTCGTGGTTCGCGTTCACAAGGAATTTCTCGCGAAACAAAAACTGCCGAAGAGACTGGTCACGAAACACATTTGGAAGGAGCGCTTTGAAGACATCGCTTGCTTCGAAAATTACCTGAGCCGCAACGGAATCGTGGTGCGGAAATTCTTCTTGAACATTTCAAAAAAGGAGCAAAAAGATCGGTTTTTGAAACGGTTGGATGAGCCGAAGAAGAACTGGAAATTTTCCGCCGCGGACATCCGCGAACGCCAGTTCTGGCCGCAATACATGGAGGCTTATGAAGAAACCATCACCCACACGGCTTCAGAATGCTCACCGTGGTGCGTGGTGCCTGCCGATCACAAATGGTTCACGCGGCTCGTGGTGGCGTCAGTGATTGTTGAAACTCTGGAATCGCTCAAGCTGAAATTCCCTGAAGTGAGTCCTGATTTTCGCAAGGAGTTCGCCGCCGCCCGCGCGGAGTTGGAGAAGGAAAAGGATTAGTGGCACGGGCGTCTCGCCCGTGCGAACAAGAGACTCACGTGGCTAAGGACTCAGCGGTGGATTGATGTCCACCGAATCCGTCGTCCAGTCCACTGTGACCGTCGTTCCATCGGCGAATGTGGTTCGTTCCTGCTGGCGGTCTTTGTCCAGGAATTCGTCGTCGGTCATTTCCAGCAGGCCAACTCGCTTGTTCAAGGCAGCCATTTCTTTCATCAGAGCCAGCCGTTTTTCGTCCACATCGGTCGATGCCACGGGCAATTCCGGCACACCGCCGTACAAAATTCCCTGCAAGAGGTTTCTATCCCCGCCGGTTCGTTGCGCGCCGAACGAGACCAGCACGGCGTCGTGATACACCAGGAAATAAAGCGGCACCGAATTCGTTTTGCCGGCGCTGCCAGATTGATTTACGGAATCCACATACGGAATCACCCAATCCGACCCGGCTTCCGTCGCGGTGAAACCGAGGTTGTGCCGCGACCAGTTCAATAGCGCGATTTGCCCGCGCATCGCGTCGCTGCGGGTGGTGGGATGCTCGGGATTGTAATCTTCGTCCGGCGGCACGTAGCCGATGACATCGATGTAAATGCCGTCCGGATGAATGCCGTGATCGAAAAAGAGCTGGTAATTCTTTTTCAAATGGCCGACTTGGAAGCGCGAGTTGAGAAAGCTCTGCTTGCCGCCGTCCCAATGGCGCATGAACGGAATCTGGCCTTCCTTCCAATCGCCAAAACGCGTGCCAAACGCGGCTTTCGCCGGCAATGAATCGTCTTCTTCATGAATCGCGAATTGCGGATCGTAGGAAGGCGCGTCCACGTAATAGTCGCGGTATTGATCGTGAAAGATGAAGGGGTAACCGAGTTCGTGGCAGGTATCCGCGAGGCGCTTCATGCCGGCCCAGCCGCCAGCGGCTTCGGGCGGCGGCAGCGGGTCGGGATGCTGGCGATCATAGCCGAGGTGCGGCCAGCCGGAGATGAACACCAGCGTGCGATCAATTCCGCGCGCCTTCAAATCGCGCAATTGCTGCGCGCGTTCATCGAAGGTGACGAGGTTATAGTGGTTGGCCTTGTCATAACGATCGCTGTCTTCGCTTTGGTTATGCAGGATACTGACGCGAGTTTGCGGCGTGCCAATGAGGTCGGCGAGGATGAGCGTGCGGGCGATCTTTTCCTTCAAGGAAACAAACAATCCCGTGTCCATGGCGTAACGTCGATAACGCTTCGCCAGCGTCACATAATTTCCATTCTCAAAAAAGCACATGCGAACCGTGCGCAAGTAGCCGAATTTCCCGAGCGTGTTCAGCCAGCGCGGCCCAATGACCGTGGGGCCGCCTGCGGGGTGGGAGAATTGATAGGAGGCGTCGTCCGGTGTTTCGACGATGACCATCATGGCTGATTTGCCTTTGAGAAATCCCCACCACGACATGGACCATGATTCGATCACGTGGCTTTGCAGGACTGTGTGGTCGGAGGGGTCCACTTTGCCATTCTTGATGCGGCGAATGGGATAATATTCATGCGGCCAATCGCGCGGCAGCATCACGCCACGGCCGCTGGGCAGCAGCGTGTAATCGACGTCGTGCGCGTCCATGGCGGTCGGCCAATTCAGCTCGCGGACGATGGTACTGCCCTCCTTAGCGGCGACATCAAACACCAGTTCCTCATTGACGCCTTCGAGGCAGACGGTGAGATAAAGCGTCAGGTCAAGTGGTGGCGGGAGAGCGTTCGGCGCGAGCACATGGCGCCAGCCGGTCAGCGTGATCTTAACGCCGGTTTTGAACCCGGTGTCATAAGGTTCGATGGCAATTTTATCGGCGTCGGCCAGGCGCAATGGGAATTCGCCGCGCGACGTTCTGACGGTCATGTCCTTCGGGCCGGATGGGACCATGGCCCAATGGGCTGAGCCGTTGTCGATGGAGATGCCCAGGTCTTTTTCATCGATGAGCACCTTGTTGGTTTGGCCCGCAATGAGCCATTTGCCATTGGCGTGGGAAATGGAAACAAGCGGCGCGCCCCACTCGGCCCGTGGAAGTGTTTGGGCAAGGAGAGGAGCTGTGGATACAAGGAATGCGACTGCAATTCGTAGGGGTTTGGATTGCATAACCACTGGATGGACGCCATCACGCGGCGGTTGGTTTCAGGCAAGTCATGTTGCGCTTTGCGGAACGTGCGTGCAGTTTTATCTTGTGCGGCTGCAACAAACGGCCTAATTCCAAGCACGCTGATATGACGGCCAAAGAGATTCAACGCATTGCGAAGGAACACGGCACGCCGGTGGTCATTATCGATCACGATGTGATTCGGAAGAATTACGCCGAATTCAAAAAGCACCTGCCCAAGGTGCAGGCGTATTATGCCGTGAAGGCGAATCCCGCACCGGAAATCGTCCGCACGCTTTACAAGGCGGGCGCCAGTTTCGATGTCGCATCGCTGCCGGAGTTCATGACCGTGTACGAGAACATCAAAGGCCTTTCGCCCAAAGCGCAGCAGGATTTCATCTGGGACAAAATCATCTACGCGAATCCAACCAAGCCCAAGGAAACGCTGCTGGCCTTGGATAAATACAAACCGCTGGTCACGTTCGATAATCTGACCGAGTTGGACAAAATCAAAAAATACGCGCCGAACGCCGGGGTGGTGCTGCGGCTCGCAGTGGCCAACACCGGTTCGCAATGCGAGCTTTCGAACAAGTTCGGCTGCCATCCGGGCGAAGCCGTGGATTTGGTGCTGGCGGCGTTCAACCTCGGGCTCGTCGTTGAGGGCTTGAGCTTTCACGTCGGCAGCCAGTGCACGAATTTTGAGAATTTCGTCCAGGCGCTCAACATCGCCGCAGCCGTGATGAAGGAATCCAAATCGCGCGGGCACGAAATCAAGATTCTGGACATCGGCGGCGGTTTTCCGGCGCATTACGACCAGCACGTGAAACCATTCAGCCAGCTCGCGCGGAAAATTAACGCGGAAATCGAGCGCCTGTTTCCCGAGAACATCCAAATCCTCGCTGAGCCCGGCCGTTTCCTGGTCGCCACCGCCGCCACGTCGGTGGCGCGCATCATCGGCAAGGCGGTGCGCGACGGGAAACGCTGTTATTACATTGATGACAGCGTTTATCACACGTTTAGCGGGATCATATTCGACCATTGCCAGTATCACTTGAAGCCGTTCAAGAAGGGGAAAACGGAGATTTGCGCCGTTTTCGGCCAGACTTGCGACGGGCTGGACGTGATTTCGCGTTCCGAGGAATTGCCGCCGCTCGACATCGACGATTTGGTCTATTCTGAGAACATCGGCGCGTACAGCAATGCCTCGGCCACGTGGTTCAACGGTTTCCCACCGGCCAAGGTGGTGCATGTGAATTTGTAGGCCTGGAAACGGTTTTACTTCGTCCTCGCCTTCGCCTAATGTTACGGCACGAGCACGGTGCAGGAAATTGAAGCTGCGATCCGGGCACTTTCGCCTGAAGAAAAGGATCGCCTCGCAGCGGATCTGCCTCGCATCCTTCCGCAGTTAAGTTCTGAAATGGCACTGCAGGAAGTTTTGGCGGCTTCGGGATCGCTGCCTCACCAACAAACTGCCGAAGAAGAGGAACTGGTCCACCGCGCCATCGCTGATTACCACTGTCGCGAATAGCCTCAAGCTGCGCTTGCAATCCATTCCAAGCCGCTCCATGCTGGAGTGGTCTATTATTCGAGTCCCGCCATTTGGGGCTGACGTGACGGAATGAGTACATTACCTGAGAACGAACTGGATTTGGAGAAGCTTTTCCTCCCTGCCTGGGCGCAAGAGCCTGCCTCTGCGAAGCATTACGCCACCTACGAGGGCGGCCAGGAAAAAGCGGATCGCCGCGAACGCCGCGGGTCGCGCGGGCCGCGCCGCGAAGGCGGCTTCGGCGATCGTCCGCGCGGGAATCGCCCGCCCGGCGAACGCCGCGGCCCGGGACCCGGCCGGGAAGGGGGCCGTGGCAAGCCGTTTGGCAAAGGCCGCCGTGAAGGTGGTCAATACGAGCAACGCGAACGCCGCGAAACGCCACCGCCGCTTCCGGAAGTCAACGTCGCGCTTGCACCCGAGGAAAAGGGCGTCGAATCGCTGGCCCGCCAAATCAAGGTCACCGCGCGCGCGTATCCGTTGTTCGACATCGCCCGTTTGATTTTGCAGAAGCCGGAGCGGTATACCGTCCATTTCAGCGTCAAAAAAAACGCCGAGGGCAAAGCGATTCAGCCGTTGTTCCTCTGCGCGCTGGACGACACACTCTGGGTTTCCGAGGACGAAGCCATCGCGCACGTCTTGAACAAGCATTTCGCCACCTTTTACCAAGCGGAACGCACGGCAACCGAGCCGCCCAAGGGCAAATACACGTTCGTCGCGCAATGCGGCATGAGCGGCGTCATTCTCGGGCCGCCGAATTATCACGATTACCAGAACCAGTTGCGCCGGTTGCACGCGGAACGTTTTTCACGGATGCCTTTCGAGAATTTCAAGTCGCGCGTGAAGATTGTTTCCGATGAAGCGGTGGTGAAGAAGTGGATCGAGGAAAAAAGTTTCAAGACGGAATACATCGCGCTGAATGTGCCCGAAGCGCTCCGGCTCGACAGCCGCGAGGCCGTGGAAAAACATTTCCGCGAGACGCACAAGGAAAACATCGTCAAGCAGGTGGAATCGCACCGGCTGAACGGCCTGGCGGCGCGCAATTTGCGCAGTCCGGGCCTGACCTGGCTCGTGCGGCAGGCGTCGGAAGACCAAAAGCGTTTCCCGCTCCAGCTCGCCACCACGCTCAGTCAGCAATTCGCCTCGCACGGCCTGCAATTCTTCAAGGTCAACAAGACCGTCACGCACGTGTCGGTCGCGCGGCCGCATTATCTCGATTTGGAAACCACGCCGGTTTCCGAAGGCGTGCGGCGGATTGTGGATTTCATCAATGCGCACACGAAGACCACGCGGCGCAAATTGATGGAAGCGCTCGCGCCGACTCCGATGGTGCCGAAGCTCGCGGTGGATATTTCCCCGGCCGGCGTCGAAGCCGCGCCGCAACAGCCGCCGCAGCCCGAGCCATCCCCGGAACCGAGCCCGGAGCAGACGGCGGTCATTGCTGATTTGCACTGGTTGATTCATCAGGGGCATGTCATTGAATTTGCGGATGGCCGATTGGAAACCGCCAAGAAGCCTGCGCCCAAGCCGCCGAAGCCCGACAAAAAGCCGGCCGAGAAACCGGCTGACGCTGCGGCAACTGGTGAAGCTCCTGCGACTGCTGAAGTTGCCGCAACCGGCGAAGCAACTCCGACTCCGACCGAGGCTGCTCCGGCTGCAATTGAATCTGCGGCTTCGGCCCAAGCTGAGGTTCCGGCGGAAACTTCGGCGCCAGCCGCTCCTGCGGCGACCGAACCTGCGCAGCCTAGTCCGGATTTGCTTTCAGTGGCTGAAGACGTCGCCGCTGCCGGCGAGAAACCGGCGAGCGAATCGGCCCCTGCTCCGGTTGAAGAGCCATCAGAGAAGGTTTCCGAAACTCCGGCCGCATCCACAGAGCCGCAAAACTCCTGAGTTGCCGACACGTGGTAGGGAGCGTCGCTCCGCGCGCGCCGTGGTGACGTCATGGAACCGATGTTTCATGTCCAGCCATGTTTTCCAGCCACTGCGCAACCGGACTCGTCATCCGGTGTTTGAGCAAATATGAAGTTTCGCCCTGGGCGTGAGTCACGGCTGGATTCCATCATATTGCTCTGCGTGTGGATCGGATTTCCCATCATTGCCTTCCTCCACTACGAAAAGCTCAAAGAGCCTCATTGAAGGGGCAAAGCAGTCGTGGGCGTTGGATTTGAATAAATCGCCCGGCGCTGTGCCGACGTGGTCGGATATCCTCCCTTACATAGCACGTGAAGATCTGAAACAGGAGCCGCCCAAATGTCCTGAAGGCGGCACTTACACCCTTAATGCCGTGAGTAATCATCCCACCTGTTCCATCCCTGGTCATTTTCTCCCTTAACAGTTTTTATTCCCTATCCAATACGCATCGTTTCAAAATGTGATAAACATCGGTCGCTTGAATTTGCGGAGCGGAGGGCAAGGAATTCTTTTCGGTGATCAATACGGGCCAGTCGGAAATATTTTTTGGGCGGCCGCCGTGGGAGCCTTTCACCAAGGTGGCATCGAGCGGGATTATGTCCATCAGCATTCGGAAGCCCAGCTTCTTTTGGAGCAGGCGCCAGGCGATTTTTAATTTGGGATTTGAGATATTGGGATCGAGAAAAAGTTCGACGGGGTCATAGCCGGGTTTGCGATGGATATCGACGGTGCGGGCGAAATCGGGCGCGACAGCGTCGTTCTCCCAATAATAATAAGTGAACCACGCATCTTCTGGGGCGACGGCGATGAGGTCTCCCGCTCGCGGATGATCAATGCCCATCTCGGCTTTTTCCTTCTTGCCCAAAATTGTTATGCCAAAGCGTTCCAAAAACGAGCGCACTTTGCTTTCCAGCGATGGGTTGTTGAGATAAACGTGCGCTATTTGGTGATCGGCCACAGCAAAGACGTCGCTCGCGCCCGGCTCCAGAAGCTCCAGTCCCAATTCCTCGCGGATTGCAAGCCATGGATCACCCCATTCCCGAAACATTCGATTGAGGTGAATAGCTCTTTTGACATTGGTAATCCCGTATTCCGAAAGCAAAACGACCTGCACCATTTGTTTCCGGAAAAAATCGATGAGGTCGCCAACAATGGAATCGATTTCGCGCAGGTCGCGGTGGATGGCGGGATTGATTTTGTAGGAGACGACGTGAGGAGTCTCTGACTGTTTTCCACCAGAATAAGTGAGACTCGTCACCTCGTCTCCTACAAACGGGCCGTGCCGCTGCAAATTGTAATCCAGATGCGGGAGATAAATCAGGCTGAGCGTGGGCTGATGTTCATTTTCAATCCACTTGGCGGATTCGGCGATCCAGCGGGAGACGGCGTCGGCAGAGCCTTGAGGCGTCTCAATTCCGGCGGCTGGGCCCCAGAAACAGGGAAAGGGAAATGGGCCCAGGTCGCGTTGGATGTCCCAGCGGATGTTTCCGGGATTGGTGTAAATGTCGAAGACCTTGCGGCCATCGGCGGGATACATCGGTCGCGGCGTGATCGAATAATCCGTGGTGGAATACATGTTGTACCACCAAAAAAGTTTCGCGCAGGTGAAGTTTGGGTCGCGCTCGCGCAATTCCTCCCAGAGTTTGCGTCCGTGCACGAGATGGTTGGATTGTTTCCAGAACTGGACTTCGGCGAGTTCGCGGTTGTACCAGCCGTTGCCGACGATGCCATGCGCGTGCGGCGTGGTGCCGGTGAGATAGGTGGATTGCGCGGTGCAGGTGACGGCGGGAAAGGCGGGTTCGACACTGGCCTTTTCGCCGCGCGCGGCGAAGTCGCGGATGCGCGGGGTGTGCTCGCCGATGAGGGCGTCCGTGAGGCCGACGAGGTTGATGACTGCGGTGCGTCTCATTTCGTCGAGAGATTCCCTTGAACCGGTTCAATCGGAAAGACCCTCACCCGGGCCCAATGACTCGCTCGCTCCCGATCGCTCGGCCCTCTCGGGCCTTTGCGTTGCAAATTCCTTTCGCCGCTTCCCGAGCGGCTCAAGTCCCATCCGATGGGAGAGGGGGAAGTTTTGTTCGCCTCGAAGAGATAGAATGCAACGGACTTGATCCAGTTTGTTGGCTTGAAAAAGTCAGGGCTCGACGGAGTCTCGCCCCACCTGGGCACGCGCTGGACGCGCGTGATGGAATATGGGGCGGCGCGGCAACGCCGCCCTACCAGTTTATTGCAGGGGATCGTCATGGGTTCGCTCCACCATGCGTTCGCGGGAGCGGCGAGGGAATTATTTTTCGGTCGCTGCGTTCGTGGCGCTGTTTTAATTCGTAAATGGCTTCGATGACTTTCGGCAGGTTCATTTCGTGGATTTCGAAGCCTTGGCCAATTTGTTTGAGCAAGGTGATGGTCAAGTCGCCGCCGAGGTGTTCGCGAAATTCTTCCAGGCCATCGAGGATGAGCAGGCCGTTTTGGGAGTTCACGTGCAGCAATTCGTTGGCGAAAAGTTCGAAGCTGAGATTTTCCAGCAGATTCAGGGTGCGCTCGGCGGACGCGGCGTCGAGGAAACCCATCAGGCGCGAGTAAATCACGTCGAGGGCGATGCCGACGGCGACCGCTTCGCCGTGGCGGATTTGATATTCGGAAAGCTGCTCCAGCTTATGCGCGGACCAATGTCCGAAATCAAGGGGGCGCGCGGCGCCGAATTCAAAGGGGTCGCCGGAGGTGGCGATGTGTTCCAGGTGCAGCTCGGCGCAACGGCGGATGAGGCGACGCATGGCGTCCGCTTCGAATTCGCGGAGGGCGGTGGCGTCGTGCTCCAGCGTTTCGAAGAATTGTTGGTCGCGGATGAGGGCGACTTTCACGGCTTCCACGTAGCCGGCGCGTTTGTCCCGGGGCGAGAGCGAAGTGAGCAGTTGGAAATCGTTGATGACGGCGAAGGGCGGGGCGAAGGCGCCGATGAAATTCTTTTTGCCGAAGGCGTTGATGCCGTTTTTGACTCCCACGCCGGAATCCGCCTGGCTCAGGGTGGTAGTGGGGATGCGCACGTGGCGGATGCCGCGATGGGCGGTGGCGGCGGCGAATCCCACCATGTCCAGCAAGGCGCCGCCGCCGACGGCCACGACATAGGAATGGCGGTCGACGTGGTGGCGATCGATTTGCGAATGGATTTCCGCGACGTGAAAATCGGAGTTCTTGGTGCGTTCACCGCCTTCGATAACGAGCGGCGGGCCTGCGAGTTTCAAGGCGCTCGCGTGAGCGGCGAAATAGGCTTCGATTTGGCGGGCGAGGGCGGGCTGGGATTGGGCGAGCGATTCGTCGAGGACGAGCAGGACTTTTTTGGGATGACCCTGATCTGGGGCCATGGCTTGTTTCAAAACGAGATTGGCCGGGTCGAAGGCGTGTTCGGTAAAAAACACGCGCAGATCGTAGCCGACCTGGATCGTTTTCTTCACGGCAGACATGGCATCAAAGTGGAGTGGGGAGTGTCGGGTGTCGAGTGGCGAGTGGACGGGAGGGTATACTCCCCCGATTTGGTTGGAAAAGGTTGGAAAACGGCGTAAATGACGAATGACGAATGGCGTCTGGTGTAGTCCACAGTCCACAGTCCATCAGTCCGCAGTCCGCAAGTGAATGAGGCGGCGGGTGGAGGCTTCCGTGGCGAATGCGAAAAAATGTCATTTTTTGAGGTTTGATTTGGTTTGTATTGGGGTGGATTGGGTGTGACGTCGCGGGCCGAGTGAACGGCTTGATCTGCCGGCGAGAAGCCGGCAGCACGTTGGGCGGCGGATGCTGCTGGTGCTCGGCGCTCCGAAGTCGCTGCGGACGGTTTGACACGGGGGGCGCATTTGCTACATTGGCCGGCCTTTGTATTAAGTATTATGAACAAGAATCCGCATGTGGCTGTGGTCGGTGCGACGGGGGCCGTGGGTGTCGAGATGATTAAAACCCTGGAGAAGCGCCATTTCCCGGTGGGCAAGCTGACGTTGCTCGCCTCGGCGCGGTCGGTGGGCAAGAAACTAACGTTCAAGGGGCAGGAAATCGCGGTCACGGAGTTGACGAAGGATTCTTTCAAGGGAATCGATATCGCGCTGTTCAGCGCGGGCGGGAGCATTTCGAAGGAGTTCGCGCCCCTCGCGGCCCAGGCGGGTTGCGTGGTGGTGGATAATTCCAGCGCGTTCCGGCAGGACGATAGCGTGCCGCTGGTGATTCCCGAAATCAACGCGGGAGATGTGAAGCTGCACAAGGGCATCATTGCCAATCCGAATTGCACCACGGCGATCACGCTGATGGCGTTGTATCCGCTGCACCAGGCGTTCGGTTGCAAGCGCATTTTTGCATCGAGTTACCAGGCGGTTTCCGGCACGGGCGCGAAGGCGATTGAGGAATTGAAGCGGCAGGTGGAGGAAGTGGTGGCGGGCAAGGCCGCGACGAAGGAAGTCTATCCGCACCAGATCGCGTTCAACGTGCTGCCGCATGTGGATTCGTTTTTGGCGACCGGTTACACGAAGGAAGAGATGAAGATGGAAAATGAGGGGCGCAAAATCATGCATCATCCGAAATTCCGCGCGAGCGTGACGTGCGTGCGCGTGCCGGTGTATCGCTCGCATTCGGTGGCGGTGAATGCTGAGTTCGATAAGCCGGTATCGGTGGATGCGGCGCGGGCGGTGTTGAAGAAGGCGCCGGGACTCGATGTCGTGGATGAGCCGGAGGCCAGGAAATATCCGATGCCGCTGTTTACTTCCGAGAAATACAATTGCGAGGTGGGCCGGATCCGGATGGATTGCGCGCTGGAGAATGGGCTGGCGTTTTGGGTTTCGGGCGACCAACTGCTGAAGGGCGCAGCGCTGAATGCGGTCCAGATTGCGGAGGAGTTGGTGAAGTAAAAGCGCTTTAATAGCTAGCTTAGAAGTCTTTACATCGGCGACCTTCGTAGTACGCTCCGATGGAATTACGAAAATCGCATTTATATTCTTATTGTTGGGCTTCTCTCTGTCCAGCTATGCGCAGAAAGAAGCAGGATCGACAATTCAAACAGTTAACGCCGTCCAAATTAGCGGAAACACGTTCAAAGATGTGCCGCTTCTTGTCATTGCGCACGATGCTCACGGCGTTCTGAAAGATTTCCGGGTTATCAAAGATCTGGCATCCGTCCATTCGATTATTGTCACACCACCTCCGAACGAAAAGGAGATCTATGTAACGGTTTTGGGCAAGGATCGAAACAGATTTCTTGAGAAAGACATGGCGGTGGGGTCAAAAGATGAGGCAGGATTTCAAGGGAGGATCGAGATTGACATTAAAGATGGAGTGGCCATCGCTGTGATGGGTAACTTCATGGTCACACCTAGTCCGGTCTCTCCTGCAACGTTGGATACCATTTCGTCAAAAATACAGTCGGGACACTTGTTGCAGGACGACAAGTCTTTGATCAAAATCAATCGGATCGGCGCAGCGGCTCAGACGAATCCCTGATTGCGCTGGTCAAGCGGGACTGAAATGGATCATGAGTAACTCAAACGCACCAGATTCAGAAATTGAGCGCAAGTTGAGTCCCGGAGAGAAGCTGTTATGGAGCGGACAGCCGCGCCAAGGATTCCAGCTTCGTTCGTCCGACCTGCGCGCAATTCCCTTCAGCCTGCTCTTCTGCGGCTTTGCGATTTTCTGGGAATTCGGAGCTTTTTCAGGAAATGCTCCATTGTTATTCAAGTGTGTGGGATCTGTATTTGTTCTTATCGGTCTTTACTTTGTCGTAGGCGGGTTTTTTGTAGATTCGATGATGCGCAAGCGCACTTTCTACGGAGTTACTTCCGAGCGAATTATCATTCTCAACGGATTTTTTTACGGCGAATCAAATCGTTATCATTGCAGGATTTGCCAGGTGTCATTATGTCGGAGCGCAGCGACGGGAGTGGCACGATTGTCTTTGGGCCGCAAAATCCGCTCGCGCAGAGCTTTCCCGCCGGTTGGCCCGGTCGGAGTCAATACGTGACCCCGACATTTGAGATGATTGGGCGCGCCAAAGAGACTTACGATTTGATCATAAAGGCGGAGAAATCAGCAAAAGGAGCAGAGCCTGCGGGGAGGCCGGTAGCGATGTGGAATTGCCTGGGTTTTTCCTTCCGGGCAACCAAAAGTGGGGCCGACAGCACGAGGAAGCTCCAGAAGTTTTTATTTAGATTAACGCTCGCCCTCACCCCAGCCCTCTCCCCGGGAGAGGGCAATACTTTGGGACGCTCTGGCAGGCTCGTTAATCACCGACTCGATCCAGCGTTCGGAAGGCAAAAAATAGGAACGCACGGGCGAGACGCCCTTGGCACGATGCACTAAGGCTTGGGGTTTTCCTTGGTGAAGGCGTTGACGATTTTGATGTGGGCTTCCTTGGCGGCGTCCATGACTTTGACGATCTCGCCGAAGGGGGCGTTTTTGTCGGCGCTGATGGCAACTTGCAAGTCGGGCTTCTTTCCGGCTTCAGCGGTCAGCTCGGTTTTCAATTGGTCGGGCGTGACGGGGCGGGCCTCCGCGCCGATTCGCAGCGCACCCTTGGAATCGATGCTGACGATGAGCGGGGCGTTTTCGTTCGCGCCGGTTTTGTGGGCCTGGGAGGATTCGGGTAGAGCCAGGCGCAGCGCGGGCTGCTGCCTGAACGTGGTGGTGACCATCAAAAAAATCAGCAGCACGATCAGCACGTCGATGAGCGCCACGATAATGACGGCGGGCGTTTGGCGACGTTTTTGGGCGCGGAATTGCATGTTGGTTAAATGGCTCGTTCGTTAAAAAGGTGATTCGCTAAAAAAGTGATTGGTTGGCAGCGCAGTGGGCTCATCTAACAAATCACTCATTTAACTGTTTTAACCTCTTCCGCAATTTTCACCTCATCCTTCGCGCTCGCGGGCTTTTTTAGACCTTGGACTTTGGACTTTGGGCTTTGGACTTCTTCCCGATATTGGCGGCGGATGAATTGGTCGCAGAGGGATTCCATTTCGATGGCGAGAGTTTCAATTTTTTTGCTGAAATAACTCCAGGTGATCAGCGCCGGGATGGCGATAAGGAGGCCCCAGAGGGTGGCGCGCAGAATCAGGGCGATGCCCTTGGCGAGTGTTCCGGCGTCGCTCAAGCCGTTCTGGCCGAGGTGCCCGAACAGCGTCATCATGCCGATGATGGTGCCGACGAGGCCGAGCAGCGGGGCGATGCCGACGGTGATTTCGAGCACGACCAGGCCGCGTTCGAGCTTGACGACTTCGTGGCGGGCGCGCGTTTCGAGCGCGGCGACGTTTTCCTCCTGCGGCCAGTCAAGGTGATCGGCGGCGTCGATCAAGAGGCGGCTGAGCGGCGACGGTTTTTGTTCGCACACGCGGCGGAGCAGGGCGACGTCCTGGTGCGACCGGCAGGATTGGACGGCGGTTTCGATTTCGGGCGGGACCACTTTGCGCCATTGAAGCGCAATAGCGCGCTCGATGACGAAGGCGAGCGCGACGACCGAAGTCAGGCCGAGCAAGATATAAACGATGAGTTCCATGTTGTTCCTGTGACTGGTTTCAGGGTGACGTGTTCAAAGGTTTAGTAATAAAACGTAAATTGGACGTTCCGGGAATCGCCGACTTCGCGGCGCATGTCGCTGGGCCAGCGTTCGTAAGGGACGTTGTCCAGGACGGCGAGCTGGCAAACGTAGGCGAGTGTCTCGCCGACGGTCGTTTGCTCGACTTGCATGTCGGTGATGCGCCCATCGTAGGTGAGTTTAAATTGCAGGACCACCTTGCCGGTGCGGTCGAGCGCAAAGCCCCGTTCATCGAGCAGGTCGTTCCAATGTTGCTCGACGGCTTCGATGAACGCGCGGTCATATTCGCCAAAGGGCGTGGCTTTGGCGTCGAACGAGGAGATTTCGAGGTGATGGCGCACGCCGCCGTCCTGCCTCATTTTTTGGCCGGGCATGAGATTGTTCTGCTGCTGGCGCATTCTGGCTTCCACCAGAGTGCGCGGACGGGAGCGCTCGGCCTTGCCGGTGTCCGGGTGCAAAATGGTTTCGGGCTTGGCCATGGCGAGATCGCCGATGGGCGACTGCGGTTTGGCTTTTTCCTCTTTTTGTTCCTGCTGACCCTTTTGCGCGTCTTGGACGGAGGGCGCCGGGCTGGGGCGCAACGGTGTATAAATTTTCGGAGCGCTTTCGGTCTTGGCGATGAGTTCCTGGTTGCCGGAAATTTTTGGTGTGTCGGTGTCGGCTTCGTCGGGATTGGCGGCTTTCGAGTTTTGCGAGGAATAGTATTTGGCGTTCTTCGGCGCGTCGGGAGTGGCGGCGGCGGGATTGACTTCCACGAACACGAGCGGCGCTTCGGTGGGCTGCGGTGGCGGTCGGGGGTTCGGTTTTTTCTCTTGAAGCTGTTCGGCGAGGGCGGCGAGGAATTTGACGCGCGCGAGCCAGACGGGGAGGACGCGGCGGGTGAATTCGTAACCGCCCCAGCCGGCGAGATGGAGCGCGAGGGAAATAATCAACGCCCACAGGAGCCGCTTGCGTTCAAAGCGGCTGGGGCGCAAGGACATTTCCTGCGGTCCAGATACAGACATTCGGATACTACATTGCCTTAGCTGAAAGGAGCGGGCAACTGTTTAGCAGAGCTGGTTTTGTGCCAGGGATTGCAGCGTCCCGGGCTCATGCGAGCGCCGCTCAATCCAGCCAAGGCTTGTTCACAAAAATTCGTTTCGACGTGAAAACATTTTCCGCCTAACGTTTTCGCCAATGGCTGCCGAAGCGCAACTCACTCCGATGATGGCGCAGTATCGCCGCATCAAGGGCGAACTGCCGAAGGATGCGCTGCTGCTGTTTCGCCTGGGGGATTTCTACGAAATGTTTTTCGAGGACGCGCTGGCGGGCGCAGGGCTTTTGAACGTGACGCTCACGAAACGCGGCACCGTGCCGATGTGCGGCATTCCGTTTCACGCGGCCAATGCTTACATCGGGCGGCTCTTGCGCGCGGGGCGCAAGGTGGCGATTTGCGATCAGGTGGAGGAGGCGCGGCCGGGGCAGCTCGTCAAACGCGAGGTGACGCAGATTCTTTCGCCGGGCACACATTTCGATGAACGGATGCTGACGGCGGAGCGGAACAATTTTCTCGCGGCGGTTTGTCCGAATGGAAAAGTGATCGGGCTCGCGATTGCGGATTTGACCACGGGCGATTTTCTCACGACGGAACTGGAGGATGAAACGGCGTTGATGACGGAGCTGGAACGATTGCGTCCGGCGGAAATAATTTTTCCATCTGAAAACGCCCGGCTGCGGGAGAGTTTGCAGACGCCGTTTCCCATCTTGAGCGGTTATGATGACTGGACGTTCGCGCCGGAAACGGCGCTGTTCACGGTGCGGGAGCATTTTAAGGTGGCGTCGCTGGATGGATTTGGACTCAAGGAGCGGAACGCGGCGATTGGCGCGGCGGGCGGTATCCTGCATTACCTGACGCAACATCTGCGGCGCGACGTCGCGAACCTGACGCGGCTTTCGTTTTATCGGCGGAATGATTTTCTGGCGTTGGATTATACGACGCTGCGGCATCTGGAGATTCTTGAGCCGTTGCACCAGGACGCGCCGCGCACATCGTGCCTTTACGGTGCGCTGAACCGGACGGTGACGCCGATGGGCGCGCGGCGATTGCGCGACTGGCTTTCGCAACCATTGGCGGCGGTGGAACCGATTCAGCGGCGGCAGGAGGCGGTGCAGACGTTTGTGGATGATTCGGCGGCGTTGCAGAATTTTCGCGCGCAGCTTGCGAGTGTGCGCGATTTGGAACGCACGATTGGGCGGCTCAGTTCCGGCAGCGGTAACGCGCGAGATCTGGTTGCGCTGAGAATGGCGCTCGAGCAGATTCCGGCGATTAAGGCGGTTTTGGCGAGCGCGGGGAAAACGGGCTTGTCTGAGGGAGTTGCGGAGGAATTTCCGATCGCGGAAGAAACCGGACAGAAACACACGGGCAAGATGCCCGCGCCACTATTGAGTGAGTTGGAATCGCAACTCGCGGAGATGCCGCATTTGGTGGAGCTGATTGCGCGGGCGATTGTGGATGAGCCGCCGCTGGCGATCAAGGAGGGCGGAATTATTCGTGATGGCTTCAGCGCGGACCTTGATGAATTGCGCGCGGCGCAGCGTGGCGGCAAGGATTGGATTGCGAAATTGCAGGCGGATGAGATTACGCGCACGGGCATCGGGTCGCTGAAGGTGCGGTTCAATTCGGTGTTTGGCTATTACATCGAGGTCACAAAGACAAATCTCGACAAGGTGCCGGCGCATTATGTGCGCAAGCAGACGATCGCGAACGGCGAGCGGTTCATCACGCCGGAGTTGAAGGAAATGGAGGGGAAAATTCTCGGCGCGGAGGAGCGCAGCGTGAAGCTGGAATATGAACTGTTCCAGCGCGTGCGTGAGGAAGTGCTGGGGCAGCTCGCGCAGCTTCAACGTACGGCGGCGGCGCTGGCGCAATTGGATGTGCTCGGGGCGTTTGCGGAGACGGCGCGCTTGTTTGGTTATTGCCGGCCGCAAATTGCCGATGAAGGCGTGTTGAGCATTCGCGACGGGCGGCATCCGGTGTTGGAACAAAATTTAAATGAGGAGCGGTTTGTGCCGAATGATACGGCGTTGGCGGGAGTGCAGAGCGAACGCCGGCAAGATGCCGGCGGCACGTTGCTGCCGCAGATCGCGCTGATCACGGGGCCGAACATGGCAGGGAAGAGCACTTACATTCGGCAGGTGGCGTTGCTGACGTTGCTGGCGCATACGGGGTCGTTCATTCCGGCGAAGGAGGCGCGGGTGGATTTGGCGGACCGGATTTTCACGCGCATCGGCGCGAGTGATGACCTGGCGCGCGGGCAAAGCACGTTCATGGTGGAAATGTGCGAAACGGCGAACATTTTGAACAATGCCACGCCGCGGAGCGTGATTGTGCTGGATGAAATCGGGCGCGGCACGAGCACGTTCGATGGGTTGAGCCTGGCGTGGTCGATTGTCGAGCATTTGCACAATCAAGTCGGCGCGAAGACGTTGTTTGCGACGCATTATCATGAACTGACGGAGCTGTCGGCGCGGCTCCCGCGCTTGAAAAATTTCAATGTGGCGGTGCGCGAGTGGCATGATCAGATTGTTTTCTTGCGCAAGATTGTCGAGGGCGGCACGGATAAGAGCTACGGCATCCAGGTGGCACGGTTGGCGGGCGTGCCGAAGCCGGTGTTGGAGCGCGCGAAGGAGATTTTGCGCAACCTGGAGGAATCGGAACTCACGCCGGAGGGCAACGTGCGGCAGTCATCGCGCCGGCAGCAGGACCGCGATAAGTTGAAGAAGCTCGCGCCGCCGCCGCAGTTAGATTTGTTTGGGTAGTGGCGCGGGCGTCTCGCCTGTGCGAACACAGGAACTCACGGGCGTCTCGCCCGTGCTACTATTTTCAGGCGGCGCCGTCGACGATCTGGCAGACGAGCGGGGTCATTTTGACGCCGGTTTGCTTCTCGTATTCGCGGGACATGAATTCCATGAAGGGGGCGGCCTGGTGATGGGAAACGAGATTGATGGTCGCGCCGCCGAAACCACCGCCGGTGAGCCGTGCGCCCAAAATGCCCGGGGCCTTGCGCGCGAGTTCGACGAGGATGTCCAATTCCTTCGTGCTGTTCTTGAGATAATCGCGGGAGCTTTCGTGACTCTGGAACATGTATTGCCCGAATTGCTGGTGGTCGCCGGCGCGCAGGGCGCGTTCGCCGGCCACGACGCGGGCGATTTCGCTCACAACGTGTCGAGCGCACTCATATTCGCGTGGGGTGAGTTTGTCCTTGCTGGCCTCAACGGCTTTCAAGTCGACGGTGCGCAGGAATTTCGCGCCAAGTTTTTTGGCGGCGTTCTCGCAGTTCTGGCGCAGCTCGTTGTATTCGCCGCCAACTAATTCGTGTTTCACACCGGAGTTGCAAACGATCACGGCTTCGCCCGGCATGGGAGAATTGCCGACGACGAGCGAGCTGCAATCGATGTCAATGACGCTCGAGGCCTTGCCGAACAGCGAGGAAATCTGGTCGAGGATGCCGCAATTGACACCGACAAATTGGTTTTCCGCCGCGCGGCAGATTTTTGCGATTTCGAGCTTTTCCGGTTGCGACGCGGGCGGGAGTTCGCCCCTGGCATTTTTTTGCGGCGGCGCAGTCTGGCTGGTGGCGGAAAGGCCGAAGGGATAGAGCTTGCGAATGGTTAGCGCGGTGGCGACTTCGAGCGCGGCGCTGCTGCTCATGCCGGCGCCCATGGGAATCGTGCCGTGAATGGCGGCGTTGAACCCGCTGAAATGCACGCCGCGTTTGCGCAATTGCTCCAGCACGCCTTTGACGTAATTCGCCCAGGACGCGGCGGGGTTTTTCTTTAGTTCATCGACGGAAAAAATTTCGCTTCCTGGGAACGCCGAAGTGACGAGTTCGACTTTGCCGTCCGTGCGCGACGACGAGGCCATGAGGATGTATTTGTCCACCGCGAGAGACATGACGAGGCCATCGTTGTAATCCGTGTGATTGCCGAGCAGCTCCAGCCGGCCCGGCGCGCTGACGACATGCGTGGGTGTGTGGCCAAAGTGTTTTTTGAAAACCGACTGTGCTTCCTGAATGTCGTTGCTTGCCATAATCTCGTCTCGCGGGAAGGGCGACAGCCCCGTTGATTCACCGGCGAGCGGAGATTAGAGACGGTCAAATTTTTTGGCGAGATTAAAATCCTTTTCGGTCAATCCGCCGGCGTCATGGGTGGAAAGCGTCAGCGTGACCTTGTTCCAGCGGATGTCGATATCGGGGTGGTGGTATTCTTTTTCGGCGGGTTTCGCGACCGCGTTGACGAATTTCATGGCGGCGGGGAAATCCTTGAATTGAAAGGTGCGTGTGATGGCCGAGCCTTTTTTCTTCCAGTCCGGCACGGAAGCGAGTGCGGTTTTGATTTGGGCGGAGGTTAATTTTTCCATGAAGACAATTCGCACAGATTGGGGAAAATTCCAATGGTGTTAATTGCTCAGGCGCAACACCAAAGCGGATATTCTTTGCGGGTCGTTCCAGAGCGCTGCCATGCCCGCGAACGGGAGCGCGCGAAGGCTGGCAGTCCGGGCGCAGGAGATCGATCCCAAACAAGCAAATGACCTGTATCGACGTCGGAGAAATTTACACACACTTTGTTTCGCTGTAAGACGCCGCTGAGCCAGTAGTTCCGCCTGCGGGAACTCAAGGGTAGCTCGTTTTTGTCGGAAAAGTATATAGCGTCGATGAGGACTGGCCTTTTTGCAGCGGGCAAAAGGAAATTGTACTTTAGTTTATGCTTCTCCTGCGGATAAGGCACTTATATCGATAGCGATAAAGTTATCGTCAAAATTTGGTTGTTGGCATTGAGAACGCTCCTTGAGGATTTGAACTAATACCTAACTGGAACTACCTGAGGAAAGCTGCATGTCTATACGAAGATGTGTTATGAAGAATAAAATGAAACTGGCCGGATTGCTGGGCGTCTTGCTGCTGGCCGCGGCAGGTTCCGCCAAAGCCAACGAAACAATAATTGATTTAACCGGAGGCCCGCCGGCGATGGGTACTGCAAACGGGGCTGTCCTGTTCGCGGCTGATCCGCGGCCAACGGGCACAGGCTTTATTAACCCGTTCCTGCGCGAGCAAAACAACGGCTCGGAGACCGGGGTCAATACGAGCATCACCCCGCCTCCCTACGACGACAAGCCGGGCCCATTCACCCGGGATCAGCTCGTAAGCGACCTGAGTGTGATCAGCTACAACTCAGCAAATTATTACGAGTTCGCCCTGGATGCGAATCAATCGGGGAACGAGCCGATTTCGTTGATAACGTTCAAGATTTTTGTCACGACCGGCGCTCCGTTTACGAGTGCGAGTGATCTTATGAACGAGGTGAATACCGGTACTCCCAGTTTCGATCTCAATAATGGGACGCCCGGTTCCGTAAGGGTTGATATTACTTCGAATACCGGCAGCGGATCGGGTGACATGTTCATTCTTGTCCCCGTAGGGGATATTGGCACCTCAGGGAATCTGTATCTCGAGGCCGGATTTGGCGCCGACGCTGCGGGAGGGGGCTTTCCGTCAAATGACGGATTTGAGGAGTGGTCCGCTATAACGGGCAATCGTCCCGTGCCGGACGGCGGTTCGACGATGGCGATGCTGGGCGCGGCGATAGTCGGGATGGGTTTGCTGCGGAAAGTGACGTTCAGCAAGAGCTAAGACGACATGCTTCAACGCGAAAGGCGCGGAGTTTTATGACTCTGCGCCTTTTTTTGCATCCAGAGAAAGCGATACTTTGGGGCGCCATGGGGGACTCGACGATCCCTGGCTTGATCCAGTTTGGGAATTCGCAGGGTTTTGAGCCAGTTAACCGGCCAGCGCGGCGAACAGGTTGCGGATTTCGTCATCCACGTCTTCGGCGGCGCCGACGGTATCGGTGATTTCGGCGCGGAGGAGTTCTCGGTAGCGCTGCCGGAGGCGGTGCACGGCGACTTTGACGGCGCCTTCGCTGGCGCCGAGTTGCGCGGCGATTTCGGCGTAGGGGACGGAACGGCTGGCCTCGGTGAGGGTGGGCTTCAACCGCTCGAATTGCCTTTCCTTGCCATCGCGTGCGTATTCCTCGCGCAACCGGCGCAGGACCTGGTCGAGCAGTGCGAGAGCCCAGCGCCGCTCGAAGATTTTTTCGGCGGTGAGCGTGTCGGCGGGTTCAAAGCCGACGGCGCTTTCGGCCATGGCGGCATCGATGGAAATGGGAGCGCGGCCGCCGCCGCGTTTTTGGGCGACGGCTTTGTCCCATTCATTGGCGAGGAAATGTTTGACGGAGGCCAGCAGGAACGAGCGGAAGCGGCCTTTGTCGCGTTGGACATCGCCGAGGAAATGTTTTTCCAGCAAGCGCGCGAAGAATTCCTGGGTTAAATCCTGGGCATCATGCGGATTGCGGCCCTGGCGGCGGATGAAGGCGTAGATGGGCAGCCAATAATTGCGGCAGAGTTTTTCCAGGGCATCGCGGGCCTGGGTGGAATCAGCGCGGCCGGCGGCGGCGAGCACGACGCTCCAGTGCGTGGGGCTGAAATGGGGCCCGGCCGGAGTGGTTTCCTGGTGGGTGCTCGTCATGGCGGTTGACGAAGCATTGATAAGAAAATAGCGATGGCCAAGCCAAAAGCAGTTGGTTTTGCGAATGAATTAGTTGGATGAACGCTCACCCTCTCCCCCGGGGAGAGGGTGAAGCTTTGCAACGTCTCGAGTTTTCAATGATCATTGGCTCAGTCCAGCGTGAAATCGGCTTTGATCTGAAACTGGTGTTTAGGTCAAAACGACAGGACGCGTTGGACTTCGTCTTTGCTGCCGATGATGAGCGGGGTGCGCTCGTGCATGGCCTGGGGCTGGATGTCGAGGATGCGTTGTTTGCCGTCGTTGGCGACGCCGCCAGCTTGCTCGGCGACGAAGGCGAGCGGGTTGGCTTCGTATAAGAGCCGCAGTTTTCCCTTGGGCGATTTGGTGGTGCCGGGATAAAGAAACACGCCGCCGCGAATCAGGGTCCGGTGAAAATCCGCGACGAGCGAACCGATATAACGCGAGCTGTAATCGCCGGCTTCCTTGGCCCAGTCGAGATAACGCTGGATGCCTTCGGGGAAGGTGTTGCGGTAGGCTTCGTTCACGCTGTAGATGCGGCCGGCTTCGGGCATGCGCACGTTTTCCTGCGCGAGCACGAAGGCGCCGATGGAGGGATCGAGAGTAAACATGTGCACGCCATCACCCGCCGTGTACGCGAGCACCGTGCTGCTGCCGTACACCACGTAACCGGCCGCGACCTGGCGATGGCCGGGTTGAAGGATGTTTTGCTTCACGTCCTTGCCAAGGCCGGTGGGGCGGCGTTCGAGAATGGAGAAAATCGTGCCGATGGAGACGTTCGCGTTGATGTTGCTGGAACCGTCCAACGGATCGAACAGCACGATGTATTTGCCGGTGGCGGCTTCCTGGATGACGTGCGGTTCCTCGTCTTCCTCGGAAACGAGCAGGCCAATGTTGCCCCGATAACCGAGGCAGCGCACGAGGGTGGCGTTGGCGAATTCATCGAGCTTTTGGACTTCTTCGCCCTGGACGTTCACGCGGTCGGTTTTGCCCATGATTTCCACGAGGCCGGCGCGCTGGATTTGCGAGGCGATGATTTTGGTGGCGAGAGTGACACCGGAAAGCAGCCAACTGAATTCCGCGTTGGCGTGCGGGCTGCGCCGGTCCAAAAAGTGCCGTTCAACGGTGGTAATTGATCTTGCGTCTGACATGAATGCGCAAAAGTACCGGGATTACCGCCGCGTGCAAATAGAAACGAACCCTGCTTTCGGACATGTTAAACTATGCCAGACCGAATTCGTCGCGGCCATTTTGGATGGAGTGCCGCTGATGAGCCGCAACGTGCTATGACGAGAGGGCGTTTTCCGAAACTGACGCTTTCGGTTTGGCGAGTTGCTGCGGGTCAGAGGCCCGCGCTCCACGAACCGCGTATAGGGGATTCACCCCATGTGCTGTCTCTTGCAAATGCGTAAACTCCCCGTCGGTTTTTGCCGTTCTATGCAATCATGTCCGGTGATTTTGCTGGCCGAAGACGACGAAGACTATCAATTCCTCCTGAAACAAGTCTTTGCCAAGGCCCACATTCCCAATCCCATTCACGTCGTCCGCAACGGCCAAGAGGCGATTGCATATTTGAAGGGGGAAGGTGTGTATTCCAATCGCGAGGAATATCCGCTGCCGGATGTTTTGCTGCTCGACCTCAAGATGCCGCGCGTGAACGGTTTTGAGGTATTGAAATGGATCCGGAGCGAACCGGGCCTTTCCGGGCTGCGCATCCTGGTGCTCACGTCGTCGGACGAAATGCGAGACGTGAACGAAGCGTACGGGTTGGGAGCGAATTCGTATTTGGTCAAGCCGATCGACTTTCAGGATTTCACGCGGCTCAGCCGGCTGATTGCGGATTTTTGGTTCAAGGCGAGCCGGGCGCCGGAAACTTCGCGGCCGCCGCGGGAAGGTTCGATTAAGCCGCACCCTTTCAAAGACCATGATTTGTGATGAATCTGCGGCATTGAGATGGGTAAATCGCTCATGCTCCCTGTGCACCAGAACCCTCGCCCCTTCCCTCTCCCATTCGATGGGAGAGGGAGAAGTTGCTCCAGCGTCTCTCGTCGAATACCGCCATCGATATGTCATGGTTCAGGGTACAAGGCGCGAACCCTTTTCCGGGGAATTCTCACTGCCGCCCTCTTCCGTCCGGCGGGAGAGGGTGAAGCTTTGGAAGCCTCGAAAAGTTCGCACACCGGTGACTTAATCCAACCCACAAGTGGAATGGGCACAAGACCCAGGCTTCCGGATTGGCGACACCCGGCTTATCCGTTCATATGCACGATAACCTCAAGCCGTCGAAGCCATGGCATTTGAGGGTGTTGAAGCGGCGGCATCATCGCGCCGCCATGATTGCCGTGTACGGCTTTTTGAGCGGGAGCCTGGCGATTGCCGTGCTGGCGGTGATGGCGCATCTGGCGCATTCGCCGCTGGTTTTTCCGTCGCTGGGTCCGACGGCGTTTCTGCTTTTTTACGAGCCGTTGACGCCGCAGGCTTCGCCAAAGAACACGATCCTGGGACATCTGATCGGCGCGGGAGCGGGATGGTTGTGCCTTCTGGCATTTGGTTTGGCCAATGAGCCGGGCGCGGGACTCGGAATCATTACCTGGCCGCGAATGGGTGCGGCCGCGTTGTCCATCGGCATCACCATTGGGCTGATGGAATACTGGGATGTACCGCATGCTCCGGCCGGCGCGACCACGATGATTGTGTCGCTGGGTTTGATGTCGCAATTGTGGCAACTGGGCATTTTGATGGGGGCGGTGGTGGCGCTGGTGGCGCTCGGCTGGGCCATCAATCACTTTGTGGGGATACATTATCCGGTTTGGAGCCCGGTGCGGCACTCGTCCGGGATGGAATCGTCCGGTTGAACTCTTCAAGACATTTCTGCAAAAGCAAGCCTTTGGATCAACGCTCGAAAAAGATATTTTCGCTTCATTGAAAATACCTTGGTTCGCGCCGATCAGGAGATCGACGCTCCGACATTGCGGAGGTTTCTTCAAGAGACAAGGCCAAACAAGTGACCGATCTTGCAGGGAGAAAAATCGGGGCGATTGCGAATTTGTCGGAACCGGTAACGCTCTAAGGCAGTGCCGTGCTTAACACTCTATACAATCGAGTAGAACTGATGGGTGCGTCCGTAATGGTTATCAGATTCCCATTGCCCACAAAGTTCGTCAGTGATCTCCAATTGAGGGGCGACATACTGTCCGAGAATTGAACGTCGTTAGCGAAGCCGGGCGATGCATTCACTTCGAGCACGCAATAGGCAGGTGTCAGACTCAAAATCCGGAGCTCAGCCGGGCCTTCCAAGGCTGAGGCGATTTCCGAAAACAACGCTTGTTCTTCCGCGGTTCGATATTTCGTGCCGGCATTCGGGAGGACTTGATCTTTCAATTCGTAAGCACTGTAGGTCGTCACCAGGGCGTTCGTTGGCACCGGATGTGGCACGGGGATGGTGGAGTAAATATCAAGGTCTCCCGCAGGGAATACGTTGCCGGCTACCCAGAGCCCCCCCATGGCGGTATTCGTTAATACGGTGCCCTGCGGAACCGGTAAGAGTGGTCCGCCGTCGTTTGCGTCAGGACCGTTTCCCAGTCCATACAGCAAGCCCGCGGTTGGATCGCCATGAACGGGTTTGAAGTAGTTGTTGACGATATTGGCATTGACCTGGGGCTCGCCGGGTTCATTTTTAACCCGAATACCATAGCCCCAGCCGGTCCAATAACCCCAGTCGTAGATGATGTTGTTCACGTAATCAATGTCGGCATCGTCCGCTCGAAATTGCGGATTTCGCTCGTCGTTGCGCGCCCAGACATTGTGATGCATGGATATTCGGCGGCGTTTTTGGAAAGGCGCCGGATAGTAGGACACCGTGCAGGGGTGGTAGCTATTCGCAATGAGGCACCAGGAGACCGTCACGTCGCTCACCTCTCCCCAGATATCCATTCCCGAATCAATCACGTTCAAGTCGGTGACGTGATCCACCACAATGTCATGAGCGTAATGGTCGGGACCCGAATCTCCGTCAATGCTGATGAAATCCATGTTATTTGGTCCGGCATCGGCAGCGCTCTTGTACAAGCCGTGAAACCGCAAATACCGCAGGATGATGTCGTGAGTGCCGGCAATGACAAATTGGTTGGTGGCGGCCGTCTTAGTGAGAGTGATTCCGGGGGGCGGAGCGGTGCCGCCATCAATTGTGAGATAGGGGCGGTTGAGTATCAGATCATTCGTAATCGTAATCGTTCCCCCGACATCGAAGACGATGATGCGGGGTCCCGTGCGATTGTAAACTCCGTCGCGAAGGCTTCCCGGGCCGCCGTCGGCAAGCGTGGTGACGTGGTAGGTGTCGCCACCCTGGCCGCCTAGCGTCGGATAACCATATCCTTCGTAGGCAACGGATTGGCCCGCAAGTTGGGTGGCCGAGACGGCGAATGTTAACAGCACGGCTGCCACTTTGAACCCGCTCGTGACCCCGTTGGCGATGAATTTAATGCCACGCGCAAATTCCATTCCGGCAGCCAACCTATTGAAAAACTGTGACACAAACACTCCTTATTCTCCCACGAGAGTCGCTCATGGCCCACACGGAAACATCCGCAAGGAATAGATGGTCGTCAAGGGGGCGGAGGTTCCACCCAATCGCTCGAAGAAATTTCACGGATTGCCGAGACATCCGATCAGCCCTTCGCGCCAGGGGGGGAATTTAGGAACTGCTACTGTTGGTGCCCACGACAGGACTTGAACCTGTACGATGTTACTCACTAGAACCTGAATCTAGCGCGTCTGCCAATTCCGCCACGTGGGCTTTTGCCGCCAGCCTGACGACTGCGACGCTCTTTCGAGCGCCAAACCAATATCACAGCCCGCAGGCCAAGCGCAAGCCGGCAGTTGTGAGGGAAACCGTCGGTCGCGTAAGTGAGTACGCGTCGGCCAACTTGGCATTCGGATTGATTAGCGCGCGTCCTCGGCGAAACAGCAGGGTACCAGCCTGCGCTACCAAGGGGGTGCCGTTGCCGTCGTTCTGCGTACACCGAATTTATCCAATCCGAAACGAAATGCGCGCGATGATGTCACGGCCGAAGCTGTGCTGCAGCCGGTCCAGAATTTCCTTGCGGCGATAGCGCACGATTTCGGCCAGCCACACGCTGCTGTCCACAGTGACGAACAACGTGCCTTTGCGCAGTCCGACCGGCTGGGCGTGCGCGATGATGTTGGGATCGATGAGGCTGTTCCAGACCTTGACGATTTCCACTTCGGCCTGGCGGCTTTCGATGCGCAAATGGCGCAGCAACCCGGGCATGACCGCGCCGGCGGATTTGGCGCGATCCGCGCGGGCGATTTCCTGCGCGCTGAGATCGGTGCCGCGCCACGCCGCCAGCACGCGTTGGCGCGCCGAGGATTTCGGCGGACCGAGCGGGCGGATGCGTTTGGGGGGCGGGGGCATGGGCTGGCTGTGATTTGTTAAATTGTCATCGTTATCTAAATTCTGATACCACCGCCCAGACCGAATCTCAAGACCCGGCGCAGTTAGAGGCATCACGGGAAGTGAAGTGCCCTAGCCACAAAAAACTGAGAAAATAGGATAACACCCCGATTCCGAATGCCGCACCTGCGGTAATCAGATAAAGGCGTATAGATCGCGGTTTGCCTAAAGCCAGCGCCACGCCTGCGGAGACAAGAAAAACGACGACTATCAAGGCGAAAGCCATCAAGACAAAAAAGCTGGTCAGAGTGCCAGGATCAAAATCTGCGAGAATCATGTCGGTCCCGAAAGACGCGGTTGCGAAGCTTCTATTTAACTCATTTAACCAATCATGCCTCAGCCTCCTCCGTCTTCACTTCCGGATGTTCGTCGAGGACGAGGACGCCGTGCGGGGGCAGGTCGTAGTTGCCGGAGAAGGTGTTGCCGGTGAGGAAATCGTGCATCGGTTTGTAGAATTGGATGCGCACGGGGGAATTCTGGTGGTTCAACAGGAAAAAGATTTTGATGCCTTCCTTTTCCCGCATGCTCACCTGCACGGTGTCGGGAACTTTCAACAAAGGATGCAAATTGCACATCTGACGCAGCCAGCCGACGAGGTCATAATAAAAATGTTCGTGGCTTTGCGTGCCGATGTAAATCGCGCGGCCGAGGCCGTAGGTGTTCATGGTCATGGCGGGCCGATTCGCGTAAAAATCCTTCGCGTAGGTGGCGAGGACCTGGCATTCCCGGGGCTCGATGATGTCGCACCAGAGCCGCGCCGGGTGCAAATGGCTCGTTGGGAAGGCTCCTTTGAATGTGAGATGGTTTTCTTCGCCGGGCGGAAGCGGATCGAATTCCAGGACTTCCAGCCCGAACAAATCGGTCAAATCACGCGGATAACCGGTGTCCGGCGCGATGCCGTTTTCATCCACAAGACCGGTGTTGAACGTTGCCACGAGCGTGCCGCCGTTTTGCACGTATAATTTCAGCATGTCCACTTCGCCGCCAGAGAGCAGGTGCAGCGAGGGCGCGAAGACCAATTTGTATTGCGATAAATCCTCGCTGGGCCGCGCGAAATCGACGGAAATGTTCCGGTCGTGGAGCGCGTTGTAGATGAGCTGAATGTGGTGCCGCAGGTTGAAATGCTTATTGGGCTGATTCGGCTGCTGCAGCGCCCAGTCGTTATCATGGCTGTAAAGAATGCAGGACTCGGCCACGACGCGCGTGTTTTTGATGGCGGGCGCGAGCAGTTTCAATTCTTCGCCGATCTGGGCAATTTCACGATAGGTGCGGCTGTCGAGGCGCGCATGGTGCGACATGACGGCGCCGGAAAATCGCTCGTTGCCAATGCGCGGCTGGCGCCATTGATAATACAGCACGCCGCACGCGCCGCGCGAAACGAGTTGATACGTAAACAGCCGCACGACGCCCGGCCGCACGAGCGAATTGACGTCCTGCCAATTCACTTGTCCGGCCTTTTGCTCAATGACCCAAAAACCCACGTCGCCATCGGGCGCGCGGATGTCTTCCTTTTTGAGCGACCGAAGGATGTCGATGTCGCACGCGAGTTCGGCCGCCTTGGTCTTGATGGCGGCGTTGCTTTCCACGGAAACGAAATCGAGAATCTGCGCGACATCGAAATGATCGAAGCGGCGTTGCAACGCGCGCAGGTTGGTGGTGAGGGGGATGTCCGGGGTCAATTCGCGCAAGACATCGGCCTGCATTCCCACAAACGCGACGATGGTATCGCTGCTGAACCGGGCCCAATCCAGCAACAGGGATGGATTGTGCGCCGTGGGCGCGTGCATGGGCATGGGGACCTGGTCGAACGCCGTGACGGTCTGGCCGAGAAAACGGGTTCCGAGCCGTTCGTTCAGCCGCTCGATGGTTTCGTATTTGAGCTTGAGCCAATTCTGCCATTCGAGCTGGGTGTCGCGATTGAAAGACCATTCGGTTTGATGGCCGCCGATGCCGCTGTCGATCTGCCAGGCGATGAGATGTGGGTGTTTGCCGAGGGCTTTGGCCATGGCTTCCACGATGCGTTTGGCGTGGTTCCAATAGACGTCGTTGTTGAAACAAACGGCGCGGCGCGTGCCTTCGTGGAGGACTTCGCCGTTTTCGTCGACGGGGAGGATTTCGGGATGTTTTTTGGAGAGCCAGAGCGGCGGAGCGGCGGTGGGCGTGGCGAGCACGGTTTTGATGCCGGCGCGCCCGAGCACGTCCATGGCGCGCTTGAGCCAGTCAAAATTAAATTTGCCGTCTTCCGGCTCGCACAGGCCCCAGACGAAATCCCCCATGCGAACGACATTGGCACCGGCTTTGACCATTAATTCCGCGTCTTGTTCCCATTGAGATTCGGGATTTTCGGCGGTGCCGCCGTAAGGAAAGACCCATTGTTCGGGATAATAATCAACTCCGAAATACATAGGTTGAAACGCGTGAGCGTTCTGAAGTGACTCTATGGGCAGAGGCGCGCTCCCGCAACCTCAAAGTGGCGGGTGTTGCTGACTTCGGTGACCGTGTTTTGTGAGCCGGGCGTTTGGCGGAAATCCGAAAACCGAAATCCGAAGCCCGAAAGAAACCCGAATTGCCGAAGCCCGAAGAGGCAACGTCAGGCAAAGCCGCACCCCTGTTTCGGATTTCGCGTTTCGGGTTTCTTTCGGGCTTCGGATTTCGTCTTTCGGTATTGAACTGTGTTCTCCCCCGTTCTCGCGGTATGATCAAATTCTCCTTTGACCTGGCCCGCAGCGAAAATTACGTTGCTTCAGTGCAGAAGGGAAATGCCAGTACGTTCGATTCGCCGCGCGTGCGCTTTGTCATGCGCATGCCGATGCCGCCTTTCTTCGCGAATTACGTGGGACGGAAACTTTTTCGCTTCCTGCTGACCATCCAGGGCCTGGGTGCGTTCGCGCTTATCACGCTGGGAGTGATCATTACCAAAATCGGCGTGGCGCGGCGCGTGATTCGGCCGCTGATTTCGCGGGAAATTTCGCGCGCGGGCGTGCGGTTGCTGCCGATGTTCCTGTTCCTGGCGACGGTGTTGGGCTTGTTGATCATCGGCCAAACAGTTTCGTGGGCATCGAAATTCGGCGCGACGCATACGGTAACCGAGCATCTGGGAGACATTTTTGTCATCGTGGTCGTCCGCGAACTTGGGCCGCTTATTGCGGCGGTGCTTGTTCTTGCGCGTATTGGCACCGCGAACGTTGTGGAACTCGGCACCGCGCGCGCGATGGGAGAAGTGGAAGCCCTGGAGGCGCTCGGCATTGATCCGGTGCATTACCTCGTCGTCCCGCGCGTCATCGGGATGGCGGTGGGGATTTTTGCGCTCACGGTCTATTTGATTATTGCGGCGCTGGCGAGTGGCTACCTATGGGCATTCCTGCAAAACGTTCCATTGCGACCCGGCGATTACTTCGGCCAGCTCGCGGCGGCGCTCAACGGTCTCGATTTCGTGTTGCTCGCGCTGAAGACGATGCTGTTCGGTTTCATCATTGCGATTGTGACCTGTTATCACGGACTGGCGCAGCCGCTGCAGCTTGAGGAAGTATCCTACGCCACCGTCCGCGCCGTGGCGCAAAGCGTCATTGCGTGTGTGCTGATTGACGCTTTGTTCATCATCATTTATCTCGCCACCTGATGAGTGCCGCGCCTGAAACTTCCACCCGATGCGCCATCGAAATGCGCGGTGTTTCGATCGGCTCCATGCGCGACCTGAGCACGATCGTGGTGGAAGATGTGAATTGGGCGGTTGCGCCGGGCGATTTCTGGGTCATCAGCGGCCTGCAAGGCTCGGGCAAGAGTGATTTTCTGATGCTTACGGGCGGCATGATGGCGCCGGTCAGCGGGATTTATTGTTTCTTCGGCGAGGAAATGCCGATTTTTGAAGAGCATCGCCTGGCCGATCGTTTGCGGCTCGGTTTCGTTTTCGAAAGCGGCCAGTTGTTCAATCATCTGACGGTTTCGGAAAACGTTTCGTTGCCATTGCGTTATCATAAAAATTTGAGCCGGGAGGACGCCGAACCGGAATTGAACCAGTTGCTGGAGTTGACCGAACTCGGGCCGTGGGCGGACAGCACGCCGGGGGCGATGGCCCGCAACTGGCAGCGGCGGGTAGGCCTGGCGCGCGCGCTGATGTTGCGGCCGGACGTGTTGCTGCTGGACAATCCGCTCGCGGGATTGGATTTGCGTCATCGCGGATGGTGGCTCAATCTGCTGGAGCAATTATCGCGCGGGCACCCGTGGATGAATGGCCGGCCAACGACCCTTGTCGTCACGACGAACGATTTGCGGCTCTGGCGCGGAGGCGCGCGGCAGTTCGCGATGCTCAAGAACAAACGCTTTCTCGTGCTCGGCCATTGGGGACAGGTGGAGGCGGCGAGCGATGAACTGGTGAGAGAATTGAGAGCGTCGACTCTGCAACAAGACCAATGAATTTACGATATACGATTTGCGATTTACGCGCCGGAAGGTGGCTGTGTGATTTCAATCGGGAATTGGCAATCGGCAATTGGCAATAAACATGGCTTTACAAGATCTGACACCGCAACTGCGCACGCGCCTGAGCCGAATGGAACGGGCGGTGGGGTGGTTTGTCATGCTGGCAACGGCGTTGCTGGTGTTCGGGTTTGGGTTTTACGTTTACAAAACCGCTGAGCGCAAGGGCTGGTTCACGCCGAAATTCGAGTATAAGACGTCGCTCAACGATGCGTCGGGACTGAAGGTGGGCGATCCGGTGAAGCTGATGGGATTTCCCGCAGGGCAAATCACGGACATCATCCCAGAAGCGCCCGATGCTTACTACGGCGTGACCATCAAGTTCACGATTCTCAAGCCGCACTACGGGTATATTTGGGACGATTCGAAGGTGGTGGTTTCGTCGGACTTGCTGGGCAATCGGTTTCTGCAAATCACCAAGGGCGCCGCCGGCATCCCCACTATTTTGGAGGACAGCAATGGCGTGCCCCGGGCCAGGCTGAATTTTCGGGTCATGCGAAAAGCTCGCAAGGACTTGTTGCAGAGCATCAGCAGCACGAATGGTCCAGACTTTCAGCGCACGCACCGCTACGAATTTACCAAGTTGGTCACCACTGAACTGGCCGCAATGGCGCAGGCCAATTCCAACACGTTTTACACGAATTTGACCGAGGCCTATTGGATCCAACCGGATGAATCGCCTTCGCTGCAGGACCGCTTGCAGCAGGTGGTGGATGAAGTGGAAGGCGCTTTGCCGAACGTGTTTCGACTCACCAATCAGCTCTCCAGCACGCTGGCGAATGCCACTACATTAACCTCGAATTTGAACACGGTTGCGTTCAGCGCCCAACCCGTGGTGAGCAATCTGTCGCTGCTGACGGGCCAGTTGAATCGGCCGGGCGCGCTGGGTGATTGGTTGTTGCCCACGAATGTGAATGAAAAGCTTGATTCGTTGATGGGCAATGCCAACGCGGACGTCGCCACGCTCAACACGAATTTGGACAACCTGAATCTCACACTGCTGCACCTGGCGGACATCACGAGCAATCTGAACCAACAGGTGCAGATGAATTCGAGCATGCTCAGTTCCATCACCAAAACGGTGAACGACGCGGATGATTTTGTTCAGGGCCTCAAGCACCATTGGCTCCTGCGCTCGGCGTTCAAGAAGGAAAACCAAAAAACGAATGCGCCGCCGAGGGTGAGGAATCCGGCGCTGTCGCCGAAGCAGAAGGGCGCGTATTGAGGCACCTCGTCGTAAAAATCCTGCGGATAAAGATGGGGCGCGTCGCTCCGCGCGCGCAGTTCGAAAATCATACGATGTATCGAACCACGTGCGGCGCGCGCGGAGCGATGCGCCCTACCACGGTGGCCGGGAACTAACAGTTATTCTATAATTCATCTCATTTAGGATTCTCGAAAATGTCCCCTGACGAAATTCCAAAGCTCCGCATGGCGCCGCGCGAAACCGCGGAACAACTCGCGCACCGCGTCGAACACGAACAACGCGCGTCCGATCGCCAGCGCGAAAGCCAGCTCGAGCAATCGCTTACGCCGTTCCGTGTCGGTTCGGTCCGCTATCTCAATGCGGTCCCGCTCACGCGCGGGCTGGAGGACGAAATCATTTTCGCGACGCCTTCGCAACTTGCCAAAATGCTTCAGCGTGACGAACTCGATGCGGCGCTGGTCAGTATTACGGAAGTGCTGTTCAACGATCGCTACGACATTCTGGATGGCACGGCCATTGCGTCACTGGGCGAGGTGAAGAGTGTGATTCTGGCGCACCGAAAGCCGATTGAGGAGGCGCGGGAAATTTTTTGCGACACGGCCTCGCTCACGAGTGTGAATCTGTTGCGCGTGCTGCTGGCCGAGCGCGGCTTAAAGCCGGAATTCAAGCCGCTCGCGAGCTACGATTTCAAGTCGCTGCCGGATTATGCGATGTTGATTGGGGATCCGGCGCTGGATTTCATTTTCACGCAGCCTGAGCACGAGATTTTCGATCTGGGTACGGCGTGGTATGAAATGACCAACCTGCCTTTCGTGTTTGCCATCTGGGCGCTGCGACGCGGCATCGATACGGCGGCGTTGCGCCGCCATTTGACCGAGGCGCGCAAGTTCGGGTTGGACACGCTGGACCACATCATTCGCAACCGTACCGAATATACCGAGGATTTCCGGAAGGATTATTTCGGCTGGCACATTCATTATCATCTCGGGTCGGATGAAAAACGCGGCATTGCGAAATTCATTGAGTTGTTGCGGAAGCATAAGGTGGGGGTGGTCCATGAGCCGAAGTTTGTGTTTTGAAGCATGGGGAAGGGAAAGGATCGGAGCATCCTCATGGGTGTGTTGCCCAAACGTCCGGAGCGCGGCTCCGGTGAGCCGCAGCGACATTCAATTTTCGCAAGTCGCCGAATCTTTTTACACGTTTTGCCTCCCACACCTTGCTGCGGGTCGCAGACCCGCGCTCCTTTCGATTCGGGCTACACGCCGCTCACGACGACTCCCACGAAAATGCCGGCGCGGATTTGCATCTGCGCCTGGGGCGTTTTGAGGAAACTCTAATCCTTGTCTTTCTTTTCGTCGTCGGCTTCCTTTGCCTCGTGTTCGGGCTTTTCCTTTTCCACGGAGACCACTTTGCCGCTGATGGCGTCCACGTTCACTTCGGTGATGTCCGTCGAGTCCGGCGTGGCCATGTCAAACGACCAGATCAACTTGCCGTGTTCCTTTTCCAGTTCGGATTCCTTGACGGTGCCATTGGGGACCCGGCCCAGGGCGGTTGTCTGCGCGTCGGCCTCGCTGACCTTGGCTTCGGCTTGCCATTTGGCTTGTTTGGCTTGTTCGGATTTCTCGGTTTCGCAACCCGCCATTGCGACAACCATCAATGTGATTCCAATCAGATGTTTGGTTTTCATAGTGTTTTGGAGTTTCCTTGTTGCATTATTCTATCACTCGAAAATGAATCCGCCGCAAAATGTGTATGACAGTTTTGTCATGCGGGGGCCATAAAACGGGATGCATTTGGCAATGCAACGGGCGGCGCGGCTGCCGCTCTCAATACATTTCAGGAAGAAACTGGGGTGAAGATTCCTTTGCCCTTTGGCGCGGAATAACGCAGATTCGCGGGGAACATGATCGCTGCGATTACAGGAATGTTTGGCGTTCCGTCCACCGTGAAGAACCGGGTTCTTTCGATGTATGCGTTGCTGCTGCTCGCCAATGTGGGAGCGTGGATTTGGGCGCTGGTCGCTTTCCGTGATTATCCGGTCCTGTTGGGCACGGCGTTTTTGGCTTACACGTTCGGACTGCGTCACGCGGTGGATGCCGATCACATTGCGGCCATTGACAACGTGACTCGCAAGCTGATGCAGCAAGGCCAGAAGCCCGTGGGGGTTGGCTTCTTTTTTTCTCTGGGGCATTCGACAATTGTTTTCGCGTTGTCCGTTGTCATCGCGGCGACCTCGGTCGTTTTGAAGAACCGTTTTCCGTATCTGCAATCGGTCGGAGCGATTATTGGCACGTCCGTTTCTGCCTTCTTTCTTTTGGCAATCGCTGCCGCCAATGCGCTCGTCCTGGCTTCAGTGATCAAGACGTTCCAGCATGTCAAACGCGGCGGCCAGTTTGTGGAGGAGGACTTGAATCTGATTTTAGGCAAACGCGGATTTTTTGGGCGCATTTTTCGGAATTTGTTTCGTTTGGTTGGACATAGCTGGCAGATGTATCTCATCGGCCTTCTGTTTGGGCTTGGTTTTGATACCGCGACTGAAATCGGAGTGCTGGGCATTTCTGCCGCCGGGGCCGCGAAAGGGCTTTCGATTTGGTCCATCCTGGTGTTCCCGACGCTGTTCACGGCGGGAATGGCGCTGGTGGATTCCACGGATAGTATTTTGATGCTGGGCGCGTATGGTTGGGCGTTCGTCAAGCCCATCCGCAAATTGTATTACAACATCACGATCACGGTGGTGTCGGTGCTGGTGGCGTTGATCGTTGGCGGGATTGAAATCTTGGCGCTGGTCGGCGACCGATTGCAAATGCACGGCGCGATATGGGACGCGATCAATTCCTTAAGTGATAATTTCGGGACCGTTGGTTTTGTGGTGATCGGGGTGTTTGTCGGCAGTTGGATCATCTCGATGATCATCTATTACGTGAATGGCTATGACGACATTGACGTCAACAACGCGGCGGATATGACATCTTGAATCAGGCACAGGTGAGGCCGTTCATTCCCGATTCGAGGAGGCGCCGATAAAAATAGCGCCTGATTTGTTCGCCATTTTTTATCGTTTTGTCGTTGTCAATCCGCCATGGAACTGTTTTGTTATTCCATGGCAGCGCATAAAGAAACCGACAGTTTCGACTCCAAGTTCTACAAGCCGGCGGATGCGTTTTTCCCGGCTTACAGCGGCATCGGGCTCACTTTCGATGACGTGACGCTCGCGACGCTTTATTCCGAGATTCTCCCGCGCGAAACCCAGCTCGACACCAACCTCGGCAGCGGCCTTCAGCTTCACATTCCCGTTATTTCATCGGACATGGACACAGTCACGGAATCGCGCATGGCCATCGCCATGGCGCTCAATGGCGGCCTCGGCCTTATTCATTACAACATGCCCGAGCGCCAGCAGCTTTCCGAGGTGAGCCGCGTCAAACACCACGTTCACGGCCTCATCCAGGATCCAATCAAAGTCGCGCCCGACCAGCTTATCGGCGACGTGCTGGAACACATCGAGCAAAAGAGATTCGCCTTCAGCACGTTCCCGGTGGTGGATGACAAGGGCAAATTGCTGGGATTGCTGCCGGGGCATGTGGTGAAGCCGCGTTATGCCAAGCTGAAAGTAGCGGAAGCGTTGCAGCCGCGTTCGCAGGTCCACACCATCAACCAAAAGGAACTCGGCAAGGACCCGATCGCGCGCGCGGACAAATTTTTCACCGAGCACCTGGGCATCCACAAATTGCTCGTGGTCGACGATAAAGACATGCTGCGCGGGCTGATCACGATGAGCGACGTGGAGCGCATTACGCAGGAGCGCCGCGCGCAGTTCAAGCCGGCTCGCGATGCCAATTTTCATCTTATTTGCGGCGCGGCGGTTTCCGCCACGCGCAACGCCTTCGGCGAACTGGATCGCGAACGCATCCTCACGCACGTCAGCGGCCTCGTCGAACGCGGCGTGGACCTCGTCGCGGTTTCCACCGCGCATGGTCATACCAAAGGAGTTGGTGACACGGTCAAAATGCTGCGCGACGCCTTTCCCAAATTGCCGATCATGGCTGGCAACGTGACGAGCGCGGAAGGCGTGGAATTTTTGGCGCGTTGCGGCGCGAACGCCATCAAAGTCGGGCAGGGGCCTGGTTCCATTTGCACTACGCGCATTGTGGCCGGCGTGGGCATTCCGCAGATGACCGCGCTTTACGTGTGCGCACAGGCCGCCGCAAAGAAAAAAGTGGCGATCCTGGCCGATGGCGGCATCACGAAATCCGGCGACATTGTGAAAGCGTTGACGCTTTCCAACGCGGTGATCTGCGGCGGGATTCTGGCCGGTTGCACCGAGGCGCCGGGCGAGGTGCTGGAAATTGGCGGCAAACTTTACAAACAATACCGCGGCATGGGCAGCCTCGCGGCGATGAAGGCCGGCTCCGCTGCGCGTTATGGTCACGAAAAAAATCCGGCGCAGAAAGTAGCGCCGGAAGGCGTGGAGGCGCTCAAGGAAGTTGCCGGTTCGGTGGACCGCGTGCTCGCGCAACTCATCGGGGGCATCCAGAGCGGCATGGGCTATCTCGGCGCCGCGAATCTTGCGCAGCTTCGCGAAAAAGCGCGCTACATTCGCGTCAGCCCCGCCGGCCAGCGCGAAGCCGCGCCGCACGACGTGGTGGAACTGAAGACGGGGAATTGAAATGAAGTCTCCGCGCTGCATCATCATCGCGGGCCCGAACGGCGCGGGGAAGACGACTTTTGCGAAGGAATTTTTGCCAAAAGAGGAAGTCATTCATTTCGTCAACGCTGACTTATTGGCGGCGGGGCTATCTCCGCTAAAACCTGCACTTGCCGCCATGAATGCTGGCCGATTGTTTTTGGCCGAACTCGACAGAGCTTCGCGTTCGAGAGCACGTTGAGCGGTTTGACTTGCCTGACTCGGCCCAAGCGGTGGAAGGCGAGCGGCTATCAAATTGAAATTGCTTTTCTGAAGCTCGCTTCGGTGGATCTGGCCTTACACCGTATTGCCGCACGCGTAAGGCAAGGTGGACATGATGTTTCCCACGCCGATGTTTTGCGACGATTTGATCGAGGTTGGAGGAATTTTGAGAAAGCTTACAAACCGCTGGCGGATGACTGGGCCGTATACGATAATTCAGGCGAGAAGCTTGAGATGATCGACGGAAACAAATGAAATCGAAATCTGCAAAACGCGACACAAAATCATTTGCCTTAAGAGTTGGCCGAGCTCTTCGTCGTGCCCGTCTTTCTGCTCGCAAAACCGCGCGCATGCACGGCACACCCATTTACATCTGGCGCGACGGCAAGGTTGTGGCAGAAAAGCCGTAGGAGCTGATTAAAACTCAATCGCTTCGTTCAATTGCCCGCATTGCACGCAACGCGAACGGTCCACGTCCGGATCATCGGTATAAACGGAACCGCATTTCGTGCAGCGGAAAATCCGGTCTTGTGAAGGCGTCGGCTTGAAGCGCCGGCCTCGGAATTCGGTGTAAATCACTGCGGCCGTCAGCGTGCCAAGCAGCACCATCAAATATCCGAATAGAATTTTTGCAATCGCCATATCAATGAGCCGCCGGTGTCGCGTTGGTCGGCGCCGGGGGTACCGTGTGCCATTCAAAAACCAGTTTGCCCTCGGTTACTTTGTCCGCTGGCACCTGCTTGAGGGTTTCGGACAGCGCCGGCGCGAAGCGGAGGGTCTTCACAAAATTCAGCAGACTGGATGCGTCCACGCTCGGATCGCCGGCCAGAATGACGGGCGAGAACGGAAATCCGCGCCCATCCACAAGCAATTGCACCACGCTGTTGGTCAGCACGTCCGCGTTCGTTTGCGGCGGCAAATGAACGGGCGTCAGCAAGCGCAGCCGCGCGAGATCGCCCTCGACCCGCATTGTGGAAGGCGTGGCCAACGGCGCCATCGGGCCGGGGCCTCCTTCGATAAGTCCGGATTCAATGTGCGGCTGAAATTGCGGAGGCTGGGTCGTCTGCATATACGCAACAAATGTCGCACCGAGTTGTTCCGTCGCCAGTTCCAGCGGCCGTGCCGGCTCGCTCCAGTTCGTCGATGCGAATTCCGGCGGCGTGAATTTCATCCAGCCCGCCCCCGAAAAATTATCCAGGTGCGGCAAAATGAAAAGCGTGGGATCTTGCAGCGCCAGCAGGGCGTTTGTTCCGTTGCTGTCCACGTGGATCACTGGCGGAACCGGAGGTTGAAAGGGTTTGACTGGGGGTGGATTTCCGACCAGGAAAACCAGACCGATTTGCACGCCGAAGGCCAGCACAACGGCCACCCACAACCCGAGCCGCCGGTGCAGGGAACGCTTGCCGGCGACTTTGCCGGAGGCTGGCTGTTCAACCGTCGCGCGTGTCATGGCTGAGACTTGTCGGGCAGGGCATCGAAGGCGCGCGGCATGGTTGCCAGGTGCAGGTTGCGAATGCCCGCCTTTTCCGCCAGCACTACCAGGCGAAGCGACCTTTGCTCGGTCACGTCCTTGTCCGCCAGCACCACCAGGGTCAACGGCTCGGCGCTTTTTTTCGCGGCGGCGCTCAGGCGGGCGGACAAATCAGCTTCGGAAATCAACTGATTATCGAAGTAGAACGCATTGGTTGTGACCGCGACGGAAATCGTGGGACCTTCCGCGCCGGCCAATGTCAGGTCGCCGGCGGAGGGCAATTTTACCTGGATGCCCGGCGCGTAGAGCATCGTGCCCAGGATGACAAAAATGATCAGCAGGAAAAACACGGAAGCAAACGGCGCGGCATCGAGTTGCCCGCGAAAAATGCGTGCGTTCCGCGGGAGTTTCATGGCATTTTGACGGGTGTTTCCGTGACAATGTTCACGATTTCCGTGGCCGCGCGTTCCATGTCCAGCACGATCGAATTCACCCGGCTGACGAGATAATTATACGCCGCGTGCGCCGGAATCGAAACCGCCAGCCCCGCGGCGCAACAAATCAGCGCCTCCCACACACCTGTCGCCAGGTCCCCCGCGTGAGCAGTCGGCCCGTGCGATTGGATTTCCTGGAATGTGGTCATCAATCCCAGCACGGTCCCAAATAATCCGAGCAACGGCGCCAATTGTGCGATCGTCGCCAGCAAATTCAGTTTTTCCTCCAGCCGCGGCACTTCGACCAATCCCGCTTCCTCCAGCGATTCGCGGACGCGGTCCCGTCCGTTGTCGCGGTTCAAAATCGCGGTCTTCACCAGGCGCGACACCGGTCCCGGTGTGGCGTCGCAAATGGAAATGGCTTCGACCACGTTGTCGCGCCGGAGCACGTTGCGCACGCCGTTGAGGAATTCGGTGGAATTAATCTGCTCGCGATGGCAATGGAAAAAGCGCTCGATGAACACCACAATGGCCACCGCGCCGGCCAACAGAATCAACCAGAAGACCGGCCCTCCGCTCTTCAAGATTAACGGCAAATGCATGGGTTCTTTATACGAGTTGAGGGTCGAAGTTCAAAGGGCAAAGTTGGGGGCGTGAAACGTGAAGCGTGAAGAGTGAAACGTGAATTTATTGGAACGCGAAATGCCGTATTCACGTTTTACGTTTCACGTTTCACGCATCACTTCACGTCTTTGGACTTGCCTCGTTACGCCCGGTCTTTGATGCTCTGACGTAGGCAGCACGCTATGATCGAAGAGCGCAAAACGCCGCACGTGGACATTCGCTGGCTCAAGGACATCGAGCGCGTCCTCATCACCGAGCAGCAACTTGCCCGGCGCATCGCCGAAATGACCCAGCTCATCCAGCGCGATTTCTCCGGGCGCGAAATGGTCGTCGTCTCCGTCCTCAGCGGCACCATCATGTTTCTGGCGGACCTCATCCGGCATCTCAATCTGCCGCTCCGCCTCGATTTCATTGGCGTTTCCAGCTACGGCGCCGGCACGGAATCCGGCGATCTCGTTTTCACCAAGGAACTGCGCATCGATGTCCGCAATCGCGATGTCCTTTTGATCGATGACATTCTCGATACCGGCAAAACTCTGACGCGAGTGCTGGAAAAATTGAAAGCATTGCGCCCGCGGAAGGTGCGCACGTGCGTGCTGCTGAACAAAGCGGCGCGTCGCGTGGAAAATGTGAAGGCGGATTACATCGGTTTCGAGATTCCCGATTATTTCGTGGTGGGCTACGGCCTGGATTTTGCGGAACGCTATCGTAATCTGCCGTTTGTTGGCGTGCTGCACGATCACGTTTTCAAGGAAATGACCAAGTCGCCGTACGTCAAAAAATGAGGTAGCGCAGATATCGCAATATCTTTGTCACTATGCTAGTATTCGGAACCGCAAAAGTCAGGCTTATGAAAAAGATCATTGTCCTGTTTGTTTCGCTTCTCGTTTTCACGTTCACCATCGTCGCCCGGGCCTCTGGCGCGGACTTGGCCCAAAACCTGCCGCAAAAAGTTCTCTATGTCGGCCACCGGGGGAGCGACTTCGTTCCGTTCCTCAAACAGCATTTCGCCACCGTTCAATCCGTCTCGCGCGAAAAATTCCAGCCTGCTCAGGTCCGGGACTTTGATGTGGTGGTGCTCGATTGGCCCCAAAGCCATCAAATGCGCGGCGCATGGCTGGACGGCTCGCCGCTCGGGCGGCGCGAGGATTGGTCCAAGCCGACCGTGCTGCTTGGCAGCGCGGGGCTCAATCTCGCGGTCGCCTGGAAATTGAAGGGCGGTTCCGGATGCACCTGCCTCGCGCCGGTCGCCTATAACTTGCAAAACCATCCGATTTTCAAAACGCCAATTCCGATTGATATCACCGCCACGACCAACATCTCCACTCCCGAGCAATTCCAGAAAGACCTTAAAGGCCAGCCGACCATTGCCGTGCTGCCACTGATCAACGGCATTCGCCAGTATGAAACCGTGATTCGCGATAATGCGCGGGGTTGGTCCACTCATTATTACGAGTTCGCGGACATGCCGGAAGTGGAACTGTTCTCCGGTGGCATCAATGAACAAACTCCCGAGAGCGCGGCCTTTTGGCGGCAGGGTAATTTGCTCCATTTCGGATTCGAGCAGTCGCCCGCGCAGCTTAATGCCACGGGACGCGCGATGGTCGTCAACGCCATCGTTTACATCAGCCATTTCACTCAGGACCGGCCCATCGACATCACGCCTTCGGTATTCGGGGAAGAAAAAATCGGCATTTCGAGACAGCGCGCAAAGTATTATCTGGCTGATCATCCCGATTGGGCGACGAATGAACTTTCCGCGGCGGCGCTCGCCTCGTTCAATTGGCGGGACTCCGCGGAAGTGAAAGCCTGGACCGCAACTAATCTGATATGGCTGCATCCTGGCCCTGGTAATTTTCTCGAGATCGATGCCGAAGCCAAAGGCTTTGGCGTCCCGTTCGATTCACCGGACTTTTTGCCGAAAACGATTGCGGCCCTGCGTAACGAGAAAACCAAAACCGTTGCGGCTACGCTGCTCGCTCGTTACGTAAACGAGCCGCCTGCGAACAACGCCGCCGCGTGGGCCAAGTGGTGGAAAGAAAATGCGCCTTACGTGTTTTATTCCGAGCTGGGCTGCTATCGCTGGTACATTGATCCGCTCGCGAAAAAGCGCGGGATTCCCACGAAAGATTTACGCGGACCGGCGCGCGCCGACCCCGACAAACCGATTTGATGCACATTTCGATTCACTTCTACTCCTATTTCAAAGACCTGGCCGGTTGCGCGGAAACCTCGGAAGATATTCTCGAGGGCAGCCGCCTTGCGGATGTGCTGAAAACGATTTTTCGTCGATTTCCCAAACTGGCGGCGATGGAAAAATCCATGCTGGTCGCAGTCGGCGTCGATTATCAGCCGAGGGATTATATTTTGAAAAATGGCGATGAGATTTCGCTTTTCCCGCCGGTGCAGGGTGGATGAAACGTGCCGCCGGCATCTTGCCGGCGGCCTTATTCTGCCGGTAGCACTTTAATGAAACACCAACTCACCATTACGACCGAGCCAATTGACGAACCTGCTTTGCTGCGGGAACGCCGCGCATCGGCCGGGATGGGTGCCGTGATTTATTTCCTCGGCGTGGTTCGCGAAACCGAAGACGAAAAGAAAATCGCCGCCATCGAATACGAAGCGTTTCAAAAAATGGTCGAGCACCAGTTCCATTTGCTCTTTGGCCAAATGGAAAAACGCTGGCCCATTGAATCCGTACGCCTGGTTCATCGTGTTGGGTTGGTCAAAGTGAATGAGCCTTCTTTGTGGGTGGAAGTGATCGCGCCGCATCGCGGTGAAGCGTTCGCCGCCTGCCAGTGGCTCATCGGCGAAATGAAACGGGTGGTGCCGATTTGGAAAAAGCCGGTGCCGGCGTAGCGCCGGGGTATAACGCCCCTTTTCGGGGAGCGCCGAGCACCAGCTCGGCACGTTTCGGAAAAGCGGAACTCGCCGAGCTGGTGCTCGGCGCTCCTTCCCGATTGCCAAAGTTGCACGTTAATGCCGGTAAATAGTCACATTCGTATTGACGCGCGCGTCATCCCGTGACACAAGCAGTCTTGGAAATGGCAGACCCCGATTATTCCATACTGTCCGGTTTCCAGGGACAGATTAACCGGCCCAAAACCTCCCTCTTTTATCACGTCGGCCTGGTGCTGGTTACGGGCACGATGCTTTTGCTGCCGGTTATTTACCTGGCCATGGTCGGCGCGGTTGCTTACGCGGTTTATTATCACGCGGTGCATAATTTCGGTCCGATCATGAACAGCTTCGCTTTGGGTGGGCTGCTCAAATTCCTCGTTTATTTCGCGCCGCTGCTTGCGGGAGTTGTGGTGGTGTTCTTCATGTTCAAACCGCTGCTGGCACGGCAACCCAGGCACGCCCAACCGCTCGCTCTGAATCCCGCCACTGAGCGATTGCTATACGCGTTCATCGAAAAGATCTGTGATGTTGTCGGCGCGCCGTCGCCCAAACGCATCGACCTCGATTGCCGGATCAACGCCGCCGCCGGTTTTCGCCGTGGTTACTTCAGCATGCTTGGCAATGATCTCGTGCTTGTTCTCGGCCTGCCGTTGGTGGCCAATCTGACCGCTCGCGAACTAGCCGGCGTTATCGCCCATGAATTCGGCCATTTCACGCAAGGCGCGGGAATGCGGTTGAGCTACGTCATCACACGCATCAATGTTTGGTTCATCCGCGTCTGCTATCAACGCGATTCCTGGGATGAAGCGCTGGAGTCATGGGCGGCGCGAGTCAGGGACGGGCGCGTGGCGTTGATTGTATGGACCATTCAGCTTTCGGTCTGGTTTTCGCGATTGATTTTGAAGCTCCTGATGCTCATCGGCCACGCGGTTTGCGGATTCATGACCCGGCAAATGGAATACGACGCTGACGCTTATGAAATCAAAGTCGCCGGCAGTGAATGTTTCGAGCGAACGATGCGCAAATTAGCGACGCTTGACGCAGCGTGGGGTGCCACCCAAAAACAACTCGTCCAATCCTGGCGCCAAACCAAAACGCTACCCGACAATCTGCCGGAAATGATCCGGAACTCACACCAAAAACTCTCCCCGGCACTGCTGCAAAGAATTGACGACACCCTCGGCTTTCATCGCACGAAACTGTTTGATTCGCATCCCTCGCCCGCCGACCGCATCCGCCAGGCGCGCCGCGCGGCTGATCCGGGAATTTTCCACGATGATCGGCCGGCGTCGTCCTTGTTCGCCAGCTTTGAGCATCCGTCACGGTTCGTCACGCTGCTGCATTACACCGATAACCTTGGGATTCCCATTACGGAAAAAATGCTGACACGGGTGGAGACGCGACGCGATGTGGCCGCGGTTGCGGGCGGCGTCCAAACGAAACAGCCTTATTCTCTGGGCGGCGCGGTAGCTGACGATCTGCTTCATTCCTATTTTCTGGGCATTCTGCCGTTGATGAAACCGCTTCGTCTCGATTTGCCCGTCGCTTCCACGAAACTCGATGCCGATTACGCCGAGCTGAGCCAATTGGCCGCGAGCCTTCAGCAAATCGCGCCGCAGCTTGCAGCATTCGCGCAGCAAGATGCCGAATTCTCTGAGCAATTGGCCTCAGTGCGGGCGGCGCATTGCCTGCTGAACAACGGATTCGATGTTTCTGAAGGAATGCTTTCGCTGCCAAAGATGGATCTCGAAACCGCCGCTGCCGCCGAAGCGGAAGCGGTCACTGCACGGCAAAATCTGCGTCATTCACTTCGCGAGGTTGTGCCCAGCTTGAAGCGACGATTGGAACTCGGTCTGCGGCTGGCGATGGCCAATGTCGGCGAACCCGCGTTGGGTGACAGCAACTCAGCCGCCGAACTCGTCGCATTTTTCAATGACAACGCGGACAACTATTCGCGGCGGCAGGAATTGGCGGAAGCTATTCTCACCTTGGACAAAATCAAAAACGTGAAATCCACCGAAGGAGAGGATTCGGCCATGCGGCGGACCGTGGCTGCGCAGGAAAATTTTATCGCGTCCTTGTCTGACAAATTAAATCCGCAAACGGACGCGGCGAGAGCCGGGGTGGACGCTCCCAAACTTCAAATCGCAAAATCCAGCGCTGATATCACCGGAATTCGCACAAAGAACCGGGAATGGCTGCAGAATTATGATCGCAAGCTCGGCGAATTGGTCCGGCTCGTGATGCCGGCTGAGAGTTTTACGCCGGCGTAGCGGCGTCTCGGGAGAGCGCCGCATTTTTGCTCTCTTCCAAATTGGTGGCGTCCTGCCGAAGCGTCGTTACATCCGTCACTTCATTGCGCGCGCGATGGAGTTCCACCAGAGATCGTGCAGTTCCTCGAGGCTGGCGCTCAAGGTCTGTTCACCCGTTTTGATTTGCAATGACGTGCCGCCGACTTTTCCAATCACCGCGGCCGGGATGCCTAAAATTTTGGCCTGCGCCAGAACTTTGCCCGCGTTCAGCGCGGTGACCGAGATGACGATACGCGATTGCGTTTCGCCGAACAGCAGGGCGTCCAATCTGGTCGTAGCGGCGTCTCGGGAGAGCGCCGCACTCTTGTCATCAGTCGAGTTGACGGCGCTTTGCCGAGGCGCCGCTACGGGGGTTAAATCGATTTCGGCGCCGATTAAGCGCGGCGTGTCGCGGCCAACGAGTTGCGAAATGCAGCTCTCCGCCAGCGCCACGGCGAGCCCGCCATCGCTGCAATCGTGCGCGCTCTTCACCACGCCGGAATGAATCAACGCCCGCAATCCCAGGTGCAGTTCTTTTTCCTTATCCAGATCGCACCGGGGCGGCGAACCAGTTTTCTTGCTGTGAATCACCTGCAAATACGCGCTGCCGCCGAGGCCCTGCAGCGGATCATTCGTGTCCACGGGTTCGCCGAGCAAAATGATGGCATCGCCTTCGTCCTTGAACCATTGCGTGGTGACGTGTTCCGGTTTTTCCACGATGCCCACGACAGCAACGGTTGGCGTGGGATCGATCGGACCGTTCGGGCTTTGATTGTAGAGCGAGCAATTGCCGCCCGTCACCGGCGCATTGAACGCGCGGCAGCCGTCCGCCAGTCCGCGCACGCTTTCCTTGATCTGCCAGAACAGCTCCGGCTTGTGCGGGTTGGCCATGTTCAAATTGTCCGTCGCTCCCAGCGGCACGGCGCCGGAGCAGGCGAGGTTGCGGCACGCTTCGGCCACGGCGGTTCTGCCGCCTTCGTAGGGATCGAGATAGACGTAGACGCCGTTGCAGTCGACGGACATGGCGACCAACTTTTCCGTGACGGTGGGACGAGACTCCGTCGAGCCCGGACTTTCCGGCAAAGAATCGCTCTTGATGCGGATGACGGCGGCATCGCTGCCGGGGCAAACGACGGAACCATCGCGCACCATGTGGTCGTATTGACGATACACCCAGTTCTTGGAAGCGATGCTCGGCCAGGCGAGCAATTGTTTCAACGCGTTCGCCGCGTCAGCGCCGCTCGCGATGTCGGCAATGCCGTCCAGACGAAACGCGCGAACTTCCTTCAAATATTCCGGCTCCTTCGAGTCGCGCTGATAGATCGGCGATTCGTCGGCGATTTTTTTTGCGGGAATGTCCGCGACCACTTTGCCGTGATGCTTCACGACCATGCGGCCAGTGTCGGTCACGAAACCAACTTGCGCCCAGGGCAAATCCCACTTGTCGAAAATCCGCTTCACTTCCTCCTCGCGGCCCTTGTGGACGATGATCAACATCCGCTCCTGCGATTCGCTGAGCATGATTTCGTAGCTGGACATGTTCGGCGCGCGTTGCGGCACCTGGTCCAGTTCGATTTCAATGCCCGTGCCGGCGCGCGCGGCGGTTTCGCAGGTGGAACAGGTCAGACCCGCCGCGCCCATGTCCTGGATGCCCGCCACCGCGCCGGTCGCGAGCAGTTCAAGGCACGCTTCGCACACGAGTTTTTCCATGAACGGATCGCCGACCTGCACGGCGCCGCGTTGTTGTTCGGCGGATTCCTCGGTCAAATCCTGAGAGGCAAATGCCGCGCCGGCCAGGCCATCGCGGCCCGTCGCTGGGCCGACGTAAAACACGGGATTGCCAATGCCCTTGGCCGCGCCGCGCGCAATCTGTTCATGCCGCAGCACGCCGAGGCAGAACGCGTTCACGAGCGGATTGCCTTCGTAGGATTTATCAAAATAAACCTCGCCCGCGATGGTCGGAATGCCGAAACAATTGCCGTAGTGCGCGATGCCGCTGACGACGCCGGCGAACAAGCGTTTGTTATTGCCGATAGCCGATTGGCGATCTTCGATTGTGGCGTTGCCCGCGCCCGGGAGGGTGGCTTCGCGCAGAGTGGCTCCGTGTTCTTCCGTAGCAGCCGAGGTGACGAGGCTCTGATCTTTTTTGCCATTTGAAGTGAGACTCCTCACGTCGTCTCCTACTTCAACGATCGGCCCGAATCGCAGCGAGTTTAACGCGCAAATCGGCCGCGCGCCCATCGTGAAAATATCGCGCACGATGCCGCCGACGCCCGTGGCCGCGCCCTGAAACGGCTCGACCGCGCTTGGATGATTGTGCGATTCGATCTTGAACGCAATCGCCATTCCGTCGCCAATGTCGATGATGCCGGCATTTTCCTCGCCCGCGCCGACGAGAATTTTCGGCGACTTGGTGGGAAAGGTTTTCAGGAGCGGGCGCGTGTTCTTGTAGCTGCAATGCTCGCTCCACATCACCGAGAAAATGCCCAGCTCGGTGTAAGAGGGTTCGCGGCCGCCGAGGATTTCCCTGGCATGCGCGTATTCCTCCGGCGTGAGGCCGTGTTTGGCAACTAATTCAGGTGTAATGGCGGGTTCGGTCATGAAAGGCTGAAGGGCTTCTGAGAATTCTCAGGCCAAATGGTTAAGTATTGCTCACCTTCGGTTTCTCGATAAGCCGCAATAAGTTTTTCAAAGTTTGCACGCGTTTGCAAAAGAGGTTTAACGGTCTCAAAAATTTTATTTGGATCATCGGCAAATATGAAAATGTTCATTTCACCTGAACCAAAATCGTGGCCATCGACTTTGGCACGACCATCCAGTTCTTCCGTCAGCAGATCCTCGATCTCGATGAGTTCATCATAATCCGCTATGGAGTCAGCGGGGAACTGAAGAACCAATTGGTATTTCATCTCATGCCGCTACTTCCACTTCACGGGCTTGGCTCGGTTGCGGAATAGGTTCTCCTCGCTGCCGCATGTCTTCGATATGCATTGCAAGCGCCTCCTTCATCAATGAAATTGTCTCCTGCTCAGTACCACCGGCGGCAACACAACCTGGAAAATCTGGAGCATACGCGCTAAAATTTTGCTCCCCGCGTTCGATGATGATCGTGTATCGCATAATCACTTAAGTCCGGCTTGTTTCAGAATACTATTTAAAGTTTTAGGGTGCAAATCCTGTCCTGGATGCCGGCTATCGTGACCGTACCCGGCTTGGCGGGGTGATGATATTGCCGGTGACTTCCACGGGTTCGCACCAGGAACCATCCGTCAGCCTCAATCTGCCGAATGATTTCCCGTATTTTCATTGCTTAGGCCGCCTTCGCCAGCCGGCTCTGCAACTCGGAAATCATGCTCTCGAAAATCAGTTTTCCGTCTGCGCTGCCAAGAATCGGTTCGCAGGCGCGTTCCGGATGCGGCATGAGGCCGGCCACGTTGCGTCGGTCATTGCAAATGCCGGCGATGTTTTGCAAGGAGCCATTCGGGTTCGCGGCATCGGAAACGTTTCCATTCGCATCGCAATAATGCCACAAAATCTGGTTGTTCGCTTTCAGGTTTGCGAGCGTTTGCTCATCAGCGAAATAGCAGCCTTCGCCGTGGGCGATCGGCACGCGGAGGATTTTTCCAGACGGAATCTGGCTGGTGAACGGGGAATCGTTCGTGAGGGTTTTCAGGAACACGTGCTCGCAATGAAATTGCAAATCGCGGTTGCGAATGAGCGCGCCGGGCAGCAAGCCTGCTTCGGTCAGCACCTGGAAACCATTGCAAATGCCGATAACCAAGCCGCCATTTTCGGCGAATTGTTTCACAGCTTGCATGACCGGGCTGAAACGCGCAATTGCGCCGCAGCGCAAATAATCTCCATAGCTGAAACCGCCGGGCACGAGCACCGCGTCGGCGTCGCCGAGCGAACTTTCCTTGTGCCAGAGCAGCCGGGCGGAATGGCCGAGCACGCGCACGCCATGGACGGCGTCCTGGTCGCAGTTCGAGGCTGGAAATTGTAAGACAACGAAATTCATACGTGATTCGTGAAACGTGAAACGTGAATTCACGTTTCACGCATCACGTTTGATTTATTCTATTTCCAGTTTATAGTCCTCAATGACGGGATTGCTCAGGAACCGGTGCGCGGCCTCGTTCAATTGTTGCCGCGCGGCTTCCTTATCCGTGCCATCCAGCTCGATCTCGAGATATTTGCCCACGTGCACGGCTTTCACCCCGCGATAACCCATGTGTTCGAGCGCGTTTTGCACGGTCTTGCCCTGCGGATCGAGCACCGCCTTTTTCGGCGTAACAATAATTTTGGCTTTCATCGTAAAAAATCGAGGCGGCCCGATCAAAAATGGAGGTACCGCCGAAAGAATAATTGTGCGCCAGGTCAGCCGCCGTTGCGAGAAGTTTTTTGACGCGAACGGGGTGTCGGGAGGCTGCTGGATTAGTGGATAAATGGATTTTTGGATTGATCGGAACACTCGCGTCGAGCCGCCGAATTCATTCACCCCATCAATCCTTGCTTTTCTGGCTTGACATACATAGCCTGTCTATGCATAGTGTCCCTATGATTCCAAAGGAACTCGTCGCGGCTTCGGCTGAGGCGTTGATTTTATCACTACTTTCCAAGGGCGAGAGCTACGGTTACGCCATCATCCAGGAAGTCCGCGCGCGCTCCGACAATCATCTGCAATGGACCGACGGCATGCTTTACCCGGTGCTGCATCGCATGGAGAATAATGGGTGGATCAAGTCGCGCTGGGTGAAAATGGAGAACGGCCGCAAACGCAAATATTACTCGCTCAAAGAGGACGGAAAAAACGCCTTGAACGAGCAGCGCACGCAGTGGCTCAAGGTCCACGATGTGCTGACGCAATTATGGGGAGAAAAATATGCCTAACCTCGAAGAAAAAATCGCGGAATGGCGGCGGAAAATGGCCGCTGAAGGAATCAGATCACCATCGGTTCTCGACGAACTCGAAAGCCATCTGCGCGAGGACATCGAATGCGGGATGAAAGCTGGCTTCAGCGATACGAAAGCATTTGAAGCCGCCACGCGGCGGATGGGACAAAGCAGTCTGCTCAAGGCGGAATTTGCCAAAGTTGGACGTTTCGCCGAGGCCCGCCCGGGCAAGGTCATCGGAATTGCGTTGTGCGTTCTAGCGGCCATGTTTGCGCTTTGGGCAATTCCCTTCCTGGTCACGGTTTCGGAAATGACGCTTGGCGAACGCGTTCTTGGATTTGCCGCGGTCGCCGTCACGCTGTTCGCTCCGATCAACTGGCGATTCAGTCATCGATATCTGCCGCCGATTCGGAGCCGCGCATTGCGGATGACCGTTGGCTTGGTGTGCAGCCTTGCGGGAGTGGCCTGGCTTTACGCGTTTGGCGCCATCCTCCTCAGGCTCATCGTGCCGAGGATTTTTGGAAGTTTGTCGCCGACATCCATCGGTCCGCATCCTTTCTTTATCATGGCCGTTTCATTGCTGTGGGCCCTGGCCTTGGCGGCCTTGCTTGGCAGCGTTGCCTTCGGCCTTGAAGAAACCGCCCGCCGGCAAGCTCGAAAGGAAACTTATGTTTAACGTCGAGCAAGCCATAACAAAATGGCGCCAGCAAATGGCCGCTGAAGGAATCAAGTCCCCGGTGGTGCTCGATGAGCTGGAATCACACCTGCGCGAAGACGTGGAACAAAGGATGCGCGGCGGCACCAGCCCGGAACAGGCTTTTCATGACGCAGCACTTCAAATGGGGACAGCGGGACAGCTTCAATCAGAATTCGTCAAGCTAAGCCGGCCGCAGGCGAGATTGAGCGAGAAAAACTTGCGGATTGGTTGCGCCGCCATCGCGACGTTCGTTTTTTTGACTCAAGGGTGGTATTTGATGGCTTCCGACACTGGCTTGGTCGGTCGTCTCGCAGGTTTGGTTTTGGTTGCAGCGATCGCAGTTTACATCGGCTTCCTTCCGGCGCTGAACCGTCTGGCGCCAAGGCTGCCAGGCGGACGTGCGGTGTGCAAGGCGTGTTCGATAATCATCCCTTCATTCGTCGGCGTGCTGTACGTGAGTCTTGCGCGCATCAATCTTATTCCGTCGGGGATCGTGGTCAGTGTCGTGTTCTGGTCGTTGTTCATGGCGGTGGTGACCACGGGGATTGTCCTTTCCCTTGGCGCGGAACCAGAGGTGCCGAATTTCTGGGCGCCGGGAGTCTGGCAAACATTCACAGTTGCGCAGGCGGAAGCGGTTCGTTTTCGGCATGATTTTATTGGGACGGAGCACCTGTTGCTCGGGTTGTTGCAAGTGGAAGGCAGTTCGGTTCGAAAGGTCCTCAGCAGAACGGGTGTCAGCGCGGAATCCGTGCGCGCGGAAATCGAAAAGTTCATGGGTTCCGGTGCGTTTGGTTTGGCGGGCGGCGGTGAGCCGAGGTGCACACCACGCGCGCAAAAGGCCTTTCAGCTTGCCACTCGGGAAGCTCAAATTTGCCACACTCAACGGGCGGACACGGAACATCTTTTCCTGGGATTGATTCGCGAAGGCAGCGGCATTGCGGCCAGGGTGCTGAGTGCGTTGGGAGTGGATGTTCAAACCGCGCGCCGCGAAATCCTGGATGAACTGGCCAAGCGAAAGAATCGCGATGAATGACGTTGAAAAGGCAATTTCCGCCTGGAGAGAGCAGCTCTTCACCACGGGCATCAAATCGCGCACGGTGCTCGATGAACTTGAAAATCACTTGCGCGAGGACATCGGCCGCCAGGTGCGGTCTGGAACCGCGGTGGCGTCGGCCTTTGCGAATGCGTCGCGGCGCATCGGAACGGCGGGCCGGCTTAAGGAAGAGTTCGATCGAATCGGAAATGATGAAAGGAAACATATGAAACGAAAGCTGATGATCGGGGCGGGAGTTATTGGCGTGCTGATCGGCATGGCATTGGTCATGCCCGCCGTCGCGCAATACCGTCAAATTGGCGCCATGCATAAAAATGAGCCGTGGCTCTTTCTTTTGGGAAGCCTCCTGACTCTCGCCGGTGGCGCCACAACGCTCCGTAATCTTCGGCGGAAGCGTGCTTGACGAACGCTCTTTTGGTTCAGGAGTTTTCACGTTTAGTATCCGGCACTTTTATTTTTTGTTTGCGTGGCTTTCGAGCCAGGTGGTGATTTGGGGGAGGATGGTGGGCCAGGAGAAGGTTTGGGACCGGCGCCAGGCGTTGGTGCGGTAGCGGGTATAGGTTTCCGGAGTTTTTACGATTTCTGCCAGGCCGGCGGCAAGGGATTCGGGAGTTTCGGCGGTGGTGACGAGGCCGGTTTGGCCGGGGACGGTGGAATCGATCAGGCCGCCGACAGGGTACACGGCGGCGGGGGTGCCCATGGCATTGGCTTCAATGACGTTCAGTCCCCAGCCTTCGCGCAATGAAGTGTGGACGAGGAAATGGGCGCGGCGAAGTTCGGCGTGTTTTTCTTCTTCGCTCAACCAGCCGGTGAAATGGACGCGGTCTTCAAGCTTCAAGGTTCTGGTGAGTTGCTCCAGTTCGGATTTTAATTCGCCATCGCCGACGATTTTCAATTGAGCGGGAATATGGCTATCGGTGAGCAGTTTTAGGGCGCGGATGGCATGGTCGAATCGCTTGTTGGGCGCGAGGCGCGCGACGCAGATGAGCCGGAGGGGAAGTTGCAATGGTTTCTCTTCAAGCGCGGGAATCGGCGTCATGTCGATGCCGTTGGGTATGACGGTGACGCTGCGGACGCCGTGGGCGTGCAGGTCTTTTTTGGTGGATTCGGACGGGGTCCAGAAGGGAATGTTGCGATAGATCCAATGGGTCCAGCGTTCCTGCCAGCGGCCGATGGTGCTCAGGGGCGGTGAATAAAAGGAGTTCCAGATGGGGCCGAGGACTTCGTGGATGTAGGCGACGCAATTGGTTCCGGACCACCAGGGCGCGAACCAGGCGAAGCCGTGGTGTTGGTCGATGACAAGATCGAATTTCGGCTGGCGTCGGTACCAGGCCATGGCTTTGAAAATCGCCGCGGCTTTGCCGGCAATCGAGGCGGCTTTGCCGCCGCCGCGGACGATTTTAATGCCCTGATACATTTCTTCGCGCGCGCCGCCGGGGAATTCGTAGGTGAACCAGACGACTTCGTGGCCGCGTTCGACCAGGGCGAGGAGATGGGCGAGGGTCACGCGCTCGGCGCCGCCCGAGATGGGGTTCTTCGGGTCGCGCCAGTTGAGCATCAGAAAACGCATGAATCAGAGTCGTGAAATTTTCTCGAGGAGCGCGGTGGTGGATTTGCCGGGGACTATAGGCAAAAGCATGATTTTTCCTCCGGCGCTTTCGACGATGCGGCGTTCTTCCTGGTTGAGGGTTTCGAGGGTGTAATCGCCGCCTTTGACGTAAATGTCGGGTTTGGCGACGCTGAGGAATCGGGCGGCGCTTTTTTCGGCGAAGATGCAGACGCCGCTGACACTTTCGAGGGCGGAGAGCACGGTGGAGCGGTCCTGTTCGTTGTTGACCGGGCGGCCCGGGCCTTTGAGTTGCTGGACGGCGGTGTCGCCGTTGAGGCCGACGAGGAGGAGGTCGCCGAGGTTGCGGGCGTCCTGGAGGTAGGTGACGTGGCCGGGATGAAGGATGTCAAAACAGCCGTTGGTGACGACAAGGCGCTGGCCGGAGGAGCGGACGCGCTCGCGCCAGGCGGGGAGGTCGGCCCAGGAAATTTCTTTTTCGTGGAAATTCACGAGTGGATATTGGCGGTACTGTTTCGGGGTTGGCAACATTTGAGTGGATGGCGGCAGTGGTCATTTCAAATTTGCTTTTTTTATGGTTTGAATGGGCTGGAGTGCGCTGGATTGACGCGGAATGTCCAAAGTCCAATGCCCAAGGTCCAAAGCCCAAAGTCGGCCGGGGATGGGATGGAAAACGGAGTGAGTATACCCCCCGAAAAGGTTGGATTTAGTTGGAACGCGCCGATCAGGAGATGGGCGCTCCGGTTTTCGCAGGGGCGAGACGCCCGTGCCACTATTGATGTTGCGTTTGGAGGCGGCGGGCTGCTAGGCGCTCGGATTGGGCTTCGGCGGATTTGCCCTGGCGTTGCAAGACGACGGATAGATTGAAATGGATGGTGGGGTTGTCGGGAGCGAGTTGCAGGGCGGTGCGGTAACAGGTCGCGGCCTGGTCAAGCTGGCCTTTGGCGACGAGGGCGTTGCCGAGGTCGGCCATGGCTTCGACGGAGTTTGGATCGATGGCGAGCGCGATGTGATACTGAGTGATCGCGTCGTCGGTATTTCCTTTGGCGGCGAGCGTGCGGCCGAGGGTAATGTGGGCGGGGATGTAATCGGGCTGCACTTCAATGGTGCGGTGATATTCGGCTATGGCGTCGTCCGTTTGGCCGTTTTGGGCGAGCGCATTGGCGAGGTTGAAATGGGCGAGCGTGAGCTTGGGGAGGGCCTTGAGTGTGGCGTTGTATTCCTGGATGGCGTTGGTCAGGGCGCCTTCGCGGGTGAAGACATTGCCGAGTTCGAAATGGGCGGTAGCGAAGTCCGGGTTGAGTTCGAGCGTTTTGTTGAAATCGGCAACGGCGTCGTTGAGGTGTCCTTCGATGGCGGCTTCCAGGCCCAGATCGTAGTAGGCGATGTGGTCGTTGGGACGGATGGCGATGGCTTGGTGGAATTCGGATTCGGCTTCATCGAAGCGGCGGAACTGGACGAGGTAACGGCCGAGATTATCGTGGGCGGCCCAGGAGGCGGGGTTGTGCGCGATGGTGTCGCGCCAGAGGATTTCGAGATTGCGATAGATGCCGGTTTGGAGCCAGGTGAGCACGGCGAGCACGGTCAGGCCGGCGGCGATGAGCCAAAATTGTATTCCCCTGAACCCTGACCGCCACCTCACCCCGTCCCTCTCCCCCACTTCGTGGCGGAGAGGGTGATGATCGGCCGTAAGGCTTGTCGCTTCTCGCTCGCGATTTAGATCCTTTCGAAAGAGCGATGTGATCCCGGCGCCGGCGAAGGCGAAGGGGCCGATGGCGGCGGCGTATTGAAAGTGGTCGGCGACGAAGGAGTAGCGGAACGGGAAGATGTTGACGAAGCCGAGCGCAGGGAAAAGCATAATGACGAAATACGCGAGGGCGAGCAGTAGCGGGAGCGTTCCGGCGCGGCGTTTCCACCAGAGCACGACGAACAGCGCGACGGCGGCGGCGAGCGGGAGATATTCGAGCGGTTGCGCGGCATGGAGGACCCAGCGCGGGTAAAAGAACATCAACGGATGCGGCCAGCACAGTTTTCCCAAGTAGAACCAGAAGGCGCGGCCGGCGATGATGAATTTTTGGCCGAGAGAGAGTTTCCATTCATCGATGTCACCGGCGGCGAGAACGAAATGATGTTCGATCGAGGTGGTGAATAGGCCAATGGCGAGGCCGACGGCGAAGAATGGCAGCGTGAGGGCGATGTCTTTCCAGCGGAGGCGGCCGCGTTTCCACCAGGTGAGCAACAGGATGACGCAAGGCAGGCCGACGATGGCGGTTTTGGTCCAGAGCGCGCAGACGTAGAGAGCGAGCGCGAGCCAGTAAAATTGTTGCGGGCCGAAGCATGGAGATTCGGGGTTCGGAGCGGTTTTCGCGGCGGGCGTTTTTTGTCGCGGCAGCCAGAATTCAATGGCGGCGAAGGTCGAAAGCAGGAAGAAAAAGACGGAGAGCGTATTTTTGCGTTCGGCGATCCAGGCCACGGATTCGACGCACACCGGATGGACGGCAAACAGCGCCGCGCCGAGCCAGGCGCCTTTGACATTGAGCCGTCGCAGAATGCGCCAGACGAGAATGGCGTCGATGGCGTGGAGGAAGATGTTTTCGAAGTGATAGGCGAAGGGATGCAGGCCCCAGAGATGGTAATCGATCCAAAAGCTGGTGTAGGTGAGCGGGTAATATTGCTGGGTGGCGCCGGGCACGAACCAGATGTGCCACAGGCCCGTGAGCGAGCGGAGCGGCAGGTTGTTGGTGACCATGGAATCGTCATCCCAGATGAATTGGCCGTGGAGCGCGGGGATATAGGCGATGATGACGATGAGCGCGAGAAGGAGGGCCGGCAGCGCGGCTTGCCAGAGATCCGGTTCGGTGGATTTCTGGAGCGCGGCGGGTTTGGCGGTGGTTCTCGCGGGACCCGAGGTCATTTAACAATAATATCGGGATGGATTTAATAGGAAAGCAGGAAGGCAGGAAACGGGATTCGTTTCCTGCCTTTCAAACGTTCGAATATTTCTTCGTTGAAATTATTTCGGCTGGGGCGTGTAGCGGAGATAGGGTTTCACGCGGCGGACGGCGCCGAATGTTTTTTCGGCGTCGGCGTCCGAGACGGATGGGGATATGATGCAGTCCTGGCCTTGCTTCCAATCGGCCGGCGTGGCGAGCTTTTTGTTGACGGTCAATTGGAGCGAATCGATGACGCGGACGAGTTCGAGGAAATTGCGTCCCGTGCTGGCCGGATATGTGAGGGTGAGTTTGATTTTCTTGTCCGGGCCAATGATGAAGACCGAGCGCACGGTGGCTTTGTCGTCGACGTTCGGATGGATCATGTCGTACGCGGTCGCGACCTTGCGGTCGTGGTCGGCTATGATCGGGAAATTCATGGTGCAGGACTGGGTTTCGTTAATGTCCTTGATCCAGCCGTTATGAGAGTCAAGCGGGTCGACGCTGACGGCGATGACTTTGACGTTTCGCTTGTCGAACTCGCTTTTGATGCGGGCGACAGCGCCGAGTTCGGTGGTGCAGACGGGGGTGTAATCAGCCGGGTGGGAGAACAGGATGCCCCAGGAGTTTCCAAGCCATTGATGGAAATCAATGGTTCCTTCCGTGGTGACAGCCGAGAAATTTGGGGCGACATCGCCTAATCGTAGTGCCATATGCTTTATTCAGTTAAGTGTTGCAACGTATCGGAAAGACTTGCTGTGAAATGCGCGCGAGTCAAGCGCAGTTTAAGGAGGCGGAAGGTTGTGAGTCGGTGGAAAGTGGCTGTCCGACATGGACTCGAACCATGAATAACGCCTCCAAAGGGCGCTGTGTTACCATTACACCATCGGACAAGGCCGGAGAAAAAGTAGCTTTGCGGAGGGCGTCAGGCAAAACAAATTTCGAGCGTGGGCGTAAGAAAGTGATTAGGCATTGTCAGCGCTTGAACTGTCATCTGCATTGAAACGAGCGACTGGAAAGTCGCCGAACTCGCAGACAGGAATGTCTGCGCTACGTGGCGCATGCTTCCCGCTCTCGCCGTGATTCAGAGACGCGCTGAGTCGCGGAGGCTGATTTGTTTGCCGCCGGAATAGAGATCTTCGATGCGGCCGTTTTTCCATTGGCGGGCGCGGTAGAGGGTGGCGAAGGTGAAATCGGGGGCGGCGCCGCCCTGGCCGCCGACGAGTTCGGCGCCGACACGGACGTTGTCCATCAGCCAGGCGGGCAGGCGCAGGTGATAGGGATTGCGGCGCACTTCGCCGACGTGAAATGACAGCGCGGCGAGCATATTGGCGACGTCTTCAGCACTGGATTCGACCATCAGATTGGGC
>Ga0134126_10000131_pt1 | contig 98290 bp, 96 predicted proteins | sample KB31752_FD_96881 | JGI IMG/M metagenome (GOLD analysis project Ga0134126, IMG submission 96881) | Terrestrial soil microbial communities with excess Nitrogen fertilizer from Kellogg Biological Station, Michigan, USA - KB3-175-2 | ecosystem: Environmental > Terrestrial > Soil > Unclassified ...
GAACTGATCCTCGTACTACAAGGATACGGCGTCACGATAGACCTGCACGGCGAAACGTTCATCAGTCCCGCCGGGATCACAAGCAGCACATTCGCGACAGTCCCCGACGCACCAGTCGGCAGCTTCGAACTAACACTACCCCAAGGCAAGTTCTCCGCACTCGCAGCCAACGGCAACCTCTGCAAGACCAAACTAAAGATGCCCACAGCATTCACCGCACAAAACGGCGCCACCACCAAACAAAACACCCCGATCGGCATCACCGGCTGCGCGAGGCACAAGCAACGGGTGAAGAAGGCAAGGCACAAGAAATAAGAGATGGTCCGGGGGTCGGGGGACAAGGGCCATAGGCGCGGTGGAGGGTCACCGCGCTCGGCTCGATGTCGTTGCTAGGCACCTCCTAATATCATCCCCGCTGTGCCCACGCTCGCCGTCTACGAAAAGCCGACCTGCTCCACCTGTCGCAACCTGCGCGCCCTGCTCACCGAGCGTGGCGTCGCCTTCGAGTCGATCGACTACCATGTGAGGGGCATCGAGGAGGACGAGCTGCGCGGGCTGCTCCAAAAGCTCGGTGGCAGCCCAAGCGAGGTCTTGCGCATGCGCGAGCCGCTGGTCAAGGAGCTCGGCTTGGATCGGCCGGAGGTCTCCGACGATGAGCTGATCGCCCAGATGGTGGCTCACCCGGCGCTCCTGCAGCGGCCGGTCGTCGTGCGTGGGCACCGTGCTGTGTTGGCGCGGCCGGTCGAGCGCGCGCTCGAGCTGCTTTGATCGTGCGAGACGGCAGGCTCCGCGTCGGGAACCGCTCGGTACATCGTTTGGGCCGTCCCGCCATGATTCTGCCGCGCCGCTGGCTAACCGAGCTAGATCGAGCAGATGCCGCCCTCTACGCCGCTCTCGCAACCACCGCTACGCCGGCCCTTGACAAGTCGATGGCACGCCTCTCCGACGCGGCCAACTACTCCCGCCTCTCGATCGCCTCAGCAACTGTGCTCGCCGTGACCTGCGGCTCCAGAGGTCGCCGCGCGGCGACCTCCGGCCTGGCCTCGCTCGCCGTGACAGCCACGATCGTCAACCTGGCCGTCAAGCCGCTCACCAGCCGCCGCCGCCCCGACCGTGCGGCCGAGCGGGTATCGCCGGACCGGCACGTGCGGATGCCGGTCTCGGCCTCCTTCCCCTCCGGGCACTCGGCGGCCGCGTTCGCCTTCGCCACCGGCGTCGGCCATGTCATGCCCGTGGCCGCCGTCCCCCTGCGAGTCTTGGCTGTCACGGTGGCCTACTCGCGCGTGCACACAGGCGTGCACTACCCAGGCGACGTCGTGGCGGGCTCGTTGATGGGCGTAGCGCTAGCTCGACTCACCACACAGGCGATCGACTCTCGCTGACAGGTCGTGGCTCATCGACGGTATCGCCGGATGGCTTCGAGGAGATCCAGGACCTTGATGCACCAGTCGGGGGCCTTCCAAAGCGCGCGCATGGCCAGCATCGCGATCGCCAAGGTCGTCATATGCAGGATGAATGCCGCCTCTATGGAACTCACTCGACCACCCACATAGGTTCAAATTAATGGGGACTGGTTTTAACGAGCCGAACTCTACAGGACTGTGGCGAAAAAGCAAGAGAGATGTGGTCCTTTGTTACAGGGACGGCACGATCTCGTCACAAGGAGGTCCGTCGCCTGGTCGATCGCTCACCTGATCCGGCTCTCCGCGGGTGAGGTCGCTCGGTTGATAGGCGGATAGAGCAAGTCGAGGTCAGGTGGAACTAGCGAAGCCTGGCTGGACCACAAGGTGCCTAGTCAGCCGCTGGCCGCTCGGCGAAGCGGCAGGCGTCAGCAGTCTGGCCCGGGCGCGACCACATACACGATGTGTGCGCGGGCCACGGCCAGAAACGCATGCTGCTCGACCGGACCGCCGTTGAGTGGCGCGAGTGTGACGTCGGTGAGCGTGAGGAAGTCGCGCTCGGAGGCATTGAGCATGTCCGACACGCGCGAGCGGTAGCCGTCGCGGGCCAGCATCAAGGAGCCTTCGATGCGATGGCGGGGCGTCTCGAGGCGGATCCGCTCACGGCGCTCCTGGCTGCCGTGGGGATCCTCCTCGAAAGCTGGCGTCTCGCCGCTGATACTGCTCATGCGACCATTATGGGCCCTCTTACGGCACGACGATCGTGAAGGCGTAGTTGCTCGAGGCTACGCCGGCCACCGTGTAGGTGTCCACCTCCAGGTCCGTTGCGGGGCAGCCACCGTTGCGTTGCGCGTTGACGGCTATGAGCCCGGGCTGTTTGCCTGAGCTGTAGCTCGCCTCCGGCGACACCACGGGCGCCTCCGCGGCCGCGTTGATGGGAGCCGCGGGCGCCAGGCAGAAGACACCAGGGCTGGGTTGGCTGACAGAGGTGATGCCAGAGGTTTGAGCGCCGATCAGGTTCGCCTGCGACGGCGAGGTCGGCTGGACGACGGCGTACGCGCGAGCGGTGCCCGCGGGACCGGCCGGCCCGGTTGCTCCGGTTGCCCCCGTTTTCCCGGCGGCACCGGTTTTTCCGGTTGCCCCTGTTTTCCCAGTTTTCCCGGTGAGCCCGCGCGGCCCTGCCGGCCCCGGCAGCCCGCGGGGCCCGCGCGGCCCGCGCACGAGGCACTCGCGCACCCTGTGTTTGGCGATGCGGGCGACGAAGCATTTGGTGGAGGCGGTGTGGGCGGCCGGCAGGATGGACACTCCAGCCAAGGCGGGCACGGCGACCGTCATGGCGCCGACTACGGCTGGGGTGGCAAGCAAGGTGAGGGTGCGATGGCGCATAGGCTTCCTTCTCCCGTTGGTGGACCAGGCTGTGAGCTGTAACCGTCGGGACGCTCCGAAGGAGCGGTGTGTCGCTCAGCCGATGCGCTCGGCCACGCGCGCGGGTAGGCCCGCGCGCACAGGAGCCACCGGTCCCGCCTCGCCGGTGGGAGGGTTGCGCTCCTCGCGCACGATGTAGAGCGGGCGGTGCTTTACCTCGTCGTAGATGCGCCCCACGTACTCGCCGATCACGCCGAGCGCGATCAACTGGATGCCGCCGATCAAGAGGATCAGGATCGTGATCGTGCCGAAGCCGGGCAGGTAGGAGTCGGTGAGGCGCAGCCCCAGGACCACCGGGATCGCCACGAAGGCGATGCTCGCCGAGAGCAGGCCCGCGTAGGTAGCCAATTGCAAGGGCAGGTGGGAGAAGGAGGCGATCGCGTCCAAGGAGAAGCGGAGCATCTTGCGCAGCGTGTACTTCGTCTCGCCGGCGCTGCGCGCGTCACGCTCGTATGGGACGGCGGTCTGGGTAAAGCCCACCCATACCGTCATGCCGCGCAGGAAGCGCGAGCGCTCGGTCATCGATAGCAAGGCATCCAGCGCGCGGCGGTCGAGCACCCTGAAGTCGCCCGAGTTGGGCTCCAGGTCGACCTGGGCGAGCTTGTCGAAGAGCTTGTAGAACCAGGAGGCCGTGGCGAGCTTGAAGGCGGTCTCGCCATCGCGTTGCTTGCGCACCGCATAGACCACGTCGGAGCCGTGCTCCCATTGCTCGATCATGCGCGGGATCAGCTCCGGGGGGTCCTGCAGGTCGGCGTCGATCATCGCCACCACGTCCCCGCAGGCGTGCTCCAGGCCGGCCGTGAGCGCTGCCTGGTGGCCGAAGTTGCGTGAAAGGTGGATCACGCGCACGCGCGAGTCCTCGGCGGCGAGGCGGTCGAGCAAAGCGGGCGTGGAGTCCGAGGAGCCGTCGTTGACGAGTACCAGCTCGAACGTGTAATCGGCTACGGCGGCGCAGGCTCGCTTGACGAACGCCTCGACCAGCTCCTCCTCGTTATAGACGGGGGCTACGACGCTGAGCAAGGCTGGCACACGCGCGTGGGAATCCGACATGGTTCCTTCCGGATGGGACGAAGCTGGTTAAGTACGCAGCATGACAAGAGTAGGGGACCGTGCCGCGCGAATCCTAAGAGTGCCCTTGATTTTGCAGTTCGTGAAGTTCGGGATCGTGGGCGTCTCGAACACCTTGATCTCCTTCGCCGTATACACCTTGCTCTTGAAGGCGTTCGGCGTGTGGTACGTGGCGGCGTCTGGCATTGGCTTCGCGGTTGGCGCGATCAACGGCTTCCTGTGGAACCGCGCATGGACCTTCAGAGGTCATGTTGGCGATGCCCTGACGCCGGTGCGCTGGTTTGTGGTGCAGTCCTGCGGGTTGCTCGTCAATCTCGGCCTGGTCTATCTGTTCGTCGACGGTGTCGGCTTGGACGAGCTGACCGGCCAAGCGGCAACGATCGCGATCGTGACCGTGCTCACCTTCTTCGCCAACAGGGCTTGGACGTTCAAAGGGCAGGAGGAGCGAGTCTTGGCTGAGACCGCCGCCGACTCCTAACAAGCCCAACCACTAGCGGAACACGGCCAGCAAGGACAGGCCAGCTGGAATCGAACCGCCTCGCCCGATTACGCCTGCCTCGAGGTTCAAAGGCTGGCGCAAGACCCAGTTGAGCGGCGCGGGGGGCACCCACAGGTCGAGGCTCGACTTGGTGGTGGATGGCTTGAAGCGCTCCAACCCCCGCAAGAGAATCGCTACCGGCAGCAGCAGGAAGTTGAAGTGCGTGGAGCTCTCGAGCTGCCAGCCGGCCTCGCGGGCCGCGGCGAGCAAGGTGCGGCGGTTGTAGCGCCGGTGGTGGTGGTTGATCTCGTCATGGCCGCTCCACAGCCACTGGTAGGCGGGAACCGTAACCAGCAAAGCTCCGCCAGGCTTGGTCACGCGACGCAGCTCGTGCAAGGCGCCCACGTCGTCTTCCAAGTGCTCGATCACGTCGAGGCTGACGGTCAGATCGAAGGAGCCGTCGTCGAAGGGGGTGTCCATGACCGAGCCCTCGAGCACTTCGCCGGTCTCGCGCTCGCGAGCGAGCCGGACGCTTGTGCCCGACAGCTCCACGCCCGTGACGATGCCGTGGTGGGCAAGCTCCACCATGTTGCGCCCGCTGTCGCAGCCGGCATCGAGAATGCGTGCCTGCGCAGGCAGTCCCAGGCGCGCAATCGCTTGCTCCAGTACGCGACGGCGACCTTGGTACCACCAGTGGCGGTCCTCGGCGCGGTGCGTTTGCAGCTCGTACTCCAGCTCCATTCACGGGCATCTTTCACGAACGGGCGGCGGCGCGCGGCGCGACCCCCCTTCTCAGACTAGGCCCAGATCTCCGTTTGGCTGTCGTTTGCCGCGCTCCCTGGTGGACGGAGCGGACCACGAACCTGGAGCAACAACCCCTGTCATCCGGGTGCTCCTGCCAGCCGCGGAGTGCGAAGAACAGCTCTCCTCGAACAGGGGCCGCATGGCCTCCGGATGGTGGCATCACAACTGCCTCGCCCTCAATGAGCTCGACAGCGAGTCGCCAGCCTGCATTCGACTGCACCGCCAGGCACTCAGACGACCGATCCGCGGATGTGCGACGGTGGCCACTGGTCAAATGCTAGTGGCCGGCACCTGTGGCGCCAACGCTAGCGCCTCACCAACTGGGCCAGCTCCGCCTCGGCCCGCTGGCTCTCGCGTTGCAGGGTTGCAAGGAAAGCCTCGACGACGCGGCGGTCGAATTGGGAGCCTGCGCAGCGGTGCAGCTCGGCGCGCGCACCGGAGTGGCCGATCGAGTCGCGGTAGGAGCGGTCGCTGGTCATCGCCTCGTAGGCATCGGCGACCGCCACGATACGGGCCTCCAAAGGCAGCTCATCCCCTGAGGTGCCCAAGGGGTAGCCGAGTCCGTCCGGGCGCTCGTGGTGGGCTCCCACCCAGGCGCGCACGTCGGCGAGGCTCGGGTGTTCGAGGATCTGCGCGCCCAGTTCGGGGTGGCGGCGGATGACCACGAGCTCCTCCTCGGTGAGGGGCCCCGGCTTGCGCAGGATGTCATCGGGTACGCCCACCTTGCCGATGTCGTGGAGCATGCCGGCCAGTCGCACACGGCTGATGCGCCGCTCGGAGAGCCCGAGCTCGCGCGCCATCATCTCGGCGTAGCGGCCGACCGTCTCAGAGTGGCGGGCGGAGCCGCTGAAGCGCAGGTCCACCGCCTCGGCGAGGGCGAGCATGACCGCCAAGAAGCGCTCGCCTTCGATGTCTGCGGCCTCGCCCGAGCGGGCCAACTCACGCAGCAGAGGGCTGTGGCGCACAGTGCGGTTGCGGCCGCTGTCCTTGGCGGCGTACAAGGCCTCGTCGGCGGCGCGCAGCAGGGAGGCGGCCGTCTCGCCGTGCATCGGATAGGTGGCCAGGCCAAAGCTGATGGTGATCGGCACCGAGTCCTCGGCGAACTCCTCGTGCAGAGCGCAGCGCAGGCGCTCGGCGACCACGAAGGCCCCGTCCTGGGAGGTGTCGGGCAGGATCAGGGCGAACTCCTCGCCCCCGACGCGAGCGGCCGAGTCGATCTGGCGCTTGCCCCCGCTCAGGACGCGGGCGACCCGTTGCAAGGCGGCGTCTCCGACCTGGTGGCCGGAGCGGTCGTTGACCTCCTTGAAGCGATCGAGGTCGCCCACCAGGACGGTCATCTCGGATTGCCCTCGACGGGCCCTTTCGAGGTCGAGGTCGAGCAACTCGCGAAACCCGCGCCTGTTAGAGAGCGTCGTGAGCGGGTCGGTGCGGGCGGCGTCATAGAGCCTTGAGATGAGCAGCTCGACCCTGACCCGCATTGCCATGATCACGATCGCCCCCACCAGCAAGGTGCCCATCCCGACGAGCCACCAGGCCGGCACCCCGCTGGGCGGCGGGCGCGAGACCAGGAGCACACCGTAGACCAGCCCGACATAGGCAATCTGCATGACGGCGTCTCTGCGCGAGAGGAAATAGGCGGCGTACAGGAAGATCCATAGGTAGAAGAACACCAGCGGACTGGGGCTTGCGCCGGAGAAGTAGGCCACGCCTGTGATCAAGGTGCTGCCCCAAGCCAGGGTGAGCGCCAAGGTCCAAAGCGCCAGCTTGTGTGCCCGCAAGTACAGGGCGGCCGCGACCAAGTAGGCGTTGGCGACGATCGCTAGCAGCCCGAGGTCGTTCTGGCCGGAGGGGTGGGGCAAGATCACGGTAAGCGCCGCGAGTGTGGCCCCCGCCGTGAACAGGCCTGCCAGGACCTTGGCCACGAGGCTCGTCTGGAAGCTTGCGGCCGCGACGTAGCCGTCAAGCGCGTGCTCGCGCCCCTCCTCGCCCGAAACTTCCCTCATCTTCGAGATATCGGACATCTGTGGGCTCTACATGAGACCATTCGGATGAGAGGGACGCTGGACCATTTGCCGCGCGAGGGTACGCCAGGATTGAGTTTGGTGGCGTGCGCGCCGATTGAGCTTGGAAGGATGAAGCGCATCGCGAGCATGCCCAGATCAAAGACTGTGCGATCCGGGGCCTTCGCAGCGGCACTGCTGGCGATCTTTGCCTGGGGCCTCGCCTTCGCATGCCACTCCGCTCGCGCGGAGGGTTCGCCCTACCTGCACCAGGCCGAAGCGGGTGTGGGGCGCGCTGAGAGTCTGTGGCGAGACCGGCGCCTCGGTTGGTTTGACAGTCACCTGGATGACAGCGATCGCTACCCGCTCGCCACGATTTGGGATGCGACGCCTTTGTTCGAGGCGCTCGATGCGATCGAGATCGCGGCGCCCACCCCCGTGCACAAGGCGGCAGTCGAGGCATTCGCGAAAGGCGCTGAGCGCTACTGGGACGCCGCCCTGAAGCCCGATCCTGGCTTCGCGCCCTACCCGGGCGATAGGGGCCAGGTCCAAGCGTGGTTCGACGACAACGGCTGGTGGGGGTTGGCTTTCCTCGACGCCTATCGCGCCACGGGAATCCCAAGCTACCTAAAGGAGGCCAAGCGCGCCTTTGCCTTCATTGCGCTGGCCGGCTGGAACGCGAAGGGGGGTGGGCTGTGGTGGAACACCTCTCATCCCTACATCGCCGGGGAGCCTTTGGCCGCGGGGTCGCTGCTGGGGGCCCAGCTCTTCAAGCTGACCGGCAAGTCCATGTATCGCAGCGAAGTGCTCAAGTTCCTGGGCTGGGCCGAATCGAGCTTCACAACCGAACGCCACCTGTACAAGCGCACCGACTTCGACCCGACGCCGACGCCCTACATCGAGGGGACGCTCGTGGAGGCCGATCAGGTGCTCTGCGAAGGAGGTGTCTCCGCAGCGTGCGCCCGCGCAAGCGAGCTTGCCGATGCCTCGGCCGAACGCTTCTCCGACCGGCTGAACATGGGTCCTCAGTTCGACACGATCTACTTGCACTGGATGCTCGTGTACGGCGCCCAATCGGGCGAAGCGCGCTGGCGGGCCCTGGCCGAAGGGATGGCCTCCGATGCGCAGATGCACGCCCGCGACGCGCAGGGCCTCTACTTGAGGGCGTGGGATGGGACACCCATCACTCAGCACCAAGCTGTGCCGAACATGCTCCAGACCGACGCGGCCACGCTCGAGCTGTTCGCGTGGCTGGCGGTCCCTGCTCAGACGCTGGCGGCGAAGCTCTCCCCGGCTCGTCTGGCATCACGAGCCAAAGCGGCGATGAAGGCCCCGACGACCAACGCGTCGAACTGTGTGCCGGCGCCGTGCCGGAGCTCGGCCAAGGCGGCGTCGTAGCCGATCGAATCGCGATAAGGACGGTCGCTGGTCATAGCCTCATAGGCGTCGGCGACCGCCACGATGCGCGCCTCCAATGCAATGGAACCGGCGAAGAGACCGAGCGGATAGCCGAGGCCGTCGGGACGCTCGTGATGCATGGCCACCCATTCGCGCACGTCGGAGAGGCTGACGTGCTCGATCATCTGCGCGCCCAGCTCAGGATGGCGCTTGATCTGCTCGTACTCCTCAACCGTGAGCGGCCCGGGCTTGTGAAGAATGCTGTTGGGGACGCCGGCCTTGCCGATGTCGTGGAGGATTCCGGCGAGCCGGATGCGGCTGATGCGCCACTCGGGGAGGCCCAGCTCGCGGGCGGTCATCTCGGCGTAGCGGCCGACCGTCTCGGAGTGGCGGGCCGAGCCGCTGAAGCGCAGGTCGACGGCCTCGGCCATGTCGAGTACGGCCATGACGAAGCGCTCGCCCTGAATGTCGTGCATGTCGCTGGGGCTGGGCAGCTCGAGCCGCAGGGCGGGGCTGTGACGCACGGTGCGGTTGCGTCCGCTCTCCTTGGCCGCATAGAGCGCCTGGTCGGAGGCATGCAGAAGCGACGCAGCCGTCTCTCCGTGTTCCGGGTAGACGGACAGGCCGAAGCTGATCGTCAGAGGGGTCTGCTCGCCGGCGAACTCGTTGTATACCGCTCGGCGCAGGCGCTCTGCCAGCGCTAATGCCTCGTCGCGCTCGGTGTCGGGCACGATCAGGGCGAACTCCTCGCCGCCGACGCGCGCGGCGGCATCGATCTCGCGCTTGCCCGCGCACAGCAGACGTGCCACGCGCTGAAGCGCGAGGTCGCCGACCTGGTGGCCAGAGCGGTCGTTGACGTCCTTGAAGTCGTCGAGGTCGCCGACGAGCAACCCCATCGCGGTGCCAGAGCGCCGGGCCCGTTCGAGCTCGAGGTCGAGCAGCTCGCGAAAGCCCCTTCGGTTGGAGAGCTTGGTTAGGGGGTCGGTGCGGGCGGCGTCGTAGAGCCGTGCGATCAGAAGCTCTATGCGCGCGCGTATGACCATGATCACGATGGCCCCTACGAGCAATGTGCCCATGCCGACGAGCCACCATGCGGGGATGGCGCTGAGCGGCGCCTTGGCCAGAAGGAGGGTGCCATAGGCCAGGCCGACGAAGACGATTTGGGCGGCGGCTTGCCTGTGGGTGAAGAAATAGGAGGCGTAGAGGAACACCCACAGATAGAAGAACACGAGCGGACTCGGGGATTCACCCGAGAAGTAAGCCACGCCGGTGATCAGAGTGCTGCCCCAGGCAAGCGTGGGGGGCAACGTCCAGGCGGGGAGCTTCGCGGCTTGGGTGTAGAGGGCCAAGGCCGTTAGATAGGCGCCGGCGACAACCGCCAGTAGCCCCAGCTCGTTGGCGCCCGCCGGGTGGGGCAGGATCACGGTCAGCGCGGCCAGGCTTGCGCCGGCGGCGAACAGGGCGGCAAGCACCTTCGCCACGAGGCTCGCCTGCAGGCTGGCGCCCACGAATGAGCCACCCCATATATCGTCACGGCCGTCCGCCTGTGAGAGCGCGGACATGACCTTCGGGTATCGACCACCCGCAGCACCAGCGAGGGAGTTGGGAACCGTTCGCATTGTTGGTGAAGGCTTGCGGTAGATAGCCTACGAGGAACTTCTACTATTCGCAACCGTACGACGATCATGGTGCTTGGCACTGCCCAGTTCGTGATGGTGCTCGACAGCACCGTCATGAACGTGTCGATCTCCCAGGTCGTGGCGGATCTGCACACAACGGTGCCGGACGTGCAGCTTGCGATCACTGCCTACACGCTTGTGATGGCGGCCTTCATGCTCACGGGTGCCAAGCTCGGCGACATATGGGGCCGACGCAAGGCGTTCTCGATCGGCCTGGCGATCTATGGAGTGGGGTCGCTCACGACCGCGCTCAGCCCCAACGTGGGAGTGCTGCTGATCGGCTGGTCGGGTATTGAGGGCCTTGGCGCGGTGCTCGTGATTCCCGCGATCTTTGCCCTTACCGCGGTGAGCTATAGCGGCAAGGAACGCGCGCTCGCCTACGGCCTGCTCGGCGGGATCGCGGGCGCGGGGGCGGCGGCGGGCCCGTTGATCGGCGGGTTCGTCACGACAGCGCTCAGCTGGCGAGTCGTGTTCGCGGCCGAGACGGTGGTGGTGCTGGTCTTGCTGACGGTCGTGCACCGCATCATGGAGCAGCGCTCCGAGCGCCCGCCCAAGCTCGACCGGGTGGGTGTGGGGCTGAGCGCGCTGGGACTCGGCTTGACGGTGTTCGCAATCCTGAAGATCAGCACGTGGGGCCTATTCGCCCCGACGGGCGCGCTGACGATCGCAGGCACGAAGATCACCCCGTTTGGCCTCTCGGCGGTGCCGTTCATGATCTTCGCGGGACTCGTCGTGCTCGGGGGCTTCTTCCGCTGGGAGGAGAGGGTGGAGCGGGAAGGGGGCACGCCCTTGCTACGTGCGGACCTGCTGAGGATCCCGCAGCTGAGGGCGGGGCTTTCGACGATCGTCTCGCAGTATCTGATCTTGGCGGGAACGTTCTTCGTGCTGCCGCTGTATCTGCAATTGGTGCTCGGCAAGAACGCTCTGGAGACCGGGGTGAAGATCCTGCCGATCTCGGTGACGATGATGGTGGCGGCGATGATGGGTCCGCGACTTGCCACGAAGACCTCGCCGCGCAGGGTGGTGCAGATCGGCTTGGGCTTTCTGCTCGTGTCGATCCCCGGCTTGATGGCAACCATCTCGCCCTCGCTGTCCTCGCTGCCGTTCGCGCTCTCGCTTGGCGGATTCGGGGTGGGCATCGGCTTGTCTATCTCCCAGCTCGGAAACGTGGTGATGTCCTCGGTCTCAGAGTCGCGCTCGAGCGAGGCGGGCGGTGTGCAGGGTGCTTCGCAGAACTTGGGCCAGTCGCTTGGCACGGCGCTGATCGGGGCGGTCTTGTTGACCGGCCTCACAACGGGCTTTCACGAGAAGGTGTTGGCCGACCCGGCGATCCCGGCGCAGCTGCAACAGCAGCTCGTGAAAGGCACCGAGGAGGGTCTGCCGATGATCTCTCAGGCTCAGTTCAAGAGCAGCGTCGAACAGGCCGGAGTGCCCGCGCCCCAGGCTGAGTCGCTCGTCCTCTACTACAACGAATCCCAGATCGAGGCGCTCAAGCGGGCGCTGCTGGTGGCCTCCGGATTTGTGCTCGTGGGCCTGTGGTTTGCCCGTTCGCTTCCGGGGGAGGCGCTCGGCGAAGAGGAGGGGGTCGTGCGTGGCGAAACAGGTGACCAGCCCGATCAGGAATCGAGAAGCGCCGGTCACGAGCCGCAACTAGAGTGACCGCCATGGACACGAGAACGGACACGCAGCCGCCTGCGCTGCACGCTGGCGACAGCCACGAGTCGATTCGTGTTCACGGCGCCCGCGTCAACAACCTAAAGGACATCAGCGTCGAAATCCCCAAGCGCCGGCTGACGGTTTTCACCGGCGTGTCCGGCTCGGGTAAGAGCTCACTGGTGTTCGGCACGATCGCCGCGGAGTCCCAACGACTTATCAACGAGACCTATAGCGCCTTTGTGCAGGGCTTCATGCCGACGCTGGCGCGGCCCGAGGTCGATGTGCTCGAAGGGCTGACCACAGCGATCATCGTCGACCAGGAGCGGATGGGAGCCGACGTGCGCTCCACGGTCGGGACCGCCACCGACGCAGGGGCGATGCTGCGCATCCTCTTCAGCCGGCTCGGCAAGCCGCACATCGGCTCGCCCCAGGCGTTCTCCTTCAACGTCGCCTCGATCTCTGGCGCCGGGGCGGTCACGTTCGAGCGCGCCGGCCGCACGACAAAAGAGAAGCGAAGCTTCAGCATTCTCGGCGGCATGTGCCCGCGCTGCGAAGGCCGCGGCTCGGTCAACGACATCGACCTCAAACAGCTGTATGACGACAGCAAGTCGCTGCGCGAGGGCGCGCTCACGATCCCCGGCTACAGCATGGACGGCTGGTACGGGCGGATCTTCCTCGGCTGCGGCTTCTTCGACCCGGACAAGCCCATCGAGAAGTTCACCAAGAAGGAAATAGGGGGTCTCCTCTACAAGGAGCCGACCAAGATCAAGGTCGACGGCATCAACCTGACCTACGAGGGCGTGATCCCGCGGATCCAGAAGTCGATGCTCTCTAAGGACCTCGACTCGCTACAGCCGCACATCCGCGCCTTCGTGGAGCGGGCGGTCACCTTCTCCACATGTCCCGAGTGCGACGGGACCCGGCTCAGCGCCGAGGCACGGTCTTCGAAGATCAAGGGGATCAACATCGCCGACGCCTGTGCGATGCAGATCAGCGACCTCGCCGCGTGGGTGAGCAAGCTCGAGAACAAGTCGGTCGCGCCGCTGCTCGAGGCGCTGGGGGCGACCTTGGAGTCGTTCGTGGATATCGGCTTGGGCTATCTCTCGCTCGAGCGCCCATCGGGCACTCTCTCGGGCGGAGAGGCCCAGCGCGTCAAGATGATCCGCCAGCTCGGGTCCTCGCTCACCGACGTCACCTACGTCTTCGACGAGCCCACGATCGGGCTGCACCCGCACGACATCGAGCGGATGAACGAGCTGCTGCGGCAGCTGCGCGACAAGGGCAACACCGTGCTCGTCGTGGAGCACAAGCCAGAGGCGATCGCGATCGCCGACCACATCGTCGACCTCGGCCCGAAGGCAGGGAGCGAGGGCGGCGAGGTGATGTTCGAGGGGACCGTGGAGGGGCTGAGGGCAAGCGACACGATCACCGGCCGCCACCTCGACGACCGGGCCATCCTCAAGCAGGAGGTGCGGACGCCGGACGGTACGCTCGAGGTCCGCGGCGCCAGCACCCACAACCTGCGTGACGTCGACGTCGACGTCCCGCTCGGCGTGCTGGTCGTCATCACGGGCGTGGCGGGCTCGGGCAAGAGCTCGCTGATCTATGGCTCGATAGTCAATTCCCGCCCGCCCCGGGACGGGGTCGTGTCGGTCGACCAGACCGAGATCAAGGGCTCGCGGCGGAGCAACCCGGCGACGTACACAGGACTGCTCGACCCGATCCGCAAGGCGTTCGCGAAGGAGAACGGCGTGAAGCCGGCGCTGTTCAGCGCCAACTCCGAGGGCGCCTGCCCCAATTGCAACGGTGCCGGCGTCATCTACACAGACCTAGCGATGATGGCCGGTGTCGCCGTCCCCTGCGAGGTGTGCGAGGGGAAGCGCTTCCAGGCCGAGGTGCTCGAGTACAAGTTCGGTGGCAAGGACATCAGCCAGGTGCTCGCGATGGCGGTGATCGAGGCCCAGAGGTTCTTCGGCTCCGGCAAGGCGAAGACGCCGGCGGCGCAAAAGATCCTCGACCGGCTCGCTGACGTCGGGCTGGGCTATCTCAAGCTTGGCCAGCCCCTTCCCACGCTTTCCGGCGGCGAGCGGCAGCGGCTCAAGCTGGCCACCCAGATGGCTGATAAAGGGTCCCACCCGCCCGATGTTTACGTCCTCGACGAGCCGACCACCGGCCTGCACCTCGCCGACATCGAGCAGCTGCTCGGCCTGCTCGACCGGCTCGTTGACTCCGGCAAGTCTGTGATCGTCATCGAGCACCACCAGGCGGTCATGGCGCACGCCGACTGGATCATCGACCTCGGCCCCGGCGCCGGCCACGACGGCGGGCGGATCGTCTTCGAGGGCACACCCGCCGACCTCGTCGCCGGGCGGAATGGAATCGGGCGGGAGGGAATCGGGCGGGAGGGAATCGGGCGGGAGGGAATCGGGCGGGAGGGAATCGGGCGGGAGGGAATCCCATCCCTCACCGGCGAGCACCTCGCGGCTTACGTCGGCGCCTGATCGAGGCCCTCGCGGCACTAGCTGCCGCTGGCCGACGGAGCGATCTCACCCCTGCCGGCCTGCCGGAGGTCGGCCGGGAGTGGCGCGTGGGCGGCTCGGGCAAGGACGGTCAGGCCGATGCGCCAGCGGATGATGGCGGCGCGCTGGACTGCCTGGGTGTTGGGAAGATCCTCCAAATCCCCCTCGCTGAGACCTACGACGAGCGCGCTCAGGTAGGCGTCCTCGAACACGTATGTGCCGGCATAGCCGGCATTGAGAGCGTGCAACTGGGCGGTCGGCGGGTCGATGGCCGCGACATCGACGGCGTAGGCCGCGAAGCGGCGCTCCAGCAGGCCCATGCGTCGGGAGGCCTCGCCGGCTCCGATGCGTCGGTCGTGGAAGGCTGCGAGGATCGGGTCGGCTCCTTCGAGCAGGCGGTTGACGGCGAGCCTGATTGGCTCGACTTCATTCAAGTAGTGCTCGATCGCCGCCCGTTGCGGCTGTTGGCGGCTGGCCGACACAGTGTTGCTCGCACATCCGCCGAGCGCGATCGCACATATGCAGCCTGCGGCCAGGCCGCCGGGACGACGGAACGCACCCACTGGCGTGTGCGTCACGCGCCCCGGCGGAGGGCTCAGTAGCCGTAGCCGCCGTTCGAGGATTCGCCCGAGGATTCCGAGGAGCCACCCGTGCTTGGCGCGGCACTGGAGCCGCCTGTGCTCGCCGGGGCGCCACTCGTCGTGAGGACGCTCCAGGTGCCCACGTCTTTGACTCCCTGGCCCTTGGCTTCACCCGGCTGCCGGTCGCCGGTAAACGTGTAGAGCGGCAGGCCCTTGTAGGTGACCTGTGTGGTTCCATCGGGACGCTTGACGGTGCCGAGCGAGCCGACTTCGCCGCTGGGTACGCCGCTGGATGGTGCGGTGAGCGGGTGCCACAGTCCGACACAGGCTGAGCTTGTACAGATGAACTTGCCGTTTTGCTCGCCGCGGAGGTGATACAGGGTCATCCCCTGACTGTCGACGAGGACCGTGCCGAGCGTGGAGTTGGAGGCAGTCGTCACGACGGCTGCGTTTGCGGATCCGCCGCTCGTCTGAGTGGCGGCCTGTGTGCCGGCGGCCGAGCTGGTCGTGTTGCTGGATGAGCTGCTGCCGCAGGCGGCAATCAGGAGCGAAGCGGCGATTGCCGGTAGGGAGAGCTTGATTAGGTGGCGCATGTTGTACTCCTGTGGATGTCAGTAGCCGTAGCCGGGCGTTGGGGTGGGTGTGGTCGGAGCGGGAGCGGTGGGGGCAGGAGTGCTCGGTGTCGTAGTCGGCGTAGAGGGCGTCGGCATCGCTGGGCTCGTGCTGCTCGTCGCGGAGAGGACGTGCCAGGTCCCGCCGAAGCTGTGGATGCTTTGGCCGTTCGCTTCGCCCTTGGCGTGGTCGCCGGAGTAGCGGTACAAAGGCAAGCCGCCGAGTGTCACCTGCAACGCTCCGTTGCTGCGCCGCAAAATCGCCAGGTGCCCGTGCAATCCGGGTCCGGCCTTGAGCTTGGTCTTGCTCGAATGGACGGTCAAAGGTGACCAGAATTTCAGGCATTCGCTCTTGCACAGAAGGTGATGTGCGGTCTCGGGGCTCAAGGCGTAGAGCGTGCGTCCATGCGCATCTACCGCGACTTGCTTGCCGAGCACGGAGTTCGAGGCTGAGCTGACCGTGAGAGAGCTGCCGGCTGCGAGCGCCATCGCGGCGAGCGGAGCGGCAAGCGCCAGCGTCACGATCGCGGTGCCCACCGCGAGATTCAAGGGTCGCCGCCGCCGCGAGGGCCGCACGATTTGCTTCTCCTGTGGACTGCTCATCGAGTCTCCCTTCGTGATGGTCCTTGCCTACATGGACGCCGGCACGGCCATAACCTTCCGTGAAGGACAAGCGCCTTCGACGGCCCTTATCTAGGCTCTGCGGATGGCTCAGCCCGACAGCAGCGAGCAAGTGGCAGCGCAGCGACGGACTACGCTCGTCTCGATCTTCGCTGCCGGCGTGCTTGTGATCCTCAAGCTCGGAGTGGGCTTGGTAACCGGCAGCCTGGCTTTGATCTCAGCCGGGGTCGAGTCAAGTGGGGATATTCTCGCCGCGGTCCTGACGTTCTTCGCGGTGCGCTTGGGCCGGCAACCGGCCGATCCTGAGCATCCCTACGGGCACGGGCGCGCCGAGAACCTCGGTGCGCTTGGCGAGGCGGCGATCTTGACCGCGGGCGGGGTGATCGTGGCGGTAGAGGCGATCACACGTCTGCTGTCTCCTGGAGGCGCCCCCGACACACACTGGTATGTATTCGCGGTGATCGTGGTTGCGCTGGGCGTGGACTTGGCCCGGACGATCGTCTCGTTGCGCACCGCCCGGCGTTATGGAAGCCCTGCGTTGCGCTCGAACGCCTTCCATTTCGCAGGCGACATGGCTGGCTCGGCAGCGGTGCTCGTGGGGCTGCTGCTCGTGCGCGCGGGGTTCACTCAGGGCGATGCGATCGCCGCGCTGGTGATCGCGGCGATCATCCTCGCGGCCGCTGGCCGCCTGATCGCGGAGAACGCGAACGTGCTGATGGACCGCACTCCGAGCGACGCCAGAGACGCGGCAGAGCGCGCGCTGGCGCGCCTTGAACCCGATATCGAGCTGGCGCGGCTGCGGCTACGCGAGTCGGCGGGACGCTATTTCGCCGATGTGATCGTCGCGGTACCGCCGGGCAATGCGGTCGTCGAGGGCCACCAGACCGCCGACTTGGTGGAGCAGGCCATTCAAAGCGCCCTGCCCGGTAGCGACGTGGTGGTCCATGTCGAGCCTCGCCGCAGCGGTCTGGATCTTCGTGACCGGGTGCTGGCAATTGCGCTGGCCGAGCCGTTAGTGAAGGAAGTGCACGACATCACCGTCTACGAGCACGACAGGACCGCGAGTGTGTCGCTGCATCTGAAGTTCGCCGCCGACCTGGATCTGGGCTCCGCGCTGGTAGTCGCCGAGCGCGTCGAGCAAGCCATCCACGCCCGGCCGGGCGTGAGCGAGGTGCAGACACACCTCGAGCCACTGGAGCGCCCGCTGATCGTTCGTCCCGTCAGTCCAGACAGCCGGCTCGACTGCACGCGAGAGATCGAGCGCGTCGTCGCGGAGCGAACCGGCGCCGAGTCAGAAGGGGTGAGGCTGCTCTGCACCGACGCGGGCAGCGTCGTCTTCCTCACGCTCGCGCTCGATCCGCGGACCTCCCTGCTCGTTGCCCACCAGCTTGCGAGCGAACTCGAGAACGAACTGCACCAGAGGATCCCCGACCTCGTCGACGTAGTCGTGCACACGAGCATTCGCGAGGAGAGCTTCCGTCCGAAGTTGCAGACCGAAGCCAACCACTGACAACGCTCTGGGATGGCTGAAGCCAACCCCTGACAGCGGTCAGGAGACGCCTGCGAAGCGGGACGCTTGTGGCGGCTGCTTGCGCTCCACGGGCTGGAGCGGCGTCGGGCTGCCGAGACGGCCGGGCGAAGAGGCGTCGCGACCGAACAGCAAGGCGACGTTCCAGTCGGCCAGCAGGCGCAGCTTGCGTCCCAAGCCAGGCATCAAGAGCAGGTGGTAGGTACGCGCGATCAGCCATGCTGGGAAGCCGAGCCAGCGGATGCCCAGCGTGATGGCGACGGCCTTGTTGTGTCCAAGCTCGGCGACCATCCCGGCGGTGCGGTAGTGGAACGCCCGAGTGGGGCGATGCTCGAGCGTCGCAGCGATGTTGGCAGCGGCCAGGCGTCCTTGGCGGATGGCGTGCTGGGCGGTAGGCGGACATGGGTGCCCTCTGTTCGCGGGATCAGGGACGGCGGCGCAATCGCCGATTGCCCACACGCCTGGGCGACCAGGCACGGACATCTGCGAATTGGCGAGGATTCGCCCTGCGCCGTCCAGGGGTAGCCCGAGTGAGCTGACGACGGGATTGGGACGCACGCCGGCCGTCCATACGAGCGTGCGTGCCGGTATGCGCTCTTCGCTGGAGAGGGTCGCTTCACGCCCGGTAGCGGAGGCGAGCGTGGTGGACGTGTGGATCTCGATGCCGCGCGTGCGCAGCTCGCGCTCGGCGAATGCGGATAGGCTCGGAGGCACCTCGGGCACGATTCGCTCACGCGCCTCGACCAGGACCCAGCGCATTCCCTGCGCGCTGCAGCGCGGATAGAGCTCGATCGCCTGCGCCGCGAAGTCCTGAAGCTCCGCCAAGCCCTCGAGGCCCGCATAGCCGGCGCCGACGAACACAAAGCCGAGATACTCGGCGCGCCGTGCTGGATCGTCCAAGGACTCGGCGATGTCAAGACAGCTGAGCACCTGATTGCGCAGAGCGGTGGCGTCGGCCAAAGACTTCAGCCCGATCGCATGCTCGGCCAGTCCGGGGATGGGGAGCGTTCGCGAGACCGACCCGAGCGCCACGAGCAGGTGATCGTAGCCAAGCTCGAGCCGCTCGCCGTCCCCTCGGAGCACGTGGAGGGCACGCCGCTCGAGGTCGGCGCCCGTGACACTCCCGATGAGCAGCTGGGTGTGGCGTAGCTGAGAGCGCAGGGAGACCACCACGTGGCGCGGATCGAGCGTGGCTCCCGCGGCCCCGGGTAGCAGCGGCGTGTAGAGCATGAAGTTGGCCTCGCTTGCGAGCGTCACGCTCACGCTGGTGGCGGTGCCGATCCGCTCGAGCGCGCGAGCGGCATAGAAGCCGCCGAAGCCGCCGCCCGCAATGAGGATACGAGTGCTCATGGCATCTACACTAGAGACGCCCCAGAGCTCACTGGCGTATCGCACGCACAGCTTGCGGGCGAGTCCTCGGTTCTTAGACTGTTTGCTCGGTTCCCGCGTAGAGGAGATTGCGATGCAAGCGGTGTTGATTTACGAGACGGGAGGCCCGGAGGTACTTAGCCTCGAGGAGACAGAGCGCCCCGAGGCGGGCGAGGGAGAGGTCCTGATTCGGGTCCGTGCCGCCTCGGTCAATCCGATCGACTGGAAGATCCGCCGCGGCCTGCGGGAGGTGTCGCTGCCAAAGATCTTGGGCAACGACGTGTCCGGCGTGGTCGAGCTCTCACGCGCTGAGGGCTTCGTCATGGGGGACGAGGTATTCGGCATCGCCCCCAGCGGTGGCTATGCGCAGTATGCGACGGCGCCGGCGTCGGCGATCGCGAAGAAGCCGGCCGGGATCAGTCACGAGCAGGCGGCGGCGCTGCCCGTGTCGGGCATGACCGCCTGGCAGGCCCTGTTCGACATCGGCGGACTGCAGAGCGGCCAGACGGCGCTGGTTGCCGGCGGCGCGGGTGGAGTAGGCCATCTCGCGGTCCAGTTCGCCAGGCACGCGGGGGCGAAGGTCATCGCCACCGGCTCCTCGCGCAACCGCGATTTCGTACTGGGGCTGGGGGCTGAGGAGTACATCGACTACACCAAGCAGGATGTGGGCGAGTCGGTGAGCGGCGTGAACGTGGCATTCGACACCGTGGGCGGGAACACGACCGAGTCGCTAGTACCCCCACTCCGCGAGGGAGGAGTGCTCGTCACGATCGCCAACGCACCGCCCGAGCAGGCCGCGGCCGAGCGCGGTGCGCGCGCTGAGCTGCTCCTTATGAGCACGAGCCCCGAGCAGCTGGCCCGGATCGCCGGCCTGGTGGCCGACGGCGAGGTGCGTGTGGAGATCGCGCAGGCGTTTCCCCTGAGCGAGGCCCGCCAAGCACACGAGCTCAGCGAGGCAGGGCACACGCGCGGGAAGATCGTGCTCACGGTTGGCGGCTGAAAGGTTGCCGCGGACCGAGCGAGAGCGGAACGCCGCGGCAATCGGTCAGGCTCGAAGACCGCGGCGGATGAGGCGGGAGGAAATCCAGATATGAAGCGAGGCAGCGGCTGGCGCGTGATCTTGCCCTATGCCCTGGTGTGCGCCGCTACCCAGGTCCTGTGGCTCACCTATGCCGTCATCACCACCGAGTCGGCGCGCCACTATGGCGTGTCGGTGTCGGCGGTGGGCTGGCTGGCTGAGATATTCCCACTGCTCTATGTGGTGCTCGCGATCCCAGCCGGGATCCTGCTGGATCGCTGGTTTCGCCCGGTACTGGCCGGTGGAGGAGCTCTGGTCGCCCTCGGCGGCCTGTTGCGCTTGGGCGGCGACACGTTCGCCTGGGCGATGGCCGGCCAGGTAACTGTTGCCGTCGCCCAGCCCACGGTGCTGAGCGCGGTGAGCAAGCTCGCCGGCGAGTACCTGCCGGTCGAGCAGCGGGCCGCGGGCATCTCGGTGGGCTCCGCTGGGGGCTTCGTGGGGATGGTGCTCGCTTTGATTCTGGGCCCCACGGTGGGGGGGCATGGGCAGCTGCAGCGCCTGCTGGAGGTCGAGGCGGTACTGGCGGTCGTGCCGGCTGTGATGCTGGCTGTCTCGCTGCGTCGCCCCGGAGCCCCGAGCGAGGAGCATGCGGCGATTGCCGGCAACGCGGCTCGCCGGCTGTGGGCGATGCCTGCGATGCGCACGATGTGCGGGCTCGTGTTCATCGGCTTCGGGGTATTCGTGGCGATTGCGACCTGGCTGCAAACACTGCTGGAACCCTCGGGAGTCTCGGAAACCACAGCTGGGCTGCTCCTTGTGGGCATGGTGATCGCGGGCGTGATCGGTTGCGCGGTCCTGGCGCCGGCCGTGGACGCCCGCGGGGCGGAGCGGGGCTTCATGCGCTGTGCTGTGCTGGTGAGTGGCGTAGGTTGCGTCGCGCTGGGGACGATGCCTTGGATCGGTGCGCGGGCCGCTGTGATCGTGACGATGGGCTTGGTCATGCTGCCCGCGCTGCCTGTGATCCTCACCGCCACCGAGCGGCTGGCCGGGCCGGCGGCGGGCACCGCGGGTGCGATCGTGTGGATGGCGGGGAATCTAGGTGGACTGGTGGTCGCCTTGATCGTGCAGGCCTTGGTTCACCATCCGCTGGCCGCGTTCATCGCGATGGCCGTCGTTTCGTTTATGGGACTGCCGCTCGTGGCCAGGGTGGTCACACTCTCGCCGCGCGACGAGCTTGCAGGTGAAACGCCGGCCCCGCTCGTCGCGGGCGGGTCGGCCTCGCTGACGTAGCTCCCCGGCAATAGTCCATATCTTCAACGAATTACGATCATTGTGTATGGTTCGCCGCGATGGGTGGCGAGTCTGACGTCGAGTCCTCAATTCGAAAGCAGACCGTCCGATGAGCTTGCGCGAGAAGGTGACTCTGCGCAAGCGCTGGCGCAACGACACGGGCAACCAGGGGATCGATCCACTCGGGGAGGTGACCCCGAGGACGCTCGAGCAGCTTTGCGAAGCGGTCCGCGAAGCCGAACGGGATGGTTGCACGGTGCGGGCGGTCGGGTCGGGTCACTCCTGGTCGGATGTGGCTTTGACGGACGGCCTGCTCGTCAAGCCGACCGGTCTTACCGACCCGTTGGATCTGGAGCTCGATGTTCTGCGACCGGGCATGGGAGAGGCCTTAGAGGGAGGCGCCCGGCTCGTGCGAGTGGAGGCGGGCATGACGATCGCCGAGCTCAACGCCTACCTCGAGGACTTAAAATTGGCTCTCCCCAATATGGGTGGCTTCGACGGGCAGACCGTGGCCGGGGTGATATCCACCTCCACGCACGGGTCTGGCTTCGACTTTGGCCCGTTGTCGGATCTGGTGCGCTCGCTTGACATCGTGGGGGCGGAAGGCATCGTCTACCGCGTCGAGCCACTCGACGGCCCGACGAATCCCGTCGCCTACGGGGCGAGGTATCGCGACCGGCGGCTCGAGCAGGACGATCGCTGGTTTCGGGCGGTGGTCGTGGGCATGGGGTGCATGGGCCTAATCCATTCCGTGATCCTCGAGGTGGTGCCCCTGTACTACCTACGCGAGGTTCGCTCGATGAGCACGTGGTCTCAGGTACGTGAGCAGCTCGAAAGTGGCTCGGTGCCCAGGGGCAGGGTCCACTACGAGGTGTACTTCAACCCCTATCCCCGCAAGGACGGGGAGATCGAATGCCTCGTCACCACGCGCAGCCCGGTCGATCCTGACGAATTCCGGCGTGACCATCGTCGCAGTCGCAGCCTGCTGATGGAACTGACGGCGCGCTTCCCGCTCACCCCCGCGCTGGTCAACCTGGCCTTGGGGCTATGGCCGAAAATCGCTCCCTTCCTGATCGCCCAGGCACTGAAAGCGCTTGTCAACGAGGACTACGTGAACATCAGCCACAAAGTTCTCAACATCGGGGCGGCGAACTTCCTGCCGGCCTATTCGTGTGAGATCGGAGTGCCCTTCGACGATCGCCATCTGTACGTGCAGGCCGTCGAGAAGATCGTCGAGGTCGCCGGGCAGCGGGCGCACGTGGGCGAGATCTACCACAGCTCGCCGATCTCATTGCGCTTCGTCAGGGGGACTGATGCCTTCATGTCGATGATGCAAGGCCACGGCACGATGATGATCGAGCTGATCATGGCCACCCATACGCGCGGCGGAGAAGAGCTCCTGTCCGCACACGAGAATGCGCTCTATGGGGTGGGCGGGCGCCCGCACTGGGGTCAGCTGAACTCGCTCACCGGAAGTCACGGGTTCATCGCCGAGATGTACCCGTACTACGAGGACTGGCAAGCGGTTCATGCCGAGCTCAACTCGAGCGGGGTGTTCGACAGTCCTTTCAGCAAGCGCGTGGGAATCTCGCGTTCCAGGTTTCTCGGGCGATAGGCATCTAGCGTGATCTCATCACCGATACCACGACATCGAAGGGCAGGCGGATATGGATTTCAAGCTCGAACTCCTGGCGATCCCGGTGACCGACGTGGACCGCGCGAAGGCCTTCTATGCGGACCAGGTCGGCTTCATCGCCGAACACGACCACACCGTGAGCGAGGAGATTCGCTTCGTTCAACTTACGCCTCCGGGGTCGGCGTGCTCGATCGCGCTCGGCAAGGGGATCGTCGACTCCGAGCCGGGGTCCGCGCGGGGGATGCAGCTCACGGTCGCGGACGCGCATGCGGCTCGGGCCGAGCTCGCCGGGCGCGGGGTGGAGGTGAGCGAGGTGACGGAGTTTCCGTGGGGCTCCTTCGTGTTCTTCGAGGACCCCGACGGCAATCGCTGGGCGCTCCAGCAGCTACCGGTCAGGGAGTAGCCGGGGGGGAGCCGGCCACTATTAGAACCGCATCGGCTGGTGGTACGAAGACTTCGCTGAGTGTCCGACGAGGAGTGTCCGACGATGATGTTCTCTGTGGGCCGGCGGAGATGGCACCCCGACCGCGAAGGGCTAACCTTTCTCATATGTGTCGAAACATAAGAACGCTCCACAACTTCGAGCCCGCGGCGACCGACGAGGAGATTCGCGGGGCGGCCCTTCAGTACGTACGCAAGATCAGTGGCTTCACCAAGCCCTCGCAGGCGAACGCCGTCGTCTTCGAGCGCGCCGTCGAAGAGGTGGCGCAAGCGTCATCGCGACTGCTCGATGAGCTGGTCACCACGGCGCCCGCGAAGGACCGCGAGGTCGAGGCGGCAAAGCGCAGAGAGCGCAGCGCCCAGCGGTTCGCGGCGTAGTCGCCGGGGAAAATCGAGAGGATGGTGGTGACCTCGGATCTCGAGCGGGCACGCGTGTGGGCTGCTCGGGCCGGGCTCCGGGCAGCTGTGCTGCAGGCGCCTGAGGCTAGCTCGGCTCCGGCGGATCCAGAGAGGTGGGCGTGGCTTGCCAGGACGGCTAGGATTACCTGGACGCATGTTTGAACGCCCACCGTGTTCATAAGGGGAGGGTCGGTTTCGGTCGAAGCTTAACTTGGTAGGCGCGCACGGGGCACGCGGCGGTCTGAATCGCACGTTGGCAGGTCGCCCGGATCACGCACAGTGCGATGCCCGCACTTTCGATGCTTAACCGGTCATGACATCTAATGCTGCACAGCCGAGCATGACGGCGTTCGGGATCTCATCGAGCGAGCCCAGTCCCGGCACGGGCGTGATCTCGGTCGAAGGAGAGCTCGATCTCTCCAGCGCACCCCGTTTGAAGTGGATGCTGGTCGATTTGCTCGAGTCCGCTCACAGCCGGCTTGTAGTTGACCTTTCGCTCGCCACCTTCCTCGACTCGACAGCGCTGGGCGTGCTCGTGGGCGTCAAGCGGCGACTCGAGGGGGAGGCCCGGCTTGCGATCGTTTGCGCGCGGCCCAACCTCTTGAAAATCTTTGAGTTCGCTGGAGTGGATGGCGCGTTCGCGATCTTCCCAACGCTCGAGGACGCACTCGCGTACACACAGGAAAATGGAGCCGAGGCCGGCTGACCGGCTCGGGCCTGCTCACGGACAGCGACATGGCAAGTGACGCGAGGAGGAAAGGTTCGTGGGGCGTGTACTTGCGGCAGCGACTGGTGCTGACTGTCCTCCTGGGCGGCTGCACGCTTGCATCGACTTGTGCCGCAACCGCGGCCAGGCTAGACCGCGCAGGGCCGAGCTCCAGCACATCCGGCCAGGCACCCGGTGCCCCGCAGAGCAGCCACCCAATCGCCCAGCATCGGGCCGACGGCGGCGGGACCTCCACGGACGGGCCCGGGCCGGGCTCAGGGGGATACGAACCGCCCGGCGCGGGGAGTCACGAAGCGCAGCCTCCAACGGGCCATGAACCGCCGGCTCTCGGCAGCCAAGGGCGCGATCAGGGGCGCGATCACGGCGGCAATGAGCGGTGGCATCCGGGGAGGGAAGAACGGGCTTTGGGAAACCGAGGGCAGGGGGGCATGCCAAACCGCCAGTCACAGCCCCCCGTAAGCCACGAACGGACCGGTGCTGGGCGACCGACGGATGCTGGGCGACCCAAGCATCAGATGGATGCTGGGCATCCCAAGCATCTGACCGCAGAAGGCGACGGGCCCTCCGCTTTGGTGAGCCAGGGACAGCACGACTCCAGCGGCCACGAACGGGGGCGCCATGGACAACAGGACGCGGCACGCCTCCAGGAGGCGGTACGTCCTCAGGGCGCGCACCATGCCGGTCCTGCTCCAGCCACTCGGGCCGGTATCCAGAGGCCGCCGACTCCGGTGGTTGCTGCGTCGAGCACTGCGAGCGCTGCTGCGACAACGCCGCCGCAAACGCCCACCCAAACTCCCATTGCCTTGACACCTGCAACCAGTCAACCCCCATCGAAGGCGTCCAACTCGGCCGACCATCATCGCCCCCGCCCAAGCCGCCGCGGTGTGAGCAGGGGCGTTGCCCGGAATCAGCTCGCGTCGAGCGGGAGCGTGCCCGCGGTCGCGACTGCCATCGACGCAGTGCCCGCGTCCCCAGCCGGGCATGTCCACCGAGCGTCGCATAGCGCGCCCACGCATTTCCGCCCGTCGCCGTCGCCGATTGTGACGACTATCACCAAGATCGTCGGCGTGGTTCCCACCACTGTGTGGATCCTGGTCGGCGCACTGTTTGCTCTATCGCTCGCGTTCGCTCTACGCTCGCGCCTGGTCGCGCTGCGTGCCCAGCGATTGGAGCGTCAGCGCAGAGAGCTGCTCCAGGATGTAGGCCTGCTCCAGGCTGCGCTGCTGCCGACCCCGCCACCCCGACTCGGTCCGGTCGGTACCTCTGCGGCCTATCGACCTGCGGACGGTCCGGGAGCGGGTGGTGATTTCTATGACGTGTTCGCACTCGAGGATGGCAAGCTTGCGGTGATACTTGGCGATGTCTCCGGACACGGACGGCAAGCCTTGCCCCATACAGCGCTCGTGCGCTTTACGCTGCGAGCGTATCTCGAGGCAGGGCTCTCGCCGCGGGAGGCGCTGAGGACAGCGGGAACTGTTCTCGATCGCCAACTCGGTGGGTCGTTTGCCACCGTCGTAGTGGCCACCTATCAACCACGCGAGCGCATTCTGATCTATGCAGCGGCCGGTCATCCGCCGCCGATCGTGATTGGCGCAGAGCCGATCTCTGCCATCACAGCCTGCTCGTCGCCTCCGATCGGGACTGGAATGCTCACGGGGCGGCGCCAGACCACAGTGTCGGTTCCGGGTCGCTCGAAGGTCTGCTTCTACACCGACGGCCTGACGGAGGCAAGAGTCGGACGCGAGCTGTTTGGGCCGGAGCGGCTTGCCGGCATGCTCGCCGATCTCGGCCCCAAGGACAGTGCGTCTGATCTTCTGGCTGGGGTGGTCGATGAGACCACAGTTCGCCCCGACGACATGGCGGTATGCCTTCTGAGCGTCGAGGGAGGCCCTCACGAGCCGAGGGTCTTAGTCGAGGAGCTCGAGCTCGACCGCGATGAGGTTGAGAGCGATCGCGCCGAGCGGTTCCTGCGAGCCTGTGGAGTGGAGCATCGCGAGCTTGCCGAGCTCATACGCTCGGCGCGGGCTGTCGTGGGGAGTGGGGGCACCGTTCTAATGCAGTTGCACATCGCCGAGGGACCGCCAGAGGTCACATTGCTAGCTGACAACGTCACGCTCCTGCACGGACCTCCCGCCATGCGCCGAGCGGCGCCTGGAGTGTGACCATGAGCGCCACGCTGACCTTTGCGCCAGATGCGGCGGTCGTGTTGGGTCTAGCCTCAACGGCAATGCCGTTCGCTCGCACCTCCGAGGAGGCGGCGGAGCGGTGGCTTCGGGTCTTGCGCTTGAACGGTCAAGCGGGGACCGCCCTGCAGGCCCTCGGAGTAAGCGAGGGACCGCAGCAAGCGCTCGGTGCGGACAGCGATCCCGAGCAGGCAGGATCTGTCGGCTTCGATCCTCATGACTCGATAGTGCTGGTGACCGATCGCGCCATCCATATCGCGCGCCAGCGCGGGGCCACGGGGGTGGTTACCACTGACCTGTTGATGGCCGTAATGCATGTCTATGGCAGCGACTTCGATCGCGTGCTTCGGGCACACGGCACCGACCGTGACGAGGTGCTGGAGCAGCTAGGCGCAAGCGCCACGCGCTAGGCGCCGGCGCTCTTGGCGCGAGGCTCCGCGACGCTGGCCGACCACAGCACGAACGCGAGCACGGCCAGGGCAGTGAGCATGTCCGTGAAGAGAGTGGCGTAGAAGAAGGCGGGGATGTGGGGATTCCCGTATATGAAGTGGCCCATCGTCGCGAGGCCCGTGAGCGAGTAAACGGCTAGGCAGACCCGCGCCTCGTGGTAGCGCCGTTCGCGGTAGCGGCGGTAGCCGACCAAGCCGATTGCCGTCAAGAGCGGCCAGGCCACGACGATCGCGACACGCGTCACCGTGTGGAAGCTGCCTCCCGGGCCGGGATAACTGCTGACCGCGATGAAGTTGTGGGTGTAGTGGATCGCGGTGGAGAGGATGCTGGCGGCCAGGATCGCCTTGAGCAGTGTCAAGGCCTGTTGTTCGCTTCGCACGACGCCTCCAAACACACAGTTGATAGATCGTTCTAGAGAGGATAATGTCAGAAGCGATCAGGGCACGCAACCTCAAGGGAATCTGGCTCGATGTCGGGCACTACCAAGGAACGCATACTTGAGAGCACAGCTGAGTTGTTCCGTCGTCAGGGCTATACGGGCACGGGGATGAAGCAGATAGCGACCGAAGCCTCGGCGCCGTTCGGCTCGGTCTACCACTTCTTTCCCGGCGGCAAGGAGGAGCTCGGTGCGGAGACGATCAGGGCGTCGGGGCGGCTGTACACACAGCTGTTCGCCTCGATCGCCGTGCAGGCGCCTGACGTGCTGAGCGCCGTGCGCGACTTCTTTAATGGCGCCGGGGAGACTCTGCGTGAGACCGACTACGCCGACGCCTGCCCAATCGCGACGGTGGCGCTGGAGGTGGCGAGCACAAACGAGCCGCTGCGCCTAGCTACCGCAGAGGTGTTTGAAGAGTGGATCGACGGAGCCACAGAGTACTTCGCCTACGCGGGCATTCCCCGCGCCCGCGCCCGCGAAATCGGGTTGGCGATGCTGTCGTTGCTGGAGGGAGCCTTCATTTTCAGCCGCGCGATGCGTACAACCGAGCCGATGGCGATCGCGGGGAGTGCGGCGGTCGAGGTGGTGCGCCAGGCGCTCGAGGCGGCCGAAGCCGGTGCTGGGCCCAAAGCGTAGGGCGCTTATCTCACTGACGCTTGCGCTCGTGGTCTTGGGAGCGAGCGCCGACCTGGTGCTGCTCACGGCCCAAGGCGCGGGGGCGCCGGGCTGGTCGCATTGGTGGTGCTCCGCCTCGGCGCTGCGCCAGCATGGAGGTCAATCTTCCGGTGGTCTCACGGCGAGCTTGCTTGGCTCCCTGAGGGCGATCGCTCCCCATTGGCCGCACATCCTGCCGATCGTGGCTGCTTCCGCGACGCTGGTCTACCTGAGACGTGCCAATGCTCGCTACCGCGCAAATGAAGCGAGGGCGGAGCTGCACGCATGAGGTAAATAGTGTGGAATCCACCAAATGAAACGACGCGAGATAGTTGAGCTGATCGGGTTCTCGCTCGCGCTGGTGGTCTATGTGTATGTGATCGGATGGCTGATCACGTTGGTGCGCCTCTCGGCCGCACGGCTGCCGCTGCAGTCATCGCTGCCGATGATCGACGACAAGGTGCTCCTGGCTACCGGACTGAGGAACGTTCTGTTCATGGGGCTCGTGTTCGCGGTGATGTGCGCCGTGGCCTATGGGATTCACACCTGGACGTGGGAAGTGCATGCGCAGGAGTGGCACGCCGTGGTGCAGCTGGGGCGCCGCCGTGCGCAGGAGTTACACCCACCTGGGCCCCCTAGGCTCAAGCCGACCAAGCCGACGCTGGCGGCCCTCAAGCCGAGCCCGGCGCCTGAATCTGAACGAAGCCAAGCTGGGGGACCCATTCGTGCGGGTGGTCGCGGGCTTCAATGTCGTTGTGCTCGCGGCGACGCTGAGCTTGGCGGTGGCCCGGATCGTAAAGCCGCTCGTCGACCAGGTCGATCCGCACCAGTGGTGGGCGCTGCTCGCGCCGTGGGCAATCCTCACGCTGGTGGCAAGCCTGGTCTTGGTCCGAGTGAACCCTCTGCGCGTCGGTCGCTTGATCCATCGCTAACGGCGGCAGCCCCGAAGCTCCGGAGCTCGAGGCTTTGCGTAGCGGACTATTTGGCGCGGTGAGGACCAAGAGCGGCTTCACCGCTAGGGGGCGCTCGCCTTTGAGCGTCTGAAGCACAGGGGCAAGGCGATGCCCTCGCACTAGTGGAATGGGTCGCTCGTCTTGTGGGTGGGTTCGGAGCTGCCGTCGAACACTCTCAGGCGGAAGTAGTAGTTGCCTCGAGCGGGCGGCACAGGCGCCCAGAAGTTGCCGGACGTCTTGATCGTCTCGTTGGTGGGTACGATCTGCTTGACGATCACGTTGCGCCACCACGGTTTTGGTAGGGGCCTGTTGGCCGGCTTGGAGCACAAAGTCCACTCCAAGATCATCCGTTGACCGGCGAACCCGACGAGATCGATCGTGTAATTGACGGTGACTCCAACCGGCTGAGGCTTGTCTTCGTATACCTGGACGCGTGAGTCGGTGAACGCGGCCGCGATCTCTTTGGCGGCTTCGGCCAGGTTGGAGGAGTAGTCGGCGATCGCCTTATCGATCGTGGGCCTCAGACCGCAGCCGGTGCCGCACTGGGAAGGCACGCTGTTTGCGACGGTTTCTTCCGCTGGGTCGGTCGCCACCGGCCTGCGAAGAGGATCGCCGGTCGCGATCTCTCTGAGTACCGGATCGTCTTCTCCGAAGGTCGCTTCGCTCTTGCCGAAGCCACCGTTGCCTGACCATGTGCTGATGCGTGTTGGCCGATGGGGGCAAGCTTCTCTTCTCGTTCTTCCTTCTTCACCTTTGCTTCTTCCTTCGCTTTCTCCCTCGCTTCTTCCTCTGCCTTTGCTTGGGCTTACTTGCTTGCCTTTGTGGTTGCTTCTCTTATCCTGGCTTCTTCGGCCCTTCTTGCTTCTTTGGCTTTCACTTCTGCGCTTACTCTCAGTTCTTCCTTTTCCTTGATCTCCCCAGCTTCTCTTTCTTCTTGGGTTTCTTCTTTGGAGGGTTCCACGTTTGTGCCCTGATTACCGGTCCCTGCGGGTTCGCCGACTTCGGAGGTGGTGGAAGAGCTCGTGCTGACGCTGGCCGAACTGTGGGACACGGTTGCGAGCACGACGATCACGGGCCGCACAGACGCGGGTTTCGTATCGGCCGCAAGCCTGTAGCCGATCGCCCGCGGCTGGGGCCCGGTCGAAGCTGTGCCCAGAGCTGAGGGTCGATTGTTGTATTCGTACTGTTCGAGGAGGATGTTCGGTTCGACCTTGGCTTCGAGGAAGCTCGCATCCACGGCTCGTGGCGGGCTCTTATGGGTGTCCTTGGGCAGGACCGTGGTCACGACCGTGATGATGGCGATCACCGCACCGGCGAGTGCGCCGACTGCCAGGATGGCGTTTTTCGTGCGGCCGAGCAGGCGCACGATGATGCTCATCAGACGTCCGTGCTCGGGCGTCTGTGGCTCATGTGCCCGTGGCGTGGGCCGGCGAGGGCGATTGCGCGCAGCTTATTGTGCGTGCTCAGATCAACTTAGCGTGGGTTTCCTGGCCGCCGGTCCCCAACCTTGCCCGACCCACCTTGGGTGGAGATCTCGGCGACATGGCTGAGGCGGCCGAGCACGTCGCTCGTGGGGGCAACCTTGGCGTTCTCATAGTCTGAAAGACGTGGCGCCGAGGTGCCCGCTGCTCGGGCGAACTGGCGCAGTGTCATACCGCTCTGGGTACGCCAGGAGCGAATCTGGGCAGCGTATTGCGCTCGCCCTCGATAGGTGATGTCCTCACGAGCGCTACGGATCACATTGGTCATCAAGGCGTCGGTGCCGTAGTGCTCGCCCCAACTAGCCACGGTCTCGGCGGTACGCGCGGCAGGTCCCCAAGGATTGTGCCGAATTGCCCGGGCGAGCTCACGCCAGTCAGACAGGGAGCCGCGGTCGATGACAGTCGCGATCGCCTCGGCCGGCCACTGGTCCATGGGTTGGGTGGTGTCGAAGTCGAGGTTGCGAAACTGCATCGTCAACGAGTCATCCTCTGCGCAAGGTCGGCAAGCACCGTCTTGACTGTGGACCAGTCCTGCCAGCGGGGGTCCAGTGCCTTGTAGCTTGCGAGCTGGGTGGTGACATCGGCGTCCCGCGGCCGCGGGTCTGCCAGTTGCTTGACCAGCTGTGAAGCGACGGCTTCAGGCCGGCGATTGATGTCCGCGTAGTGCTCGTCCATGGCGGCGAGGACGGTTGCCGCCTCGTCGAGGCCGATCTGGTCCGCCAAGGCCGCGATATCGAGGTAGTCTCGCGTCTGGTTACGGCTGAGGGCAAGCCACGCCTTGATCCGCAGGATCTCTGCCAGGGTGGGCACGACGAGGCGCTTGCCTCGCACCTCTGTGTCGGCCGTCTCCAATGGCCGGCTGCGCAGCAATTGACGCAGGCCGGTCTCGATGCCCCCGAGTTCGCCAAGGATGATCTTCCCGGGCTGCGCCCTAGTCATGGACCAGTCCCCAAGAGCCTCCAGGTTCTCCAGGATCGTGTCGAAGCGCCCGGCGAGGTCGCGACCACATGGTCGTGATCGAACGATTGCCGGTGGTGAGCATAGAGAGCCGCTGCGGAGTCCCCGACGAGCACCGCTCCAGGGACCAGCTCCTGCAGTTGGGCGGCCTTCTCCAGTACGTCTTCCAGCGGAGGCTTCACGAGGCTACGTTATCAGATCAGATAACTAAGCAGTTGCGGAATGTGTTGCTGGGGAGTTCAACGATCTCCCCACTAAGCGCGCATCTGCTTGATGCGGCTACGGGTGAATCCGGGCCAGGCCCGGGGACGCCGCGCCAGGGTCAGCACCAGGGGCAGCGAGTCGAAGTAGGTGAAGCGTTCGCTGGCGAGCCCATCCTCGTTGAGGACGAAGCGATCGACCGACTCCCATGAGACGGGTGAGCCGCCCGCTGTGCCGCGAACCGTGAACTCGATCAGGAGGCCATCGGAGGTGGCGCCCCAGCGGTGCACTTCGGCGGTCATGTCGGGGATCAGCTCGAAGAGCTCGGCGAAGGCATGCTTGCCGGCCTCGAACCCGTCCGTGGTTGGGATCATCGGCGCTGAGAGGCGGGCGTCGGATGCGAGCAATGTGTCCAGGCGCTCAGGCGCCGGCGCCCGCCAGAAATCCGAGAAGCGCTTGACGAAATCGGCCGCCGCCTCTTGACGGCGTGCGATGTCGTCAGTGGGCATTAGCGGGCGTGAGGACGATCACCGGGATCATGCGACCGGCGGCCTTCTCCTCATAGTCGGCGAACTGTGGCACGCGTTCCACCTGCGCCCCAAAGAGCCTGTCGCGCTCGGCGCCGGCGGCCTCGCTGGCGGTGACGTCGATCGTCTCCGTGCCGACCTCGATCTTGGCCTGGGGGTTGGCCTTGAGGTTGTGGTACCAGTCGGGGTTGGTCGGGGCCCCGGCCTTGGACGCGAATATGACATAGCGCCCATTGTCGCTCTGGTAGGCGAGCGGGTTGACGCGGCTCTTGCCGGACCGGGCGCCGGTGTGGTGCAGCAATAGAAGCGGCATGCCCTCGAACACGCCGCCCACGCGCCCTTCGTTGGCGCGGAACTCGTCGATGATCTTGGCGTTGAAGTCTGCAGGGGAGGTTGACATGGCGCTCCTTGGTGGGTGGACGGGGCCGGCTAGCTGAGGGCCGACTCAGTCTAAGAGCCCGCTTGCTTGGTCACAACTTTCGGCTTCGCTCCAATAAGGGGTAGTGCTGGAGGCGGGGTCGTGTGGAGGCGCAGGCACGCAGGCGCCTTGGGATGGAGCCGATCGTGTTGAGGCTTCGGAGGATATGGTCAGGCTCCTTGGAGCGAGTCCGAGCCCGAGGCCATTTGCGAGGACCGCCTAAACGTTGAGGTCTCGCGTTGCTGGCATGCGCCGCCGGGTGGGGAGGTAGGACCCAGGGGTCAACTGGGGGCCCCGGCGGCGCCGAATGCCATGTATTGAGCATGCCTAGTGCGAGCGCCCCTATCTATGGGGTGCAAACCCCATCTGTGTGGCGGGTGCAAACCTCATCTGTGTGTCTCATGGCTCGACTAGGCCGCGCCGGATGGCATAGCGGGTGAGCTCGACGCGGTCGCGCATGCCGAGCTTTTCGAGCATATTGGCGCGATGACGCTCGACGGTCTTCTCACTGATCGTGAGAGCCTCAGCAATCTGATGGTTGTTGTGGCCCTCGGCGATCAGCTTGATTACCTGCAGCTCACGCGGGGTCAGAGGATCGGGATGCTCCTCGGCCGGGTTGGCGAGGTAGTGGCGGATGGCCTCGGTGATGGCGCCGGGATAGAGGAACGGTTCGCCGCGAACGGCGGCGCGGCAGGCGCGTACCACGTCGCGATCGGCGAGCGACTTGAGCACGTAGCCGCTGGCACCGGCCCGGAGGGCTTCGTGGAGGAACTGCTCGTTGTCGTGCATCGAGAGCATCAGGATCTTCAAAGCGGGACGCTGGCGGTGGATCTCGCGGGCTGCATGCAGACCAGTCATGCGGGGCATCGAGATGTCGAGGATGGCTAGGTCCAGCTCGTGATGGACGAGCGCCATCTGAACGGCCTCCAGGCCGTCGCCGGCCTCGGCGCAAACGACAAGATCGGGCTCGTTCTCGAGCACCAGACGCAAGCCTTGACGCATGACAGCGTGATCGTCGGCGAGCAGGATGTTGGTCTTCAGCGCAACCATGTCAGCTCACCGTCGAGCGGGATCTCCAGGTACACCTCGGTCCCGGCGCGTGGTGCGCTGGTGATCTTCAGAGTGCCACTGGCGAGGTTGGCGCGCTCACGCATGCCGCGCATCCCGCCGCCCTCGCGGTGCCCTTCGCGCATACCCTGCCCGTCGTCGCGCACACTCAGCACCACGCGCTCGTCGCTCGCGTGCAGGGCGATGCTGATGCTGGCGGCATGGGCGTGACGGATGGCGTTGGTCAAGGCCTCCTGGGCTACCCGGTAGATGACGAGCTCGCGCTCGGGCGACTGGACTGTCAGGTCGCTGGGGATGCGGCAGTCGATGCGCAGCTCGGAATGCTCGCGCATTCGCCGAGAGAGAGCGCGCAACGCTCCGGCGAGACCGAGGTCCTCGAGCGGCTCCGGTCGTAGTCGCTGGGCGATGCGGCGAACGTCCTCGATGCTGGCGCGCGTCGTCTCGAGCAACTGCTCGAGCTGGAGGGCGAGCTCGGGCGGGGCACTCCGGGAGGCACGCGCCAACCCCAGCAATATCGCCGTCAACGTCTGGCCCACTTCGTCGTGGAGCTCCTGTGCGACGCGCAGCCGCTCGCCCTCCTGGGCTGAGAGCGCTCGCCGTGTGCTCTGCAGCCGCTCGCCCTCGAGCTGGTCGAGCATCTCGTTGTAGGCCTGCGCGAGCTCGGCAGCCTCAGACGGAGCGCTCGGGACTTGCAAGCGCTCGCCGGACTGGAGTGGATCGACGCGCCGTAGCAGCGTCGGGAGACGGGTCAAGGAAGCGAGTGCGTTGCGCAGAAGCAGTGCGTTGGCTATCAGCGTGACGGTCAGCGTGACCGCGAGGATGGCGGCGTCGTCAGAAGCGATGTTTTCGAACGGCAACACGATCGCGATCGCAACGGCCATCGTGGTGACGACAGCGGCATTCAGGGCCAGCACGCGCCAGAAGAGCGGAACGTAGTGACGGACTGGTTGCGACGAAGAATTCAGGCGTGCGGTGGCTGCGAGCGAGCTCGAAGCAGAGCCCTCCCCGGGTTCGACCGGATGACCGCGATCGGCAAGGGTCCCAGTGGTGCCGGCTTGTTCGCTTGCTATATGCACCCACGGTCACGCTAGCGCGCTTGGGTAAGTCGATCCAGCGAAGATGGGGTCTCGACCTCATGGTGGTGGTGTTCGCGGGGGTTAAACATGTCGAGCGTGACAGGATATGGCTCGACTGGCTGGCGGAAGGCAATCCCATAGCGCCGGCCGGAGTGCCCAGCGGTGACTCTCCCTCACTCCACCTTGTGGGTGGGCACTGCGTCAGGTACGAGCCTAGTCCGCGGCGCGGGCATGGGGAAGGATTCCGGCCCGCGCCGCATCTCAGCTCCCAAATGGCTGTTTGAGAAGCTGCGAACGGAGAAGTCTTCCTGGGGCAGGCCCGGCTAATAGTTCGGCTCGTAGGCTTGTAGGGAGTTTTTACCTAGCAAATAGCATTCATTCCCTCGCGACAAACTGTTGGTACTCGTCGAGCTCTGCAACGAACATGTGGACCCACCACGCCTATTCGCGGACTTGTATCGTCAGGAACGATGCGCCTGAATCACGTCACCCTTGGGGTCAGCGATGTCGAGTCCTCGGCACGCTTCTATGCTCGCTTGGGGCTGACGCAGATCGTCGCTGACTACCCCCACTACGCGCGCCTGTTGGCGCCGCAGGGAGGTACCACGCTGTCGCTTCACCCTGCCTCCAGTCAGGCATCGGAGCCGAGCACGAGCATCCACTTCGAGGTCGAGGACGTTGACGGCACAGTGCACGAGCTCGAGCAGGCGGGGTTCAGTTTCGCAGCCGAGCCGGTCGACCAGCCCTATCTCTGGCGCGAGGCGATCCTCCTAGACCCGGACGGGCACCGTGTGTTCATCTATCGCGCCGGTAAGAATCGCCTGGATCCGCCTTGGCGCATGACGCCGGATGCTGCCGAAGTGGGCGAGACGACGACGCATCGCGCGCGCGTCCTCTGGCGCGGCGGGAAGCAGGATCTGCGCGCGCATGAGATTCAGTTGGCAGATCAGACGCTCTTGGGCTCCTGCGCCTCGGCGTGGGGCGGGAATCCCAGGAAGGCCGATCCCGAGGAATTGTTCCTCGCCGCGATCTCGGCGTGCCACATGCTGCGGTTCCTGGACTTTTCCCGTCGGGGGCGTCTGCGAGTCGTCTCCTATGAAGACCGGCCAGAGGGAACGATGGACGGTCACGAGTTCGTTGCTGTCGTGCTCCGGCCACGCGCCGTGTTCGCAGAGGACGTGGCTCTGGAGACGATCGAGAGCCTTCATGGCCGGGCGCATAAAGCCTGCCTTGTCGCGAACTCGGTCAGCTGCGAGGTGAGGGTGGAAGCCGGCTGAAGGATTCCTAGCCCAAGCCGCCAACCAGCCGCTCATCTCCGAAGCCGCTCAATCCTCGAGCTCATCGGGAGTCCTGCGCCGTGCTCGGTGCCGAGCGCGTGCCCGCCGAGCTTGCTGCTGTTGGAAGGTGCAGCTGCCGAGCGCTGTTGGAGGGTGTAGCTGCCGAGCGCGAGTCGCGCGTGCTTGGAGGTCAGGCCGTCGAACCTGAGCTCGTTGGCTCCGGGTCTAGTGATCCGACTGGTAAGAAGCCGACACGAGCAGACGCAAAGAAGGCATGAGAATAGATCGTGGCATGCAGGCGGTCCGCTCCAGACCGATCGCGGCGCCGGCTTGTGTAGCGTCTGGGTGGACACTATGTCCAGCACCTACGATTACGCAACCACAACCGGTACCGGGCAGCTCGATGCTGAGTCGGCGGCTTGGATCGGGCGTCTGCAGCCTGATGGCCCGGGGTATGAAGAAGCCGTCAAGGATCTGCATGCGCTTCTTTTGCGTGCGGCCCGCTTTGAGGTGCGCAGGCGCAAAGTGGCGCTGGGACAGATGCGGGACAGCGATCACGAGGACCTGGCACAGCAGAGTGCGGATGACGCGCTGATGGCGGTTCTACGCAAGCTTGGAGAGTTCCGGGGGGAAAGCCGCTTTACGACCTGGGCTTACAAGTTCGCGTTGCTCGAGGCTGCCGTCAAGGTCCGCCGACGCGTCTGGCAGGGACGCGAGGTGAAATTGGAGCCAGAGAGCTGGTCGGCGATCGCCGAGAGACTGCAGACGCCTCACGCCAGCGTCGAGACACAAGAGGTCATCGGCGCCATTCAGCAAGCAATCAGAGAGGACCTGAGTCCCCGCCAGCGAGAGGTCCTGGTTGCCACCACACTCAACGATGTACCGATCGACGTACTGGCCGAGCGGCTGAACAGCACTCGGGGGGCGCTCTATAAGACGCTCCACGATGCTCGACGCAAGCTTCGCGCTGTGCTTGACGCTCGCGGCTTGGAGATCGATCGATCGATGGAGAGGTGAACCCAATGAGCGATCCCGCGTACCCCGATCCTCTGCTCGCCCGGCTCCTGGGACCGGTCGGGCCGGAGCTGACTTGCGAGGAGTGCTTCGATCGGCTCGACCGCTACGTGGAGTTGGAGCTTGCCCAGGCCGAGCCAGACGAGCTGATTCCTGGCATGCGAGCGCACCTGCAGGGATGCCCTGCCTGCAGTGAGGACCACGAGAGCCTGCTCGGGCTCCTCGCCGGTGAGCGCTAGACGCCTTGGCGGAAGGCATCTTCGCGAGCTGGCGGTCCAGCGGGTAAGAAATGTCGGTTAGGCGACACAAAACCATCGAGTGAACCCCGAGTCGCGCCCAGACGGTTGTGGCGCCCAACAGAAGGAGGCATTTGATGAGCACGATTGAGAACCCACTGGGCCGCGAGACGGTCCGGGGCGGCGATGGAGTGGTGTCAACGCAAGGCATGCTGGACGTTGATGCCGCCGCCTACCAGGCGTTCTGGCTGCTGCGGATCGGCTTCACGGTCGCACCGATCCTGTTCGGCCTCGACAAGTTCTTCAACTGGACCGTCTATTGGCCGAACTACTTGGCGCCGTGGATCGACAACATCGTTCCCGGCAACGCACAGGACTTCATGCACGTCGTCGGAGCCGTTGAGATCGTGGCCGGGCTGCTTGTGGCATTTACTCCCAGGATCGGTGCGTTCGTGGTCGCCGGCTGGCTGGCCGGCATCGTCGTGAACCTGCTGACCAACAACGCGCCCCAGTACTACGACATCGCATTGCGCGACTTCGGTCTGATGCTTGCCGCGCTCACCCTCGGCAGGCTCGCGCTGGCTGTTGTCCCCGCGCATAGACGCCTACGCGGCTGACCACTCAAACAACGTGGAGAAGGAGACCGTCAAGTCAGGCTCCTCCTGGCCTGCGGACAATGAAATATCGCCTCCCGATATTATTGCTGTGTGTCAAGCGACGGTCATGCTGAGGGGTTGCCCGCCGGGGCCATAAGCCGGCCGCACGGGAGGCCGTTTGGCGCGGCGGAGCGTGAGTTGGGGGACTTCGCCGCGACGCGGTCCGTTCTTGGACTGGCCGCGGCGGCGCTGCTCGTGGGAGCGGCTGTCGCGTGCTTCGCTCTGGCGCTCTTGGACCTGATCGGCTTGATCACGCACCTCGCGTACACAGGGAGGGTCAGTACCAGCCTTTCAAGCCCCGACATAGAAGTACTGGGGGTATGGAGCGTCTTGGTGCCGGTGATCGGCGGGCTGATCGTGGGCGTGATGGCGCGGGTGGGCTCTGAGCGCATTCGTGGTCATGGGATCCCCGAGGCGATGGAAACGATCCTTTTGCGCGGCAGTCGCATGGAGCCGAGGCTGGCGCTGCTCAAGCCGGTCTCAAGCGCCGCGAGCATCGGCACAGGCGGCCCATTCGGCGCGGAGGGACCGATCATCGTTACCGGCGGTGCGCTCGGGAGCATCGTCGGACAGCTCCTGCATCTGACGGCTGCCGAGCGCCGTACACTGCTCGTGGCTGGGGCGGCGGGGGGTATGACCGCGGTGTTCGCGACGCCGGTCGCGGCTGTGGTGCTGGCGGTGGAGCTCCTATTGTTCGAGTGGCGTCCGCGCTCGATGATCCCGGTGGCACTAGCGGCGTGCTCGGCCGAGATGATCCGGGAAGTGCTTGCGAGCGCCGGGCTCTTGCGGGCAGCTCCGCTGTTTGCGATGAGTGCCCATGGCTCGCTGGGAGTGTCGGTGACATGCGGGGCCGCATTGGTGGGCGTCGCATGTGGAGGGCTGGCGTGGGCGATGACGCGCTGTGTGTACGGAGCCGAGGACCTGTTCGGGCGCCTCCCAGTGCACTGGTCGTGGTGGCCGGCCATCGGTGGCGTGTTCGTCGGGGTGGGCGGTTTGATCGATCCGCGGGTGCTCGGCGTGGGCTATGAAACGATCGGCGCGCAGCTAGCTGGGCAGCTTGCGCTCAAGGCGCTGCTGGTGCTGCTCGTGGTCAAGCTGGCAGTCTGGTCGATCGCGCTCGGCTCGAATACGAGTGGTGGAATCCTCGCTCCGCTGCTGATGCTCGGCGCCGCCCTGGGCGGGCTGTTGGGCGCGGTGCTGCCAGGCGCCGGAGAGGGCACCTGGGCGCTGATTGGCATGGCCGCGGCAATGGCCGGCGTGATGCGCTCGCCGTTCACGAGCATCGTGTTCGCGCTCGAGCTCACCCATGACGTGAACGCGCTCATGGAGCTGCTGGTCGCGTGTACGATCGCTCATCTGGTCAGCGTTCTGACGCTTAAGCGCTCGATCCTGACGGAGAAGATCGCCCGGCGTGGCTATCACGTCACGCGCGAGTATGAGATCGATCCGCTGCACGCTCTGCTCGTGGAGGACGTGATGGCCACCAACGTGCTGACGGTGCAGCCACAGACGCCTACCGCGAAGCTCTACGAGCGCCTGCCCGAGGGCAGCGCCGATCGCCGTCAGCGTCTGTATCCGGTGCTCGACTCCGACGAGTGCCTGGTCGGAGTGTTGGCATTCTCCGATGTGCTCGCTGCACGCCAATCGTCAACCCCGCCGTTGGCGAGTGAGCTGGCACGCCAGCCGATGCTTGCCTTCGCCGATGAGACACTGCGCGAGGTCGCCGACAGGATGGTCTCGAGCGGACACGGCGTGCTACCCGTCACCAAGCGCGAGGAGCCTCGGCGACTGGTGGGACTCGTGAGCCAATTCGACCTGCTCAAGGCCCACGAGCGGGTGTTGATCGAGGAGCGCCACCGGGAGCGTCCACTCGGGCCACGCCGGCGCGTCTCGGGCCCTGGCGAGTCGCTTCCGGCTCTCGAGCCGACAGCATGAGTCAGCCCAACGGCGGCCGACGGCTACTCGATGAGGACTATCAGCGGCTGCTGGCCTTCCGCAGTGAGCTGCGCGACTTTCTGCGGTGGAGCGAGCAGAGAGCCCACAGAGCGGGCCTGACCCCCTCGCTGCACCAACTGCTCCTCGTCCTGCGCGGCCATCCTGGCGCGCCTGGACCGACGATTGGACAGGCCGCCGGGGAGCTGCACATACGCCACCACAGCGCTGTGGAGCTCACCCGGCGCGCAGAGAGCGCCGAGTTGATCTGCCGTGTACGCGACGCTGCCGATCACCGCCGCGTACACCTCGAGCTCACCGATCGGGGTCGAGCCCAGCTGGAGAGCTTGACCCGTGAGCACCTGTCCCGCATCCAGACACTCGCGCAGACCTTGGAGCGGGTTGTGAACCCCGATCGCCGTCCGTGAGCGACGTCTGGTTCGTCATCTGCTGGCTGCACCTGCTGGCGATGGCCTTCTTTCGTGGGCGGGGAGAGGATGCTAGTGCCGGGCGCCGGGACCCATACGGTGAACGATCGCGATCTCAGGTTCACTCTTGCCCTTAAGGGCAAGCTCGCGCAGCTCGTTACCCGCCGTGTCCTCGTCGGTGCGGTCGTGCACCCGGCGCGAGCAGACGATCTCTCCACTCGTCGCGGCGGCCTGGAGGCGTGCGGCTGTGTTGACCACGTCGCCAATTGCCGTGAAGTCCTTGACGTCGCCAGCGCCGACATTGCCGACATAGGCGTCTCCGAAATCGAGGCCGATGCCAAGCTCCACCCATGGCCGCTCCGCGCCGTAGCCCGCAGCTACCAGCAATGCCTGGGCATCGGAGAGCATGTGATGTGCGGGCTCGCCGGGGAACACGCGCGGGAGGTAGAGGGCCATCACCTGATCGCCGACCAGCTTGTCGATGATCGCGTGCTCGCACAGGATCTCAACAGCGGTGCCATAGAAACGGTTCAGCAACGCAGCCACGGCATCGGGCGCCTGGCGCTCGGCAAGCGAGGTGAAGCCGCGGACGTCCGCAAACAGGATGCCGACCTCCATCTCCACACCCCCCATCGGCGCCTTCTCGAAGCAAGCGCTGCACAGGCGCGGGTTCTTACGCGACGGAGCAAACCCGAGTCGACCCATGAGGCGCCCGCCAGGTCCCCCATATGGTGCGCGGCAGATCGCGCACCGCGGGTCGCCGGGCAGACGGCGCATCAGCCGAGTGAACATGCGCACACGATGAGTCTCGAGGCTCTGGAAGAACGCTTGGTCGCCAGCCTCGCTCATGCGCCAAGTATGACGCGCGGCTGAGGCCCCTCCTGGGAATCGAGGACCGCGGTCCCGGCCGGCGTATGGCGGTCGCGGCGGGTTGATGTATGGCTGGATCGGCTGTCGGGCTGACTTATGTGGCGCACAGGGGGCGTTCAGACCGCGACGTCCGGTTCCCTGCGGGCGCCGCTCCCGCAACGTTCCGTCCAATGATAGACCTCTCCGGAAAGCCATCCGCGTACTCACAGACCAAGTCCTCCCGCTCGACCTCCAGTCGATCGCGGGTCGTCTAGTCGCTTCAGCGGCAGCCGAGGACGCGGCTGGACTCTGGCAAAGGCGTGCGGTCGTCACAAAACGGCCCGTCGGACTGTCACAAAACGGCCCGTTGGGCTAATAGGTAAGGACGATGGAGCGGGACAAGCTAAGTGGGGAGACGCTGCTGGTCGCGGCCTGCTCGGATCCCGAGTCGTTCGCAGCCTTCTACAGGCTTCTCGAGCGGCCTGTGCTCGGCTTTTTCATGAAAGCCACGGGCAGCCCTGAGCTGGCGGCGGACTTGGCCGCCGAGACGTTCGCCAGGGCGCTCGAGTCGGTGGACGGCTATGACCGGGCCAAGGGCAGGGCCGATCAGTGGTTGTTTGGAATCGCGCGCAACGTGCTCGGCTCCAGCTACCGCGCGGGATGCGTGGAGGCGCGGGCGCGGGAGCGCTTGGGCATGGGGATCTTGGTCGTCGACGATCACGCCGCCCACACGATCGCGCGCCTGAGCGAGTGCGGCGAGGAGGCGGCTTTGGCGTTGGCGGCTCTTCCCGGGGAGCAGCGACGCGCCATCGAAGCCCGGGTCGTGGAAGGTCTCGACTACGGAGAGATCGCGGGCGAGCTGCGCTGCTCGCAGGCGGTCGTGCGCCAGAGGGTCAGCCGCGGGCTGAGCACACTACGAGCAAGATTGGCTGGTGGACGATGAGCATTCTCGAGCAATTGGAGCGGGACCTCCTGGAAGCCGCCAACCGCAGGCTCGCCGGTGGCGTCGAAGGTGCTCCCGGACCGCAAGGGCAGAGACGGCGGGGGCGCATGACGAGGGGCTGGCGCCTACCCCTGATCGCTTGCGGCGCTCTGCTAGCGAGCGCCACGATCGCGCTGGCCGCGACCGGTGTGATCCTCACTGGAGCACCGGTCCGTCCCGAAGAACAGCCCAACCCGGATGTCGGGCAAGGCGCTCCCGTGCCAGGCGCGTCCCGGTTGCTTTCGCTGCGTGTGCCCGATCCCGAAGGTGGTTTGGAGTGGGGGATGAAGGTCGTGCGTACCACGCGAGGGGAGCTGTGCATCCAGATCGGGCGTGTCCAGGACGGGCAGCTGGGACAGCTTGGGATCGACGGGGTCTTCCATGACGACGGGCGCTTTCACCCGATGCCTTCGGACATCCTGCCGGGGAGCATCAGGCAAGGGGTGAGCAGGGGAGAAAACGATGCGACCGCCACCGTCAGCTGCGCTTTGACCGGCCAGGTGGTCGCGGGCGAGCACCGTGGTGTGGATCGCAGCGCCGGCGGGGCCGATGGACACGAAGGCGCGCAGCCGAGAAGTGAGCTGCGCGATGTTTACTACGGGCTGCTCGGCTCTTCGGCCGTGAGCGTCAGCTACAAGGCGGGCAAAGCGCTGCGCACCGTCGCGGTCTCTCAGCCGCTCGGTGCCTATTTGATCGTACGCAAGGCCGAGCCCCGAGAGCAGGTGGGTGTCGGCGGCGAAAGCATCGGCAGCGAAGGCGACCTTCCTGCCCGTGCCCCACTCACCGCGATCACCTACCGGCTCGAAGGCAAACTCTGTGAGCGCGGCCCGGTCGTGGCACCCGGTGGGCACGCCCAAATCGCCGATCCCTGTCCCGCGCCGCATTGGCCGGTGGCCGGAGACTTGCCGCCGCGGGAACTTCACAAGCCGCTGGGCGTACGCCTAGAGGTCAGCCACAGCCTGATCGCGGGAGCGCGACTCAGTTTCAAGGCGCCGTTTGCGGTGGAAAGCGCCGAGCAGGACTACACGATCCGGATTCCGGGTGTCTCGTGTGGCCGCCAGACGTTTGCCCACCGTCGCCCCGAAGAGATCGCTACCGGCTATGACGAGATAACCCTCGGCCGCGATGTGACCAAGGGGGCTACGGTGACACACCAGTTCTCGGCTGGGGAGCTGTTCGCGCCGCTCTGCGGTTGGCCTTCGCACCCCAGGGAAGTGAGCAGGCGCTCGGCCACGATCGAAGTCCTGTACCGAAGCTACGAAGGGGCTGTCCCGGTGATCGTCGGCAAGGCCCTTGTTCGAGAGCCGCCAGGAACCCGCCCCGCGCCGCAGCGACCGGGGAATCGAAGGAGCAGGAAGGGGCACCGAAGATAGTCAAAGAATCGGTGCAGTTCGACCCAAAATAGTCAAAGAATCGGTGCAGTTCGATCTTTGATAACAAATCGAGCCGCCATGAGTATGCTTGCTGCCGATCGCAATGGTTCCGAGCGAGTTGAACGAGCAGTGGCAGGCCTATAAAGAGGCGTTCTGGGCCTACGAGGCGCTCGCCAGCTCACCGCTGGGTGAGCGCCGGGAGCTGGAGGGAGACGAGATCGATCGGGCCGATCACGCACTGTGTGACTTGGCGGGCCGCTCGGAGCGCCTGGCTTGGAGAGGCATCGAGTTGCTCGAGTCGGCGACAGGGGAGGATCGCGAGCAGATATCGACGCTCCTCGTTGCTGTCGCGACCGCCGATACCGCCATCGCCTGCGAGGCTCTACAGCTGGGTCCCGAGCGTCCCCAGCCAGACCTGGAGCACTATGAGGCGCCGGCGGAGGCGGAGGTTGAATCGACGGCCCGGATCGTGGCGGAAATCGATGAGCTCTTCGGCATGGCGGCTGCCGTCGGCGGCTCCGGAGGCAACCCGACCCAAGAGCAACTGGAAGATGAGTGCCGCGAAGCCACGGATCGGCTGATCGGCTCCGCCTATGAGCCCGCGTTGCGCTTTGGCGGGGGCGTGGCCGCGGGGGGACTTGCCCACCTCGTGCTTCTGCCGGGGCTGCACATCGCATCCGACCTGGTCGGTCACTTGGAAAGGCTCGAGAGGCATCTGGGCAGGGTCAAGCGCCAGATTGTGAGGCTCATCTCGGCCGGCTTCAGAAAGCTGATAGGAACGGCCGCCACGCGTGTCGACGAACTCGCGGACGAGGCCGTTAAATTCTTCAGCGATGGCGCGCTCAGCGAAATAGGAAGTGTCCCTCGCAACGTTGTGGAACGGACACTTGGATTTCTTTGCGGACGCGGCATGGCCGAACAGAAGACGAGCGCAGCGATTGTGGGCGCCTGGCCGATGCCGGCCAGCGCGACCGCCCAGATCGAGCGCGAGCTCCGAGATCTCACGAAAGCTTATGGCGATCAGATGACCTGGGCAGGCCGGATCGCGAAGTTGATCTCCTACTCCGCGCCTTTCATGAGCACGCTCGCGGTGCAGTTCGGAGGCCCGCTGCTGGTCCTCGCGCTGGACGGCGTCGGTCTCGGATTCGTCTTGTCCACGCTCCGCGTGAAAGTCACCGGACGTTTGGCCTGGCGAGACTTCAATGGTGTGGTGACAATCGTCAACCGGGCCTGCCCGCCGGTACTGGCCTCAAAGTGAGCTGATGTGGCTCCCCACAGGGCGCGGACCGCTGCACATGATCCGCAGCCACACGATACGTCCGTTCTGCTCGCGCACATACGCCTGCTGCTCGTAGAGGAACAGGCCGTCGGCGCCCTGGCCATGAACCCGCCAGCCGACCCTCAAGGTATCCGCGACCGATGAAGACTCCGTGGGCTCGAGGCCTTCGACGTCGCGCTCGGGATGCTCGAACCAGGAGCGCAGGACCTCTTCCACTCCGGCTGGGTGCTCCCCCTCCCAGACCCGATTAGGAGTCATCGCCCGGAAGTCGATGTCCTGGTGCAGCAGGCTCGGGACCCGGGAGAGGTCTCTGGCGAGGATGGCGTCGAGGAACTCGTCGACGACGCTCACGGGCACAGAGCTCATCGGCTTAGTTTGGCACTTGTCGCGGCGAGGGTCAACGAACCCCGCTGAAGAGCGAGAGACATCTAAGGCGCCTGGAGCTCGTGCTCAGCGGCCGTCGTTGAAATGAGCCCCAGCCCCCGGCGTTGCGGGCTAAGGTCTCGGCTCGATCTGGACCGCGATATGCCCATGCGAAGTCATATTGGCTCCCCATATGTAGTCATACTTGGGTGGCTGCCCAACGCGTCGAGCATGAGAGCTGATGCCTGTGCGACTGGTGCGTGTTTCTACCTCTTCGGTCCACTGGACAGTGAATTTGTCGCGTTCAAGTTGCGGCAAAGCGTGCGGGACGGTGGCGTCTTCGAATCGCTCGCGATGGAGCTTGTGACGGTCGCTGTCGGTCATCCTCGTCCCCGGTTGTCGTCATGGGGGAAGTGGCCGGCCGGCGGCCCGATGTTACGCGTGGATTAGGAGCAGCAGGGAGTATTTGCGCGAGTCCCCTGAACACGCACCTGATTTGTGACGGGCCGCTAATGTGCGCCCTGCAAATGGATGGGATGCCTTCATGAGCGCTCGCCTCGATCACGTGGTCATCCATGTCAGCGACTGGGAGCGCTCCAACGCGTTTTACCGCGATGTTCTTGGCGCCGAGGTGCTCGAGCGTGGAGCCGGCTATGCCTACCGGCTGGGCGATCAGCAGCTGAACTGCCACGGTCCCGGAGTTGTGGCGAGCCCGCTCGCGCAGGTGCCGGTGGTCCCGGGCAACTCGGACATCTGCTTCGTCTGGTCCGGTCCGATCGAACAGGCGCTCGATCATCTCAAGCGGCTGGGGGTGGTCGTAGAGGAGGGGCCGGTCACACGCCACGGTGCGCGCGGGGCAGGAACGAGCGTCTACTTTCGTGACCCCGACGGGTCGCTGCTGGAGTTCATTTCATACGCGTAGGGCCCGTGCTCGAAGCCCCCTTCAAAGGGGCCTGCTGCGCCGTGTGAGATCTGGGGCAGGGGGTCCGGTCGGCAGACGGAGGCCTTTGGCATCGTGTGAGGCCTGCGGCGGGTGTCCGGTCGGCCGGTTATCTCGAAGCGGGTGGCGTGGTCAGGTGGCAGGAAGGTTGCGTCCACGAGTCGGAAGATCACCTTCAGTTCGAAGAACACGTACGTCTTGCCGCCGGGCCGCCGGTCGTCACCACCACGGCTGCCACCTCGGTGGAAGGAACCTCGGCCACGTTGAACGACACGGTCAACCCGCAGGGAGTGCCTACGACATACTTCTTTCACTACAGCGGCGGCAACACCACTGAAGTGAGCGCCGGAGAAGGCAACACCCCGGTTCCGGTGTCCGCGACGGTGACGGGCCTCACGCCGGGAACCGTCTATAAATACTATGTGGTTGCGCACAGTGCTGCGGGGCCGAGCAATGGCGCCGAAATGTCGTTCCTGGCTAAACCGGCCAAGTTCAAACCGGCGAAAGGCCCAGGCTCGTTCCCGGTCGCGTTCGCTTCAAGCGGCGGGGGAACCGTGATCGAACCGGAAGCGGAGGGAAGGATCGAATGCAAACAGCAAACGGGTGCCGGGAAATTCACGAGCGCAAAGGAAGCCAAGCTCTCGTTGGAGTTGACTGAATGCAGCAGCGTAGCTCTTGGCGGCGCCAAGTGCGGCACGCTCGAAAATGGTAATACGGGCGTGATTGAAACAAAAGAAATGGCTGGAGTCGTCGACTACACGGACCCCACGAAAATCACCTCTGAAGGCAGGGAAACGGGCCTGGCGCTCTCGCCGGCCAGTGGGGAAGTGATCGCCGAAATCAACTGCACTTCACTGGTCAAAGTGACGGTGAAGGGCTCCATGATCGCCGTCGTCTCACCCCTGAACACGCAGACGAAAACCCTGGCGGTGTCGCTCAAACGCAGCGGCTTCGCTCAGATTCCATCCGAATACGAAGCCGAAGGCGGCGCAAAAGTCGCCGCCGCGTCGTCGCGCACCGACGGGTCAGGCGAGCGATGGCTCGACGGCCGGCGGGGGCTCGACGTCGCCGGTACGCGGGGTTGTCTTCCATGAAGCGCGAGCGCCGATAAGGGCGGAGATGGTGGATTCGATTATCACGAGGTACATGAGCTGGCGGTAGACGAACTGTTGCAGCGGGAGGGCCCAGAGCGGACGCAGCGACTCGCCGTCGAGCCGGAAGGCAATCACTGCGATCACGAGCTGTAGCAGGTTGAAGCCCAGCCAGAAGGCCACCACGGGCAGGGCGTTGTTGAAGATCAGGCCGTAGAGCGCGAACAGGTCGATCATCGGCGCCACGAGGGGTAGCAGGATCTGAAAGCAGATCATGTAAGGCAGCGCGCGCAGGCCGATCCGATGGTCGTCGGGGTCGCGGCTGACCATCGCGTCCTTGTGCTTCCAGACGGCCTGCAACGTCCCGAACGACCACCGGTAGCGCTGGCGCCACAGCCCGCCGAGCGTTGAGGGCGCCTCGGTCCACGCGCGCGCACACTCGGTGTAGAGCACCCGGTGTCCGTGCCGGCCGATGGACAGCGTCAGGTCCGTGTCCTCGGCGAGGGTGTCGCTTGAGACGCCGCCAACCTCGACCAGGACACTGCGACGAAACGCGCCGATGGCGCCAGGCACCGTGGGCGTGCATTGCAGCACCTCGTACATGCGACGGTCGAGGTTGAAGCCCATGACGTACTCGACGTGCTGCCAGCGCCCGAGCAGGCCGCCCCGGTTGCCGACCTTGGTGTTGCCTGACACCGCGCCGACGGTGGGGTCGGCGAGAGGTTGCACGAGGTTGGTGATGGTGTCGGGCTCGAACACGGTGTCGCCGTCGACCATCACCACGACCTCGGCCTCGGTGGCCAGGATGCCGGTGCTAAGCGCCGCGGCCTTGCCCGCGTTGACTTGTCGGATCAGGCGGACACCGGGCAGCCCGAGCGCCTCGACGAGATCCCCGGTGCCGTCGGTGGACCCGTCGTCGACTACGAGGACCTCGAGGTCGGGGTAGTCTCCCCCCGTCAGTGAGCGCACGGCCCGCTCGATCCCGACGGCCTCGTTGTAGGCGGGCACTATGACCGCGACCGACGGCTTGAAGCGCGCCGAGGGTCGTGATCGCGTGCGATGGATCTGGACTCGAGCGAATGCCAGGACGAACAGGGCGCGGGCGAGGACGAGGATGCCGATCGCGACGATGATCCAGCCCAGCGCAGTCGTCACCCAGAACGCCATCTCCACAGCCCACAAGAACACGGTGCCGCGGGCGCGATCGAGCCACGGGGCGACCGGCTCTGCCTCCGCGGGCGTGAGGCCGAGCATGTCGCGCAGCGCCACGAACGAGTAGCCCTGCGCGCGAAGCTTTGGGACGATCAGCGCAAGCGCCGCGACGGTCTGGCTGCGGTTGCCGCCCCCGTCGTGGAACATGATCACCCCCCCACGTCCTGCCGGTGGGGTGGCGTTGCTGACAATCTTCGCCACGCCCGGCCTTTTCCAGTCGTTGGAGTCGTAGTCGGCCAGCGCGATGATGTATCGCCCTCCCGCCGCCTTGGCCAGCGCGCGCTCTGTGCTTGGCGTGACCGCGTCGCTGGTCGCCGAGTACGGCGGGCGGATGAACCGCGGGTAGTGCCCGGTGATGCCGACCAGGACGGCCTCGGTGAGTTCAACCTCCGCGCGGCGCAGCCAGCCCGGGCCAGCGGACATCCCGGCGTGCGTGAAGGTGTGGTTTCCGATCTCCTCACCGGCCCGCTCGACGTCGCGCACGAGGTCGGCGTGCCGGGCGGCCTGGCTGCCGATCATGAAGAACGTGCCGGGCACGCGTTCGCGCCGGAGCAGCTCGAGGATCTTCGGCGTCCACTGTGGATCCGGGCCGTCGTCGAAGGTCAGCGCGATCCGCTTGCCGGGATCGGGCTGCGGTGAGTACAGCTTCTCGCCACTGGCCACCAGCAGCGGTCGCGAGCCGTCCAGCGGCGCTCCGGCGCGCAGGTCCGCGGACGCCTCGGTGCCGGCCCCGATGGTGTGGGTGCAGAAACCCTGGAAGGCGATCAGCGCGCCTAGCAGCACAAGGCAGGCGCCAAGCAGCTTCCAGTGGCCGGGAGGGTTCCTGAGGCGGGAACGCAGCGCGGCGACCCGCCGAAGGCCCTCACTTGGATCCACCACCTCTGTCAAGGGGTCGTCACCGTGCCCCCGGCGCCGTACGCCTTGCCGTTGGCGCCCGGAGTTGTGCCGGGTGTGGTGGTGGGCGGACCCGTCCCTGTCCTGGTCTGCCCGGGCGCGGTCTGTGTCTGCCCGGGCGCGGTGCTCGACGGGTTCGTCCCCGTCTGTGTCTGCCCAGGCTGGGTCTGTGTCTGTCCCGGCTGGGTCTGTGTCTGTCCCGGCTGGGTCTGTGTCTGTCCCGGCTGGGTCTGTGTCTGCCCCCGCTGGGTCTGTGTCTGCCCGGGCGCGGTGCTCGACGGGCTCGTCGTGGTAGGGGAGGGCGCGAGCGCCGGAGACGTGAGCGCGCGGCCCGGGGCGGTCTTGGTGCCCCCGGGAACCCTTGTCGGCGTCGTCTGCGCCGGCTGTCGGGGCTTCGCGCCAGACAGTGTGGTGACGGTCGGGCGCCGCGACAGGACGGGCACGGTCCCGGCAGGCGTCAGCGCTGCTGGCCTCGCCGGGGCGACGGCGCCACCCCTGATCACGGCGGCCTGCACCCGCTCGGGCAGCGCCGGGGGCGCGGCCGCGCGGACGCCGAGCCGGCCGACGATTGGGAGACCGGCGAGCGGCTGCAGCCCGAGCCCGCCGAGGACCAACACGACCAGCCACAATCCCAGGACCGTCGTCGCGACGCGCCCAGCCATGGCCACGCGACGACGGCGGCGACCCGTGGGATCGGCGAGAACCTGATGGGGGAGGATGGCGGGGGGGTCAGGCTCTGGCATGGGCGGCGGCAGATCCGTCTGCGAACGTCAACGCGCGAAAGGCGCGAGTGGTGCCTTGCTGGCCTTTGACTCGGGGCTGAGGTCTGCCCGCAGGGTCACCCTACCCACGGTACTCCTTCGGTGAGCGCGCCACCACACCGAAATGGTTGCTCGATGCCAACCTCGCGGTTCATCGCACCCGCGCTCGAGCGCTCATCTCATCGCTATGAGGAACGGTGCCTCTCAGCGGCGAGCGAGCCGACGTCCGCTCAGTGTCCGGGGTGTAGTTGAGCTCGTAATGGTGGTAGAGAGCAGACTCGTCCGCCTGTGAGAGCTCCTCGCCATGCTGCTCGATATTGGGCGCAGACCGAACCTGTTCCCTGGTGACCGGGACCCGCAGCTCGTCGGAAGCGCGCACTGCGGCACGCGGCGCTCTCGCTCGGGGCGACGAGCGGTGGCCGGTCCGCCGACGCTCGTCGAGGCTCAAGCGCCAGCAAAGACGCACGGCTTCCTCAAAGCATTTGAGAGGCTCATCAGGGACAGGTACGAAGCGGATAGCCCTTCGGGCGCTGAGAACACCAGAGCCACCTTCGGCGCTCCGACGGGGGCCACAGCGCATGATCAGCGACTACGCTGAAGACGGCGTGTGCGGCCGAACACGAACACGAAGGCTCCGGAAGAGATCGACGAGCATTTCGGCGTGCCGATCCGCGCCGATCGGCGCACGCGTCGCTTCAACGTCGCGCCGACCGAAGAGCCCGGCGCTCAACCGCGCCGGCGGCGTACCGGAGGGGCCCGAGTTGCTGCGTACGCCACGCCGGCAGGAGACCAGCTCGGCGTAGTCTGCAAACCAGCGCTCCTGCCCTCGTGGCCAAGTAAGAGTCTCCGATAGCGGCGAGCAGATGCGCTTTGCCAGCTCCCTTTTCGTCCGTTGCACAAGCTTGGTGTGGGTGATCGCTGACGCTCTCTCTCCGGCAAGAGCGGAACAGCGCACGTTTGCTGGTCGTTGCTGATCGAGCTGGCAACGACGTCGCGATGCATGTGCAGTCTCTCGAAGGCCACGCGCCGCGTCAATCCCGAATCACGGGGACGCGCAGACGACGAAGATGCTTCCACCCATCGGGGCGGTGTTGTCCGAGAAGTTGATCGCGTCTACTTGCCAACCCGTCGGCACGGCTCCGTCGCTGTTCGGCACTGGGTAGGAGTTGAGGACGGTGACATAGCCTCCGTTGCCACCGGCGAAAAATCCACCGCCGGTCGCGCGCTCGCCGGTGTGGCATGAGGCGGTGCCGTCAAACTGCCCCGTCCCATTCACATCAACACGGCGTACCACGACGTTCGTGGCTCCGTTCCTTCCCGGCTGTCCCGTCGCGCCGGTCGCGCCCGTGGCCCCCGTCACGCCCGTGGCCCCCGTCGCACCAGTCGCACCCGTCACGCCCGTCGCACCTGTCACGCCCATAGGCCCCGCAGGACCTCTCTGGTTCCAGGCAATCGCAATCTGGTGCTTGGGACATCGCTTGGCCGGCTTCACGACCCTCAGCGTTCCGTCGTTGCTGACGCAGCCGTTAAGCACCCCGCTAGAGCCGATCAAACTCGTCGCGGCGTACGCGCTGCCACCCAACACTACGAACAGACATACCGTCGATACAACATTGGCGTAGGTCAGGTGTCGACCGAACTTATCCCGCATGATCCTCCCCTAGACGTTGCTGCGGGCCAACCACAACCCACCATGATCGCCCGATGCGAGATAGCGTAGCGCCTCCGCGCGCATGAGCGAAAAGCGATCGTTATGTCTACGAACACGCAGCACTCGGCGATATCGTCACCCTCCAACCCCGGAGTTCGCCGCCTGATTTCGCTACAGCCGGCGTCATCGGCGCCACTGTCGAGTCGGAACGGGAGATAGCAGCGTGCACGTCCGAGTCGCCGAGACCGATCGCATTGCATGCGTGAGCGGCGGTCCGCCGCCGCCCGACGCCTGCAGCAAACTTCCTCTCAGCCCAGCGCAAGTGGGCGCTATAGCCTGGGCGAGCAATACGACTGCAACCGACCTGAGTCTCACCCATCGCCTATACCCGACAGCGTTTGCTCGACGGTGCCGTACTTCCCTAGAAGCCTCATGCAGCCAGCTCCGGCACGGCAAACCGGCGGAACCGGGCGGGTTTAGGCCAGTGAATGGGCCAGTGGGGCCAATCGACTCTTCGCGCCGAGCCTTAAGGCTTCGCCAGTAGCTCCATAAATGGCTCAAACAAAGGAGATCCAGCCATGGACGCGGCGGGTTTCGAACCTGCGACCTCTCGCGTGTGAAGCGAGCGCTCTCCCACTGAGCTACGCGTCCGGGATCCTTGATTCTATTGGCCCGGCGGTTGCTTGGCGGACACGGGCGCGGCGGTTCGCCTCAGCCGTTGCGGCCCGGCTTGAGCCGCTTCGTTTTCAGCGGCCGCCTGCTGGACGGCTTCGCGTTCGGAGGTTTCCTGTTCTTCCCTTTCCTCGGCCTGTTGCCAAGGGAGGGTCGCCGCCGGCAACCCGCTCGCCTGTTCCAACGCGTGCCCTGCGCGCGCGGGGACCCCTTTACGGAATGTGCGTCCCGCTCCTACCCTTTCTCGGCCGCCCCCGCCGGATGGGGCTCCAGGCGTACGGCCGGGATCGAGTAGGCCGCCGCCAAGGCCGCCATACGGGCCTCGGGCAGTTGCGCCCCGAAGGCCCTCGCGCCGCCCAGCTTTTCGTAGCCGGAGAGCAGGCTCTTGCCGACCAAGGACAGGTTGAAGTGGGCGTCGTAGATCGCGTCTATATAGAAAGAGGAGTTCGTCCGCGCGAATTGGGCGGCGGCCGGTGGGCCCGTCTTGATCGCGTCAATGCCGGCCAAGGTCAGCTTCCAAGCGCGCGGGGCGAGACGCTCGTAGCTTTCGTATAGACCCGCGATGCCCGCCGCGGGACCGGTGAGCGAGCGCGGTTCGGCCAGGAAGGCCGGCGCCGGGATCGCGGCGGCCTTGGCGCTTGCCTGGGCCACGTTTGCGCGCAACGCCGGAGAGGGCGTGGGGGGGAGCCCGTTGGCGATCGCAGGCCAAGCCCCGCGCGCGGCCGCCACCTCTTCGTGGATAGTCCCTTGGGCCGCCCCCAGGCCAACGCTCAGCCGGATCAGCTGACTGCGCTCCAAGGCCATTTCGCGCGCACTGGGACCGTCTGTGGAGCCCGCACCGCAGCCGGCTAGCCCGAGGACGGCTAGCGCGAGGATTGCGGAGCGGAGCTTCAGGACGCTAGACGGCGAGCAGGTCCACCACGAACACGAGCGGCGCGTTCGCCGGAATCGTGGGCGGCGAGCCGGTCTTGCCGTAGGCCAGTTCGGAGGGGATGATCAGCTCGCGCCGGCCACCCACCTTCATGCCGGCCACGCCTTGGTCCCAACCCTTGATGACCTGGCCCTTGCCGAGCGTGAAGGCAAACGGTTCGGAGCGCTTCCAAGACGAGTCGAATTCTTTGCCGCCTTTGTAGAGCACGCCGACGTAGTTGACCGTCACCGGCTCGCCCGCCTTCGCTTCGGGGCCGGTGCCTTTGATGAGTTCCTTGGTTACGAGCTGTGTGGGCGCGGCACCTTTGGGCACCGTCACGGCCGGCTTGGTCGCGAGTGGGCCGCTGGTGGGCGTCTTGGCGCTAGCGGCCGGCGGGGTCGTGGGGGCTGTGCTCGTGGGCGTCTTTTCCCCGGCGACGTGCGGCACGGAGCTGGTGTCCGACTCGTTGCCCACGGCGATCGTGGAGCCACCGGACGAGCCGCAGCCGGCGATCAGGGCGACGAGGCCGAAGGCGGCCACGACCGAGCCGATGCGGGCGCGGAAATGCTTGGAGGAATGCGAAGGAGTGAAGTTCATAACGGCGGGCAGCCTAACGCATCGGACGAGTTCGCGCGCTAGGATCGATGGCGGACCGTGCTAGGCGGGGCTGTAGCGGCGCCCTGAATCCGCAATCCGCTCTAGCGGGGCTGAATTCCCTTCCGAGGGGTTCCGCTCCGGTCGCTCCGCCGCTGGGAGCGTCGATGGCTCGGGTCCCACGCGGTGTCGGCTTGTGAACCAGGTCAGGTCCGGAAGGAAGCAGCCTTAAGCGATCCCCGGCAGGCGCGTTGGGAGCCCCCGATCCGGAGTCCTCAGCGGCGATAGGCGCTCGGAGGCAGGAGCTTCGAAGAGGGGTGCACGGTCCTATTTTGGAGGATCCCCCTTCGTACCGGTTGGAGTCCCCAATCGCGACGATCGAAGATCAACTGCCGGTTGGACTTCAGCCGCAGCGATCGAAGATCAGCCAGGAGCGGTTGGAGTGCGCCTCGGTGAAGCCGGGGGGGATGGAAACGGCGGCGTGCGGGTCTTTGAGGTCGAGGATGTAGTCGCGTTCGACTTCGATGCTTGCCGGGTCCACGTAGGTGCCTTCTTCGATCTGCTTCGCTTCGGCGCTCACGATCAGGCCAGGGCGTCCTTCGAGGTAGAGCGCGAGCAGGGGGATTGGGGCGTGGTTGGGCACTCCCACGGGCCCGCACTCCAGGTCGATCGCCTTGCTTTTCACGAGCGCCAACAGGTCGCCTTGGATGCTTTCCTGGCGCGCCAGTTTGCTCAGCTCTTTGTGCGCCGAGCCCACCTGCCCGGGCAAGGTGGCCAGCAGCGCCACGAGCACCACCACGCCCACTCCCATCCAGGGCGCGCGCCGGCGGTCCCCCTTGGGCAACGCGCTCCAGCCGAACACCCCCGCACCGCAAAAGACGCACAGGATCGCGCCCGGGAGAAACGCATACCGCGTGTCGATCGGCAGGCCGAAGCTCGCCATCAGGGCAAACACGAAGACCGCCACCACGCCCGCGACCGCCCCCAGACGTGCCTTCTTGCGCAACCACACCAAGGACAGGACTCCGCCGAGCGCCGCACCCGCGAGTACCGCCGGGCGCAGTATTTCGCCGATGCGCCTCGGGATGTACTGGGGCACGTCCCCGATCCCCACTGCCCGTCCGAGCGTGTGGGCGGTGTGTTTCGTGTTCGTGAGCGACCACATCGGATTGCCGGTCACCAGCAGGTCGCTGAGGATCCACAGCAGAGGCGCGGCCGCCGCGAGCAGGCCCAGGCGCACGAGGTCCGTGCGCGAGCGTGGGGGGGGCCAGTGGGAGTGAGCGGAGTGGGGGGCGAGCTCACCGGACGCAACCCCAACCGGCTGTGGGTCTGTGCGAGCGCGCTCGGAGGAGACGGCGAGCACGAGCCAGTAGATCCCCGAGAAGAGCCATGCCTCCGGTCGCAGCAAGCCGGCCAGGCCAAGCAGCACGAGCACCGGCCCGCCCGCCCGGCGGTGCTTGGTCTCGACGAGCAGGGCCGAGAGCACGAGCAAGGTGTAGGGGATGTCCACATAGGCCCTCACGCCATAGGAGAGCACCGGCACGCGCGTGAGGAACACGAGCGCCGCGAGCGCTCCCGCGGCACGCCCGAACCAGGCGCTGCCGAGCCGGTAGAGCACCCAGCCGCACGCCGACAGGGCCAGGAAGCCCAAGGCCACCACGATCGTGCTCTCCGCGCTCGCGCCCAGCGGGGCGAGCGGGATGCCCAGGATCTCCACCAGGGGATGGGGCGTGGGGGCGATCGGCAAGCCGTATTCGGGCGTTTCCCCGCGCGTGAGCTGCTGGCCCCAGACGAGCCCGTACAGGGTGTCGTAGTTGACGAAGCCCACGCCCGCGACCAGCCGCAGCAAGATGGCTCCCGCCACGATCGCCAAGGTGGCCGGCCCCCAGCGGGGGATGTATTCCCGTATGGCCTGCCCTACGCGGGTGTGCGTGCCCGTGTGTGCGCGCCCGGGCACCCCCTTTTTTCGATCCTCAACCTCCGCTGAGGCCCCGGCCCCGAATGCCTGCCCGATCGCCCTCCTCATAGCGGCGCACGCTATCTGAGCGGGCCGCGGGCCGGGGTAGACTGGCGTTCAGGTGGCCCTTCAATCGCTCTATCGCCAGCACCGCCCGCGCTCGTTTGCCGACGTAGTCGGGCAGGAGCCCGTCGTGCGCACCCTGCGCCACGCGGTCGAAAGGGGCAAGGTCCACCACGCCTACCTGTTCGTGGGCTCGCGCGGCACCGGCAAGACCTCGATGGCGAAGATCCTCGCCTCCTGTCTGAACTGTGAAGGCGGGCCCACCCGGCCCGACGGCTCCGCCCACCCGGGTGGGCCCACGATCGACCCATGCGGCCGCTGTGACTCGTGCCGCTCGATCGCCTCGGCCACCTCCTTGGATGTGATCGAGATGGACGCGGCCTCCAACAACTCGGTCGACGACATCCGCGAACTGCGCGAGTCGGTCGCCTTCGCGCCCGTGTCGGGCCGCCACAAGGTGTACATCCTCGACGAGGCCCACATGCTCTCCCAGGCGGCCTGGAACGCGTTCCTGAAGACCCTGGAGGAGCCGCCCCCCCACACGGTGTTCGTGCTCGCCACGACCGAGGCCGCCAAGGTGCCGGCCACCGTCGTGGACCGCTGCCACCGCTTCGACTTCCACCGGCCCACCGTCGAGCAGATCGCCTCCGTGGTGATGCGCGCGGCCGCGGTCGAGTCGATCGAGATCCCGCCCGAGGCGGTTGCCGCGATCGCGCGCTCGGCCACGGGCAGCTTTCGCGACGCGCTCGGCACCTTGGAGCAACTGGTCACCTACAGCGGCACATCCATCGACCTGGCCGGTGTGCTCGCCGTCTTGGGGGTCGCCGACGAGCAATTGCTCTGCGACGCCTTCGACGCGGTCCAGGGAGGGGATGCACGCGGGGCGCTGTTCACGGTGGCCCGCTGCGTGGAGGGGGGCCGCGACGCCGGCTCCTTCACGCGCGACCTGGAGGGCCGTGCGCGCGAGCTGCTCGTCGTGCAAACGCTCGGCGAGGTACCCCCCGAGCTGTCGCTCACACCGGAGATCGACGAGCGCCTGCACGCCCAGGCCGGGCGCATCGGGCCCGCCGAGGTGGTGCGCGTGCTGGACCTGCTCGGTGGCGCCCTGGAGGCGGTTCGGGCCGGGGCCGACCCGCGCACCCAGCTAGAGCTGGCCTTGGTCAAGGCCGCCACCCCGCGGGCGGACGGCTCCACACGGGCCTTGCTCGCGCGCATCGAGCGGCTCGAGCAGGCCCTGGCAGGTGGTGCGCCGCCGGCTCCCGCCCCAGCCTCGCCCGCCCGCCCGGCGCCGAGCGTGCCCCCACCCGCTCCACGCGAGCCCATGCGGGCTGCGGGGGCATCCGAGCCGGTAGCGGCGCCGATCCAAGCAATGGCGCCACCCACGCCGACGCCACCCACGCCGGTCCAGCCTGAGCCGGTCGAAGTGCCCGAGGCGGCGCCTGTGCCGGCGGGCGTGGCGGTGCAGGAGGAGACTCGGTCTGAGCCGATGGTCGACCAGGCCGAGCCTGGGCCTGAGCCGACTTCTGACCCGGTCTCGGTTGCGTCTCTGCCGGCGGGCGATCTGGACTCGCTCTGGCCGGCTGTGCTCGAGTCGGTGCGCGAGCAGCACAAGCTCCTGCGCGCCTTCTTCAGCGAAGCGGCTCCCGTGAGCGTGACCGAGGACCACATGACGATCGCCTTCCCCGTGACGGCCTCTTTCAACAAGCGCAAAGCGGAGGAGCCCGACAATCGCAAGATCCTGCTCGACACTTTGAAGGCGCTCACCGGCCGTCGCTACAGCGTGTTCTTCGAGCTCTCCGAGGACGCCCCCGTCTCGGGCGGCGTCGACCAGGAGGACCTCACCGAGGAGGAGATCGTGGCCCGCTTGATGAGCGAGCTCGACGCCGAGGAGCTTTCTCCCGAGCATCTCGTACAACAGAAAGGCGGCGACTAGGTGGTCCCCCCACAGCAGAGACCGAACATGCAGCAGATGCTCAAGCAGGTCCAGAAGATGCAGCACGACATGGAGCTGGCGCAAGAGCAGCTGGCCGAGGAGACCGTCGAGGCTTCGGCCGGCGGCGGCATGGTCACGGTGACCGTCTCCGGAGATTTGGCAGTGCGCTCGGTCAAGATCGACCCGGAGGCGGTCGACCCCGAGGACGTGGACATGCTGTGCGACCTCGTGCTCGCCGCCACCAACGAGGCCTTGCGCCTGGCCCAGGAGCTCGCCGCCTCGAAGATGGGTGCCGTCACCGGCGGCCTCGACCCCGGCGCGCTCGGCGGCCTCGGCCTGCCGGGGCTGTAGGCGTTTGAGCTCCTTCGCTCCTCCGGTCCAGCGGCTCGTCACCGAGCTCTCCAAGCTGCCGGGCGTCGGCAACCGCACCGCCCAGCGGCTCGCATTTCACATCCTGCGGGCCTCCCACGAGGATGCCCTGGGCCTGGCCGGGGCGATCAAGGAGGTCAAGGAGAAGGTGGGACTGTGCGAGGTCTGCTTCAACCTCGCCGACGAACCCCGCTGTCGCATCTGCCAAGACCCCCGCCGCGACCCCTCCGTGATCTGCGTGGTGGAGGAGCCCTCCGACGTGATCCCGATGGAGCGCACCCACGAATTCCACGGTCTCTACCACGTCTTGGGGGGCGCTCTGTCTCCGATCGACGGCATCGAGCCCGAGGACCTCAAGATCGCCGAGCTCTACGCGCGCGCGGGGGACGCGCGCGAGGTCGTGCTCGCGACGAACCCCACGACCACCGGCGAGGCCACCGCTTTGCACATCGCCGAGGAGCTGCGCTCGCGAGCCCCGGACCTGACGGTTACCCGCCTGGCCTCAGGCCTGCCGGTGGGCTCGGACTTGGAGTACGCCGACGAGGTGACCCTGGGCAAGGCTCTGGCGGGACGTCGCATCGTGTAGTTCGCGCCGCACATGTGTCTATGGCTGGAGTGAGGTACGGGGCGGCGCATGCGCCGCCCCGCCCGGGCGTGCACGCACGCCCGGGACCGACCGGTACATGTACCGGTCGGCGACCCGTACATGTACGGGTCGGGCCAAGGCCGCATGCGGCCTTGGCCATCTATCCTCACCCCGTGCCTGAGATCGTGGTCATGAAGTTCGGCGGGACCTCCGTCGCCGATGCGGAGCGGATCAAGCGCGCCGCCCGGCGGATCGTCGCCAAGCGCGAGGAAGGCTATGGCGTGGTGGCGGTCCTGTCCGCGCGCGGCAAGACCACCGACGAGCTGATCGCGATGGCCGAGGAGGTCTCCGCTGTGCCCGATCCGCGTGAGATGGACATGCTCCTGTCCACCGGCGAGCGCATCTCCTGCGCGCTCTGTGCCATGGCGATCAACGACCTCGGCCACCGCGCGATCTCCCTAACCGGCTCCCAGGCGGGCATCGTGACCGACACCTCCCACACCAAGGCGCGCATCCTCGACGTCCGCGCCGACCGCGTGCGGGACGCCTTGGACCAGGACCACATCGCGCTCGTCGCCGGCTTCCAAGGCGTCTCGACCGCCGACGACGTCACCACCTTGGGGCGCGGCGGCTCGGACACCACCGCCGTGGCGGTGGCCGCCGCTGTGGGGGCGCGCGAATGTGAGATCTACACCGACGTAGCGGGCGTCTTCAGCGCCGACCCCCGCATCGTCCCCGACGCGCGCAAGCTGCCCGTGGTCTCCTTCGAGGAGATGCTCGAGATGGCCGCCTCCGGCGCCGGCGTCCTGCAATTGCGCTCGGTCGAGTACGCCCGCAACGAGGGGGTGCGCATCCACTGTCGCTCCTCCTTCGAGGACGCCCCCGGTACCGTTGTGCTCTCAGAGGGAGAAACCTTGGAGCAGCCACTCATCACAGCCGTCACCCACTCCACCGCCGAGGCGCGCGTCACCTTGATCGGGGTGCCCGACGAACCCGGCGCCGCCGCGCGCATCTTCGAGGCCCTGGCCGAGGCCAACGTGAACGTCGACATGATCGACCAGAACGTCCCCACCTCCGCGGGCGGCAAGGCGGAGATCTCCTTCACCGTTCCCCGCGAAGACCTGAGCATCGCCACCGGCGCCCTGGAGGCGATGGGGGAGGCGATCTGCGAGCGCATGGTCACCCAGCGCGAGATGGGCAAGGTGTCGATCGTCGGCGCCGGCATGCGCTCACACCCCGGCGTCGCCGCCAAGGTTTTCTCCGTGCTCGCCTCCGAGTCGATCAACATCGACATGATCTCCACCTCCCCGATCAAGATTTCCTGCGTGATCGCGCGCGAGCGGGTCGAGCACGCCGTCCGTGCCTTGCACAGCGCGTTCGAGCTCTCAGGGGCCGGCACCGTGGGGGTAGAGGAGCCTTTCAAGGCCCGCTCAGCGCCTTCGGCCTAGCCGTTTGTACGAGTCTTGCGATAGGTAAGAAACGCTTTGTTTGCAAGGCGGAGACTTGAGAATGGGCTTGTATTAAGCCCACTGGTCCGAATAGCAAATTGGTCTCTTGACTTTCACAACGCGCGCGGCTAGCGTGCCGCCATCAGCGGTAGATAAAGACGGAAACTGGGGAAGTTCGCCGACAAGCCCAGCATCACAGGTAGGTCTCAGCACGAATCGTTGACGACTCGGACGGATGCGGGCGTCGTGCTGAATTTAGATTTCAACGCGCGTCACGGGAGACAAGGTTGGAGGCAACCAGCGATCAGGTGGAGTCGAAGTCGGCTATCCCAGCCGACTTCGATACCTCGGTTGTTACAGGGTCGGTAACAGGAGGGTCGGTGGTAGGGTCGGTAGCCGCGGGGTCCGTTGCCGCTCCCGGCCGTCAATGGGGCCGCGGCCGGCGCCTCGGTGGGGCGGGCCCGATCCTCGAGACGCGCGGTCCCGCCGCCAGCCTGGCGCGCGACTCGATCTTCCGGCGCATGCTGCTCAGCGCCGACGTGCTCGCGATCATGGCGGCCTTCGGGCTCGCGATCGAGGTATCCGGCGGACGCCTCCACCTCGCACGTATCTGTCTCGTGGGCCTACCCTTCGTCGTGCTTGGGGCGAAGCTGTTCGGCCTGTACGACCGCGACGAGGCGGTCATCCGCAAGACCACGCTCGATGAGGTGCCCAAGCTCCTGCAGGTCGCCACCCTGTGCGCGCTCCTGGCCTGGCTGGCCGAGCGGCCGCTCGGCTATGGCCTGCTCACACGCGCCGACGTCCTGTTCCTGTGGCTCTCGCTCGCCGCGTTCCTGGTGGTGGGGCGCTGTGCCGCGCGCTCCCTGGCTTTGCACGTGGCGCCCATCGAGCGCTGCCTGTTCATCGGCAGCGCCGCCTCAGAACAGGCCGTCCGTTCGCGCATGGTCCACCACCGCGGCGTCAAGGCGGAGATCGTCGCCCACGTCGACCTGCACGAGATCGCGCCCTGGTCGGCCGAAGCGTTCTCGCACGACGAGCTCAGTGAGATACGCGACCTGGCCACCAAGCTCGACGTGCACCGCGCGATCGTCGCCCCCAGCGACAGCGAAGCGGGGGAGATGCTCGACCTGGTCAGGACTTTGAAAGCCGTCGGCATCCGCGTGAGCGTGGTACCCCGCCTGCTTCAGGTGATCGGCTCCTCTGTCATCTTCGACGACCTCCACGGCGTCACCTTGATGGGAGTGCGCCGCTTCGACCTCACGCGCTCCTCGGCCTTGGTCAAGCGCGCCTTCGACCTGCTCGGCGCCACGCTCGGTCTGCTGGCCGTCTCGCCCCTGATGATCGCGATCGCGGTCGCGATCAAGCTCGACTCCAAAGGGCCCGTGCTCTTCCGCCAGATGAGGGTCGGGCGCGGCGAGCGCCGCTTCGGCCTGTTCAAGTTCCGCACGATGGTCCCCGACGCCGAGCAGCTCAAGCACACGCTCGTCGACCTCAACGAAGCCCAGGAGGGACTCTTCAAGATCGCCGCCGACCCGCGCGTCACACGCGTGGGGGGCTTTCTGCGCAAGACCGCCCTGGACGAGCTACCCCAGCTGTTCAACGTCCTGCGCGGCGAGATGAGCCTGGTCGGGCCCCGCCCCCTGATCCTCGACGAGGACCAGCGCATCGAGGGCTGGCACCGTCGTCGCCTGGCCCTCCATCCCGGCATCACCGGCCACTGGCAGATCCTCGGCCCAGCCTCCGTGTCGCTGCGGGAAATGGTGGCGATGGACTACCTGTACGTAGCCAACTGGTCGCTATGGACGGACGTAAAGATCATGCTTCGCACGGTCCCGCACGTCCTTTGCCGTCGCGGGCTCTGACGCCAGTAGCGCCTCCACGGCCTGCTCGAAGGAAACGTGCCTGTCGGGGAGCAGGCGCGGAGAGCGCTCCCAGCTCGTCTTCGCGTGCTCGGGGCGCCGCGCCAGCAGCAGCACGAGCACCGCAAGCGCGCCAAGCCAGGCGATGGAGATCAAGAGGATGAGCATCGGTCTTGGGGTCCTATTCGCTGGGGTCCTATTCGTGTGCTTTGCATCTATTCCTCGCTCTGTGCCCTATCGGCCGGACGCGGCTGCCCCTCTAGTGCGACACGCCTTTGCCCTTTAAGTCGGACGCGCGTGTAGTCCATTTGATACTTGACGGACCAGACCGAACAAATGTCCAAGTTGTTTCCAACCGGTGTCCAACTTGTATAACCCGCACTCAATTGCTCTAACCCTGCAACAACGCAAAAGGAGCGAGTCTGCTTTTGGGCTCAGGCGGCTTTTGTGCCGCAGCTCACAGTGCCTGGGCTCAGCCTTCTATGACGCCGAACTCCTGCGTATAGATCGCGCCGGGCTGGCCTTCGGCGAGCGAAGCCGGTGCGGCCGGCGCGACGCCCACGGCTGTGTCCTCGTAGGCCGCGTTGAGGATATTCGCGAGATGCTCGGGTGAGGCGGTCCAGGCCGCCACGATCGAGCTGGGCGTGGCCAGGGAGAGAGTGCCCCAGGCGATGTTCTCGCCGAGCGTGTAGCCCACCTGCGAGTTGGGGATGTAGCCGCTGCCTTGTATGCGCTCCAGCGGCGTTTCCCCGTCGGGGGCCACATGGGCAAAATAGTCCTGGCTGACCATCTCCACGCAGTGCCCTGCGGCAGCCTGGGCAAGCTCGGCATTGAATGCCAGCGGCGGCTCTCCGTCGCGCGCGCGCTCCTGGTTGACCAGGCACACGGTGGCCTGCTCGACCTGTTCGATGTTCCCGGCTTCGGGCATCAGCTCGGTGTTCTGACAGGGTGTGGCCAGCACGCCGGCGATCGTGGCGGCCGGGGGTGTCACCCTCACCGTCGTCGTCGTCGTTTGCTTGGGGTGGGCTGGCCGCGTGGGCCGGTGAGACGCCCGCCGGGTAGGGGCCCTGTGGCACTTGTGCCGCGCATGCCTGCCTCGGTGCCCGTGTTTGGCCTGGCAGGCGATGCGCACGTGCTTGACCCGGTGGTTTCCCCGATCTGGATGGGCGAGCGCGGGGTCGGCAAGGACAAGGCACGCGACGCTCGAGACCGTTGCCAAGAGAAGTATTCGCAGATAGCCCACGCTTCCCTATCGGCCGCCCTGCGCACGGGTCTTAGGCTTGAAAGGGCAATTGGCCCTTGCGAGAGGGGTAGGCCCAGGGACCTGTGCGGCTTTATGCTTGCGGCGATGGCGGAGGACTGCGCATGAGGTTTGGGGGCCTGCTCGTGGGCCTGATCCTGCTCGTGGGCCTGGGCGGGAGCGTCGTGGCCTTGCACAGCCGCGAAGACAACACCCAGTTCGTCTCCAAGCAGCAGGCTTTGACGCCCGTGGGCGCCGTCCAGCTCGAGCGCCTGGTCCTCACCACGAGCGATCCCCGTCCCGGCTACGCCGGCCGGGCGCGCAGGGCGGATTGTGTGGCGGGCACCCGGAGCGCCTTGGGCGATCCTTGGACTTGCGTGGTGCGCTATCCGCGCCTACCCCACGTGCGCTACCGCGTGACTGTCTACGGCGACCGCTCGATCCGCGGCTCCGGCCAGCCCGAAGGCCGTCCTCTGCGTGGCGTGCTCACGATCGGGGGATGCTGCGTGGCCAGCGGGGTGGCCTCCTAAGGCTCGAGCGCGGCCCATGCGGCCGGCGCTGCCTTCACAGATGGAGGGCGAGCGGAGCCGGTGGGACTACTTCAGTCAAGCTCCTTGCGCAGCTTGTCCAGGGCGCGGTAGATGCGGCCCTCGATGGCGCTCTCGCCCTCGCCGAGCACGCCCGCGACCTCGCGCAGCTTGAGGTCGGCGCCGTAGCGCAACGCCAGCGCCTCGCGCTCGTCCTCGTTGAGCGCCGACAGGGCCCGCTGCAATTCATCACGGCGCTCGACGGCGCCCAAGGCTGGGTCTGCCTGCTCCTGCACTGAGCCGGCGCCTACGTGCTGTAGGGCCCTGTCTTCGTGCGCGCGGCGCCTGGCGTTGTCGCGCAGCAGGTTCAGGGCGATCGTGTAGAGCCAGCGGCGCTCGCTCCCCTTGCGCGGGTCGAAGCGCTGGCGCGAGCGCAACACGCGCTCGAAGGTCTCCGAGAGCAAGTCCTCGGCCAGGGTCCGGTTGCCGGTGTGGTAGGCGAGGAAGGAATAGAGCCGCTCAGAGTGCTCCTCGAACAGGCGCTCAAAGGTGTCGGCTTTCATGCGCAACGACATTCTTGCGGGTTGGCCCGAGCCGAGACGAGCCGGGGTCCTGGGTGTCAGTTCATGGGCCATTGGCTTTCCTTCCGTGTGCGCCGGGGAGGAGGATCGGCTGTCCTTGAATACATTCGCCGCGGTGGCACAAGGGCCCCGGGAGCTGGTCCCGGGGCCCTTTGCCTTGCGCCTTATGTGAGCGGAGCGCTCACCCTACTTACCCGCCGACGATGGCTCGCTAGCAGAGGTTGTAGGTGTGTGACTGAGTGACCGTTTTGCCGCTGGCCGTGACCGCTGTGATCGTGACTTTGGCGGAGCAGGGCAGGCTCACGAGGGTGACGTTCTTCGAGGCCTTTTTGCCCCTCAGCACCGAGACGATCTTGCCGTTCACCTTCAGCGTGACCTTCCTGAGCTTTGATTTGCCAGGCACGTTGATGTGGATCCTCACGTGCTTGCTGCTGGTCGTGGCTTTCTTGGTCGTCGTGGCTGCCAGCACGCCGCTGTTGGCGGGCCCCGCGACCGTGACCGTCGAGGAGTTGTAGTTGTTGGTGATGTTGTTCGTCGTGTTGTTCGTCGAGCTGTTGTTTTCGGTGATGAACGTGTTTTCGTTGCAGGCGTTGTTTTCGGCGCCGGCGCCGTTTTCGTTGCCGATGTTGCCGTTGCCGTTGCTTATGTTGCATTCCCCGCCGTACTGGGCATTGGCGGCGTTGCCGCTGCCGCCTTTGCCTTTGCCGTGGCCGCTCTCACCGGCGAGGACGCCTCCGGTGGTGGCAACCAGCAGGCCGACGGTCAGGCCCGCCACGGCGAGCCTGCGCGCACCGGCGCGGCCGCCCGAGCCGGCCTTGGCGCGAGCCATGGCCGTGGTCTTGATGCGGTCGAGGTCGAGGGGACTGGCCTGGGGGCGCTCGTCGCGCAGTCGCTGAGCGACGCCCTCCAACTCATCCCTGTGTGCGTCGTGCTTGCGCGGCATAGTCGTCTCTGGCCTCCTGAGTGGGTTTGCGGAGAGAAGTCCCGTTATGGCCCTATACGAACGGGCCGCCACTTTTCCGACAGCCGCAAATCCAAATCTTTTGGGTGCCGCGGATCTCAGAGGTTCGTGACGGAGAACTTGCCGGAGGCAAGCGCTTCGCTGCGCAGTCTTGGCGCCGCGCGTTCCCATGCGCGCGGGTTGCTCGATCTCAGGACGCGTGCCGCGTGCCTGAGGCCGTTCTCGCGCGGGTTGAGCACGATCGCGCGGCGAATCGCCCCGCGCGGGTCTTCCCCGGCGCCCGCCTGGGCCACCGCCAGCCAGAACCACTCTTCCCAACTCTGCGGTTCGAGGCTGACCGCCTGGTTCATCGCGGGCACGGCCGCCTGGGCATAGCCCTGCTCGAGGTCGCAGATGCCGGCGATCGCATACGCCTGGGGGCGCTTGGCCGAGAGCGACAGCGAGGAGAGCGCCTCTTCTCTGGCATTGGAGCATTCGCCGCGCAGGAGCTCTTCGCCGCCGCGGTGAAGGCGCGCATAGGAGGTGCCCACGAGCAAGGGGGCGACGGCCAGGACAAGCCAGCCGAGTGCCACGAGCGTGCGCCCGGCGGGCAGGCCGGAGAGGCCGATCCTGCCGTCGCGGGGCCGCGCCAAGGCGAGCCCGGCGAGCATGAACACGCCGAGCGTGACGGCCGGCATCTGCCAGTCCCAGTCGAAGGCCTGGTGCACCGCCCAGGCCAAGGCCACCGCGAACAGGGCCGCGTACAGCGCGCGATCGGCCCCCCTGATGCGCGCGGCCAGGCCGGCGAGCATGCCGAGTACGACGACGAGGATCAGCGCGAAGCCGACGATCCCGAGCTCGGCGAGGCTCTGCAGGTAGAGCGAGTGGGCGTCGACTACATAGGATCTTTCGCTGCGGTAGCGCGGGTAGTACTGCTGGTAGGTGCCCGCGCCGGTGCCCCGCAACTCCTGGGTCCTGTAGATGTCCAAGGCCGCACGCCACAAGGGCAGGCGCCCGTCGTTGGCCGGGTCAGTGAGCCTGTCGCGGGTCTGGACCCTGCGGGCTTCGTGGGTGCCGTGGACGAATTTGTCGTACTCCCGGTGGGCGAAGCCACCGACGCCGAGGGCCAGCACGAGCGCCAATGCCACGACGCCGACCCCTGCGGTCACGCCGGCGCGGACCGCCCGCCTGGGGGGAGTGCGCACGAGCGGGAGCGCGGCGATCTGGCGGTCGGCGAGCAGCAGAACCGCGCGCAAGGCCCCGGCGCCCAGCATGCACGCGCCCACCACGACCGCCACGTGGTGGCCTTGGGAGACGGCGAGGGGGTCGGTGGGGTGCTTGGTGGCGAGCTCGGTGGCATCCCAGGCCGAGCGCAGGGCGATCGCGACAGGGGGAGCCACGGCAAGCAAGGCGGTGGGCAAGGTGTTGAATCGAGCCAGCAGGCAGTAGGCGAGCAGGCCGATGGCGGCCACGCCGAGCGCCCCGCGCGAGAAGGTGAGCAACAAGGTGGCGGCGATTGCCGGCAGCAGGGCGGCCGCGAGCACCCGCACCGCGGGGTGCTCGGCGCGGTCGGCGGTGAGGTGGAAGCCGAGGACCGTCGCGATCGCGGCGACCATGCCCTCCGCGTTCCAGTAGGTGAGCGGGTAGTTGAGCCGGTCCGCATAGAAGCCGCTCGTGGTCGGCCAGGTGTGAGGCAGCACGCGCGAGACCAGGCCGGCGAGGCACACGAGAGCAAGCCCCGCCGCCACCGCGCGCAGCAGCCAGGCAGCCCGCGCGCGCGTGTAGCGAACCGAGCCGAACAAGAGGAAGGCAAGTACATAGAGCAGGGCGCGCGAATAGCTGTCCAAGCTGTGGGCGGTCGCTTCTGACCACAAGGCCGAGGCGAGCGTGAAGGCGGCGTACAGAGCAAGACCCACGAGCGGGATCGCAAGCGTGCGGTCGAGGCCCTCGAAGGGCCGCTCGGCCAAGGTGGTCCTCAAGACGAGCGCCCCGGCGAGGGCGAGCGCCGCGAACCCGGTCGCACTAGGGAAGTAGCCGCCGGCGTTGAAGCTCAGATAGACAAGCGTGGCGGGCGCCAGCGCGATCAAGGCAACCCATCCGGCCTGCTCGAGTCGCGAGCGCGTGACGGTATCGCTCAGAGGCGCATCGAGCGCCGTGGTTGTGCTGTCGAGCGCTCCCACCGGCACGGGGGGAGGTTACTTGGAATGGGAAGGCTCGGCTGCAGGCCGGGCCTCCAGGTGTCGCGGGCGCTGCGAGCCCGAGCTAGGCGGCCACCCGCCGCGCGTCGCCGGCAGATGGCCGCCCGTACTCGGCGGGAGCCTCGGGGAGGGAGAGGCGGGGAGAGCGCTCGGTACCTGTGGCCTCGGCCGGGTCCTGGTTGAGATCTCCCAGGCGCGTGCTCGCGCACACGGTGAGCGTGAGCACGACAAGGGCGATCCAGGCGGGGGTGGCGAGGAGGAAGATCATTCCTCACTAAGTTTATCAACTTCATGAGGAGATTGCAAGCCACGGCGCCGGACAGCCCTCAGCGTGCGGGGGCGTCGAAGGCCAAGATCCGGTCTGTCCACAACATCGAGACCGGCCATGCTTCGAGGCGCTCGCCGAAAGGAAGACGCTCCCCTCCGGCATAGAGCACGACGCCACGGACGAAACGCTCGCCGACTCGGTCGCGCACGCTTGCAAGGTGCTTGAAGTCCTCGCCGCGAACAGTGGCCGTCACCTTCACCTCGATCCCGACAAGGTGGCCGCCGGCCTGTTCCAACATGAAGTCGATCTCTGCTCCCGCAGCCGTGCGGAAGTGGAGCAAGGAGGCGCGATGCCCAGTGGCAGACAGTTGCTTGGTCAACTCCATGCCGACGAAGCACTCGAGGACGGCGCCGAGCAGCGCTTGATCGTTGGCGAGGCGCTCCTGGCCGGCTTGCAACAGGTATGTCAGAAGGGCGGAGTCTGAGAGCAAGAGCTTGGGTGCCTTGGTGATCTGCTTGATGCGGTTGGTGTGGCAGGCGGGTAGGCGCCGTACCAGAAAGACGTGCTCCAGCAGGGTCAGGTAGCGGTCGAGCGTGGTGCGTGGTATTCCAACGGAGCTGCCCACGTCCGTCTTATTGAGTGGCGCACGAACGCGCAAGGAGAGGGAGGTGAGCACCGCTGGGAGCTCTGTGGGGCGCTCGATGTTCGCGAGGTCACGCAGATCGCGCTGGACGATGACCGTCAGGTAAGCCGCGAGCCAGTCTTCGCGGCGATCGGCTTCACGAGCCACTGCCTCGGGGAAGCCCCCGCGCACGATGCGCCCAATGAGCTCGTCGCGAGAGCATAGGGCCGCGGGAGTAGTTGGTGGGGAATGTGCGAACAACAGCTCGGGGAGCCGTCCGATGGTTCCCTCGATCTCGGCTTGTGAGAAAGGCCAGAGCGTGTGCACCTCGACTCGTCCCGCAAGCGACTCAGACACCGTCGGTAGGAGCATGACTTGCGCGGATCCGGTGAGAATGAACCGTCCGGGACGCCGATCACGGTCGATGGAGGCCTTGATGGGAAGCAATAGCTCGGGCGCGCGCTGGATCTCATCGATGACAAGCGGGCCCTCTGAGTTCTCGATGAAGCCCACGGGATCCCGACGTGCGGCATCTAGGGTGCGCAGGTCGTCGAGGCTGAGGTAGCGAGCTGGGTGAAGACCGTCCGCCAACTCCCGCACGAGCGTGCTCTTCCCGGCCTGTCGGGGGCCGACCAGCATCACGGCGGGGGTATCGCCGAGTGCGGTGAGAATTCGTGGAGTTATGGCTCGTTGGATCGTGTCCATGGGCGGCCGTGCGTTGTCCAGTCATTATACGACTATCTGATGGTCGATTTATGACCGGCATAGTGTAGAATGTTCAAGAGACTTGCTGCATCCGATGGCTAAGTCGGACGCTGCGAACTAGGGCATCTTTGATCGAGCGCATCGACGCAGAGCTGGCACAGCGGTCTGCGACGAACGAGGATGGCGCCGCGTATTGGCCGATGCTCCCAGAGGATGTCTGGCGAACAGCTCCCCGCGGCAGACGACGGCAGTTACGGGCGAAACTTCTATATGCGTTCTGCTGCTGCTTTGACGTGTGGGCCGAGTGTGGCGATCATGGTTTTGACGGTGTAGTGGTAGGCGGGTACGGTCACGCTGATCGCGAGTGGTCTGGAGCGGCCGGGGTGGGGTATGGCTGCTGCGATTGAGCGGACTCCCCAGGCTTGCTCTTCGTCGCAGGTGGCGATGCCGGTTGTGCGGATGTGTGTGAGCTCCGCGGTGAGGGCTCGCTTGGTCTTGATTGTGTTGGGTCCTTCTTGCTCGAGTGTGAGGGAGGCGATGGTGGCGCGTTGCTGGGGTTCTGAGAGGCTTGCGAGGATGGCCTTGCCGATGGCGGTGCAGTGCAGGGGTACGTATGCGCCGACGCCCAACTCCAGGTCGGTTGCGTACTGTCCGGGTCCGTGGGAGAAGAAGCGTTGGAGGTAGACGGCGTGGGTGCCCTCCAGGGCGCCCAGGCTGACGGTGTGACCTGTCTGTTCGCGTAGGTCTTCGAGGATCTTGCGGGCGGCGGGGGTCTCTCGCCGGATCGTGTCGATCGCGGTTATGCCGATTCTTCCCGCGAGGTGGGCGAGTCGGTAGCGGCGGTGCTTGTCCTGCTCCAGGCGTTCCAGGACCAGGAGTGTTTGGGCGTAGCGGTGGGTTGTGGAGCGGCTGGTCTCGAGCACGTCGGCCAGCTCGCTGATCTGCCATGCCGGACGCGCGGCGGAGAAGCTTTCAAGCAGAGCCAAGCCGTATTCCAGCGAACGCGAGAGTCGTGGCTCAGGCGCCGGCCTGATGCGCCGAGAGGGATCGTCAGGCATGCCGGGAGCTGTCGCCTTGACGGTAGATCGTGCCGCGCCCATTGACTATCGAGCTCGCCAAACTTATGCACAAGCGGCTCTGCCAAATGGATAAAACGGTCACCGCACTAACTTTGTCTGCCGCTAGGGCGGATAACAAGAGCAGAGTCGAATATTCTAACTTTGACTACCGAGCACAGACTTCATCGCTATTTGTTCGAGCAAACCGTCTTAGCATGTGTCTAGCGCGTAGGATGAGCATGGAAGATGATGTCGGGCCGCCTAGGATCGTCAAGACCCGTTCGGAAGCAAGCCTGACACGCGGGTCCTTCGCCTGAGGGCTGGCCAGATAGAAGCTGACCATTGCAGCAAGAATCATCACGTGATGATCCCCATCATGGAGAGCTTTCGCATATTCGTTCGCTCGGGCGGCCAGTACCTGCAGGCGATCGGCCACTTCCTCCTGAGACAGGTAACGAGCGCTAAGGCGATGCTGACCTGTCATTACGTCTTCGTGCTCATCGATCAAGCTGTCAAGCAGGGTGTGAAGAGACCCGATCCACGGAAAATACGCACACTCGATTGCTGTAGCACGTCTCGGGTCCAGCTTTTGCTCAGCCGCAGCTGAGATCATTGCGAAAACAGATAGCGATGAGCCTGCAGCGGCGCCTGTCTCCCACCATCTCATGTCGCTCCCTGGTCTAGTTTCTGCCTGCGCCCAACGCGCAAACGCACACTGGGAACCCTCCATAACCTGATGATTGAGGCGCTGATATGTGGCTATGCGGGTCGCCGCACGTCGTATTTGTGGAGCAGTGACCACAAAAGAAGGCAGTAATTGGAGCGCTGTCCGAGACTTGTCAACGAGATAGTCGAGGTAGCCGCCGTCGTCGCGCTCTGGATGACCATAATAGTCCGGGTGTGGCACCCCCGGCGTAAGCGCGATGAGTAGAGCACGATGGAGTCGATCGATGCTGCTTGTGTCGTTGTTGCCTAGCTGCTCCGAAACGGCATCGGCATAGTCATAGGTCGCTTGGAATGCCATCGTCGCACGAGCTACCGCGAAGCGGTGCTGGGCTGGAGTGAAAGCGGCATACGCTGCGGCGCCCTCGAGGTTTCCCCGCTCCTGATGTAGGGCTGTCAGGGCGAGTGTCCGAAGGCCTGGGTCGGGGATCGTCCGAGCGGCGTCCTCGCAATCGCGGATCTCACGGCAAACAAATGGGAAGACACAAATCCAATATCGTGCCGCAGTGGAGGCAAATACCCTTAGGGTCGTCCCTCGATTTGAGGTACAGATGCGCAAACACACAGCATCGCGTGAGCAGTTTGCCCCGACGACTCATTCCTGCAGAGCAATGCGTGATGATACGCGTGCCGCCACAAACCCAGGGATGGCGACCACTATCAGTCCGAGCCCGGCCACTAGTGCCATGTCGAGGAGCACCTGCACAGCACCCAGCGAAAAAGGAGCTGAGAACCCTGTGGTCAGCTTTAGCCATCGACTCGCCAGGAGATGTCCGTAGATCCCGAGGACAGCCCCGATCACACAGCCGAAACCCAACACGATCATGCTCTCCAGAAGCAATGCGCGCCATAGCTGACGACGATCGTATCCCTGGATCTTCAAGGAGGCCAGTAGCGGCCGGCGGTGCCAGATCGTGGCGCTCAGAGCCGACGCGATCGCCATTGCCGCGGCGATCAGCAGCAATGTGGATATCTGGCTGAGTGCCTGTAGAGCTTGGCGCGAGTTGGCGGCATATTGGGCTTCGCGCTCCTGGCGTGTTTGTGCCGCGACGCTGGGGTAGGCAGTAAGGATCCGATCGATCGATCGCATGCCTTCGGCCGCGCTGACGCCAGGCTTGAGATCGACTTCGAGTGCCGAAGGTTCAGCTGTCTGCCAGTAGTGCCGGTAGTCACGCGCGTTGATGATGAGGGCGCCGGGTGGCCAGCCAACATTGGTGGTGATCGCAGCGACTCCAAATGTCTTCGTCCCGGAGGGTGTCGGCAGCGCAAAAGTCTCTCCGACTCTTAGACCGCGTTCAGTTGCGAAGCTGGTCGATACTGCCGCCCAACCTCCATGGCGCAGCAGCCTGTCACCGTGCATAAGGTTGCCATCGAGCAACTGGCTGGCAGGAATGATGGTGCGATCCCCCGGCGGGCGTGCGATGACCCATATGCGACGACTGCCAACATCCATCAGCTCCCCTTGATAGACACGCACGGAACTGATCTTTGGGGCCTTGGCAAGCTTCGCCTGGAGCTTGGGGGCGCTAAAACTGTTGGTGGTTAGGTCGTTACTACCAGTGGTGAGCCACAGGTCCGCAGTACCAAGATATTCGTTGAAATTGGCGTCCAGGCCGGTGAGAAGATCGTGTCTAGCGCCCCCGATGGCGACGCTCCCATAGATCGCCAGCGCGCCAACGCCTGCCAATGCGATCAGGGGCAGACTCGTAGTGCGCAGTTCCCTCACGGCAAGAACCAACGCGCTGCTCGATACGCGCTCGCTGACTCCGCGAAGGATGTACGCGGTGCCCGTAAATGCCCACGGAATCAGACAGAGCGTTGCGAGTACGAGCGTCCCCCCCGCGATCAGCGAGAGTTTCGGGGCGATTAGCACAAGGGCTGTTGCGAGTGCGATCAGTAGCAGGCCCGCAATGCCCAATCCAGTGGTGGTCCGTTTATCGATTTCCTCGCCGGCACCGCCGGCCTGCCTAAGAACGGCGTCGCGTGCTCGACTTGGACGTAGGTCAAAAACCGGCACTAGGGATGCGAGCAACGTGGCGAGCACACCACAACTCAATGCCAGCAGGACAAGGGGCAAGCGAACGACTTGCTGGTTGCCCACCGGAAACGCGAATGCCAAATAGACAGGCACCTTGTGAAACAACGCGCGCGAGAGGACATAGCCGAGAGCGATGCCAGTCATCGATGCGAGAACACCTAGTGCCAGCGCCTCAAATCCCAATATCAGGAGGGCTTGACGCCAGTCATAACCCTGCATTCGCAGGTCGGCGATGTAGCATCGGCGCTCTGGCACGGTCAAGAGCATGGCGTTGAAGGTCAAGAGGAACCCGACCATTGCGCCGATCAGAGCAAACATCGTCGTAGCCTGACTGTTTGGCTTTGCGATGGCTCGAAGCAATCGCAGTTCGTTGTCTGCTGGAACCACGTCTAGGCGCCCAGCCGCCAGCAGGCGCAACTCACGCGCCACCTCGCTGTCGTCTCCCTTGCGTGGCTCTACAAAGACCTGCGTCACCCGTCCCGGTCTAAAGGCGAGATGCTGGGCAAATCCGAGCAAGGCCAAAGCCAGTGGGCTCTGGGCAACAGAGCCGATCGTTCCTGCGCCCAAGACTGCGTGAACGGTGACCCGATGAGCCTGACCATTGGCCAGCACGGTCACCGTGTGTTCGGGCTGAGTGCCTATCGCGTTGGCGACTGTCGAGGGCAAGCCCACGCCTTCTCCGATCAGTGAGGGACCGGCGCCGACATTCTTGGTCATCGCACCGCCGAGGGAGACGACTGCGGGAGTCACGCCGATTAGTCGCACGGACACCCGTCCTTTTGGGCCGATGACAGCCGCGTTCTCCTGCAGCACCGAAGCTGCCGCCTGGACACCGGGCAACAACGCAACACGCTTGGCGAGGCGTTCGTCAAAGCCGTTGTTGGATCGTGCCGCGAGCTCAAGCCGCGCCGCGCCGATGACTCCATGCACGGTCTGTTCGGTCGAACCGAGTAGGCTTGCGTTTGCCAGCAATACGCCCAGCACAAGGGCCACCCCGACGGCGATCCCACTGCCCGCCAGCAGCTCTTGAGCTGTGTGCGAACGCAGCCGACGCAAATACAAGTGAAACAGGATGCTCACGCGGATGTCCAGGATCGCGACGCGCATCTTCTTGCTCACAAGGAGGCCGCTGCCAGCTCGCTATCCAAGCCGTGGGTCAGACGCCCGTCGCGCAAGGTGTAAACGCCGTCGGCAAACGCGATAGTCGCGGCGTCATGTGTCACGAGCAGCCCAGGGATGCCCCGTGTGTGGCAGACATCGCTGAGCAACGCGATGGTCTCGCGCGTTCGCTTGGAGTCAAGGTTGCCGGTTGGCTCGTCTGCAAGGAGCAGCCTCGGGCAGTTCACCAACGCACGCGCGATCGCAACGCGCTGACGCTCTCCCATGGAAAGCTGACTGGGCATGTGCTCAGCTCGGTCGCCCAGGCCGATCCGATCAAGCCATGGGCGCGCCAGCTTGCGCGCGTCCCGCAAAGTCAGTCCTTCGCCAACTAGCTTAGTCGTGACATTGTCAAGCGCACTTGCTCCGCCGGCGAGATGAAAGGACTGAAAGATGAAACCTACATCCCTGAGTCGGTATCTCGCACTTTCGCGCTCGGAAAACCGGCCCACATCCTTCTCTCCGAAGCGAACGGTCCCGCTGTCAGGCGCCAGCAGGCCAGTGGCCAGCAGCAAGAGCGTCGTCTTGCCGGAGCCGCTGGGACCAAAGAGGGCGATGAGCTCTCCCGGCGCGATGGCCAATGAAACGCCGTCTACGGCGCGAATCAGCTCCCGTCCGGTGCGGTAGTGCTTGACGACCTCGCGCAGCTCGAGCGCACTCACGGCTCAGGACGAACGGCCGGTGCTCCACCTGGAAAACGAACTATCGCGCCTCGCTCATCAGTCGAACAGAGCTCACCGTCACCGACTGACATGACTACCTCGGCGCCATGCAACGGAGCCATCTCTTCAGATGCGACTACAAGCGTGGTTCCTGACTCTCGAGTGAGATCGCGAAGCAATCTGTAGAGGCCATCGCGCTCGGTTAGGCTCGGTACCGTGGCCGGCTCGTCCACCAGCAGCAGACGTGGCTTGCGCACCCAAGCCCTTGCGAGCATCACCCGAATCTTCTCCGCTAGCGACAGGCATCCCGTCAAATCGTCTGCATGGTTAGCCATCCCCACGCGATCCAGTGCAAGTCGCGCACTGCGCCTTGCTTCAGGCATAGACGAAGTGCTGCTTCCCAAGGACAGCGCAACATGCTCGATTACCGTCTCTTGTGACTTTGGATGCCAGTCGCCTGTCGTCATCAGCGCGATCTCCCTACGCAAAAGTCGTTCACGTTGAAGAAGGGGCATCTCAGCCAGATCGCGACCGCGAAAACTTATCCTGCCTGCGTCAGGTGACTCGACCCCGGCCATAAGCCGCAGCAATGTCGACTTGCCGCCGCGTCGGGCACCCCACACTCCCGTGAATACGCCCTCGTCGATCTCGAAGGATGTGGCGTCCAGGACGACAATCTCGCGAGGCCCGTCGGGGTATCGCTTGCTGACATTCTCAAACGACAAGAGAGGCGTCATGGTGCAGCCTGCCTATCGACGTCTCGCGAGGTATTCCTCGACCCGCAACCGCGTGCGTCTAGCCCATTCCACTTCGCCGCGAAGCTGGGTATCCACAGCATCCCTGGTGCAATCGAGGAGGATGCCCTTCCACGACGGCACGCTCGAGACCAGCGGAGCAAGCCTCAGTAGTTTCAGACAGTCCTGCTCGTAGCTGCGCAACGCGAGAAGCAACGGGCGGGCGTCCTGCTCGCGCGCCACGGCGACCTTGGCACGTATGCCGACGCGCATTGGCTCCTTGGGGGTGAGCGTCTCCATCCATTCGCTGACTGCATCTGTCGTTAAGTCAGTCGGGTAGTAGACCAAGCGCGGCTGGCGCCGGCCCTCCTCTCGCTCCTCGCGAAGCGTTAGCAACCCGTCTTCTTCCAATCCTTCAAGCAGTCGGTAAATGTCCTTGCGGACGATCAGCCAGCTCTCGCCGAGCCGGTCGGCCAATCGGTTCGCAAGCTCATACCCATGACCCGGGTGCTCCAGCACCAAGGCAAGCAAACCGCCGCGCAGCGACGTAGAAGAGCCACGCATCCAGCCATCGTTCTCTAAGGCCTGGCTGGAGCCGGATTCAGCCACGACCACCTTCTCCTAGGATCGTTGTGCGGCGTCCCTCTGAGGGATACTTGCTCATTGCATATCTTCCGATGGATTGATCTATCCGGCTCACGGACAAACACAAAAGGGTAGCCGATCCCATCCTGCAATGCTCGTCGCCGACGCAACTCGCAGATTCGCTGCTCCCTCGACAGCGACGTCTCTGGGCAGGTCCGCCAGGCGGCAGCCCGCCGCGTCATCCGACTGTGGCAACTCGCGCCCGCCGGAATCTCCGGGGAGGCCCAGGGTGCGTGCGATCGACGGGATCGGCGCCTACCTGCTTCTGGTTGAGGTCTCCTCGCCGTGCGCTCACGCAGAAGGTGACCATGAAAGTGGCCAGCAAGATCCACAGGATGATCACGAGCACGATCATCGGGTTTGGCGGCGGTTGGGGAGCGAGTCTGTCGCTGCCGCTACGTGCGGGCCTCGGCGTCCGCTAAGGTCGGATGCGATACTGGGTCTCCAAGGTCATGCGCGTATGGCCCATACGCGTTCAGTCTCAGATACGATCGGGCTGTGGCGTCGACTTCGTCCGTCATCTGTCATCGATCGCGGATCGGTATCTCGTGGTCAGGGGCGGGATCGGACGACGCCATGTGTGTGCTGCCAGATGCCCTTGGCAATCGACGGAAGGCGAGAGTTGGTCGACCTGATTGAAATGAATGCTTTGCAGCGCCGTCTGCTGCTGGTGGTGTTCTTTGTCGCACTGGCCTTCGCATGCTTGGGAGTGTCGGCGCGATCGTCCGAAAGCGTGCCGCTGGCGCCGGTAGCCGTACTAAAGGTGGACACGCTCCACCCCGGGAGCGAGTTTGTTCCGGGTGCGGTTGGCTTTTCGATCGAGGCTCGCGAATTGAGTACTGGGCATCTCAATGCTGGCCATTACCGCCTCGTGCGGCTGATGCGCCTATTGGGGCCGTCAGTGTTGCGCATCGGTGGTAACACCGTCGACCTGTCATGGTGGACAAGTCATAACGAACCACCTCCCGCGTGGGCGACAAGCACGGTTACTCCAGCTGATCTCTACGCTCTACACCACCTACTTAGCGCCACCGGGTGGCGCGCGCTGCTCGGAGTCAATCTCGGCCACTTCGAACCGGTGCGGGCAGGCGACGAGGCGCGTGAAGCACAGCAAATCCTCGGAACTGATCTGGTAGGCATAGAGATTGGCAATGAGCCCGACGATTTCGGCGGCATAAGACAGAACCTACGTCCTCCGACGTACAGTATCGGCGAATACTTGCGCGAAGCAGAAGCGTATCGCCAGGCTTTGAACGCAACTGCGCCCGGTGTGGCGTTGTACGGACCCGCATTCAGTGAAACCAAGTGGCTCGTGCGGTTGGGCACGTCAGCGAGCATGTACGCCGGACTGATCCAGCACTACTATCCGACCGGCGGCTGTCCCAACTCGCCGCCTCCTTCCGCCCTCGTCCCGGCGCCGACAGCCAGTGGATTGCTCTCTCCCATTGTTCGCGAAAACGAGAATCAAGTTCTGAGCGCCCTCACCCAAGCTGCTGCCGTTGCCGGACGTAGGTCCTTGATCGGGGAGACTAATGTTGTCGCCTGCGGTGATCGTCCAAATGCCGGTCCGCAGTTCGCAAGTGCACTATGGGCGCTGGACTGGTCTCTACGCGCCGCGAGCCGAGGAGTGACGAGTTTGAGCTTTCACGGTCAGCTCGGCCCCTGCGGCTCTTACAGCGAGAGTCCTATCTGTGCCGCGAATGGGGAGGCCGCTCGTGCCGGAGATATCCGGGCACAGCCTGAGTACTACGGGCTGCTTGCGGCTCACCGGCTGGAGGGCGGACGGTTCATGCCAACTCGCCTTAGTGGCTCGGGCTCGCTGACGAACCTCACTACGTGGGCGACGCTTGCTCACGGCGCCACGCTGCGGATCGCGATTGACAATCTCGCGAGCACAGGTCCGGCACAGCCCGTGCATGTCTCAATACCCGGTTATGTCTCGGGGAATGAGGAGATGCTTCTCGGATCTTCAGCGGAGGCAAGGAACGGAATCGCATTCGGCACGGCTCCCGTGACTCGCAATGGACAGTGGCGTCCACGAACGGAGAGCTTGCCGCATCAGGGGCACGTATTTCGCATGGTCGTGCCTCCGGCAAGTGCTGTCATCCTCACGCTGTATCAACAACGCTCGTAGCTTACATGTCAACATCTGGGTCTAGCGATGGCCGGGTGTACAGCCGTTGTAGACGAGCACCGACCGCCTCTGGGCTCATTCTCTCTTGACAGAGCACTTGACCGGCCGTCCCAAGCGACTGCGCCCGTTCAGGATCCGCAAGCAGCTCGATCAAAGCATCCGCTAGGGCTGTATGATCCTCGATCGGAACGATCAGACCGCACCCTGTCAAAGAGGAGATACCTCCTGTGGCAGTGCTCACGAATGGCCGCCCTGCGGCCATGGCCTCGATGAGAATCATCGGGAGCGCCTCGCCACGAGAGGGGAGAGCGATCACCCGTGCCTCTCGAATGAGCTGCTTAATCTGATCTGAGCGGACAGGACCGCGAACGTCCAAGCGCTCCGTGGGTGCGAGACGCAGCTCTGTCGAGGGGCCTACAATGATGCATGTCGCCTCTGGCCGGCGAAGTGCAACCGTCTGCCAGGCCTGTTGCAAAACATCGGCCCCCTTCCGCCATCCCACCTCTCCGGCGAATAGCACTATCTCCGAAGTAGCCGCAACGGGGCCCGCTCCCGAGTCGAGGGGCATAGGATTTGAGAGAAGCTCGGCGTGGACTTTTGGCGCTAGACGCCGAACAACGGCAAGGTCAGCGTCACTGAGAACAGTGATGGCACTGGCCATGTGTAGGACCGCGCCGACGAGGCGGGGACGCCGAACGCTGAAGGCGGCAAAGCCGGGGCCATGGATTGTTATGACGCGCGGAAGCCGTCGAAACTTGGCTGCTGCCACAACCACCGTCTCGCGCAGGAACGACCCCCCCTCGGACATGTGAACGTGGACTGCTGCTGAACGAGGCAAATGAAGTACGGCCATCGCCGCTCGAGCTGTAAGCCATCCAGACCTGACATGCGAGCCTGGTACCCAGCTCGGCATGGCGGATACCTGCTTAGCGCCAAGGTTGTTGCCGACCAAGGTTGCGATCACGGATGCCATCCCGCCCACATAGTCGGTACTGGGTCCGACATGAAGTACCTCTGTGACCCTTGTGTTGCTCATCTCAACAAGAACTCTCGCGGCTCAGAGGCCCGCATCACATGGCGTGTCAATACTTCGTCGAAATGTCCTAGTTCAATCATCGATGCATCGGCCACCACCGCAAGTCCCCGATCCCCGAATTGTTGCGCAATCTGCGTCTGATGATCGTCGACGTGCTCGCCGTACCCCTTCCGCCGGGGTACGAGAATCGGGCTCTTGCCCGCCTCGAATGCCATCAGGGCAGAACCGATGCCAGCATGCGTGACGACCGCATCCGCTTGCTCCATAAGCGAGCTGAGCTCGTCTGGAGCGATCATAGCCTCTATTCTTGTGCCTGGCCAGTCAATTCGTGTGCTTTCAGGTCCAGCTTGCACCACCACCTCAACATGTCGAGGCAGTATCTCCTTTAGACGATCAAGGAGCCGGCGGAAGGAGAAGTCCAAGGTCCCGATTGTGACCAACACCTTCTGAAGGGCCTGCGGTGTGGGAACGCTCGCCGGTTCGTAGCTGTCAAAAACGGAGCCAGCGTAATCCCACTTTGCGTTTGTCAATTCTTGATGCTGGGTGTAAAGGTGCATACCGGGAATGCTTTGAAGAACGCGACCCGTCACGGATGGTCCTTCCGTCCGCGCCGAGCACTCAATGTAATGCGCCGGGATACCGTGTGCACGCGCCAAAGGCAAAAACGACAGCGCCACACCCGCACCGTTGCTGACAACGGTGTCTATGTTTGACGATTTCAGGATATGTCGTGCAGTCACAGTATTAGCAAGTACTGATCGCCAGTCGCGTGGGGGGGTGTCTCGGACGAACTGCACGTTGCGATCTCTCAGGAGGGTTCGACTCTGCTTGGAGTCGAACGTCACCCAAAGGTCTTCGTGTGCAGGAGGCGAGAATCGCGGAGCCAGAAGAACGAGCTCCGCGAGATGACCTCCGGTGGATGCGACAAGTAGACGAGTCATGACTCTCCAAGGCTCGCTTGGTTAACAAATCTTGCGTCTCTCGCAGAAATGGAGGGGGAAGTGAGTTGTCTTATGCGTGCATATCCAACAAGATAAATAAGCCAAAAGGCCGTGACGAACACAGCGAACGCAACTATCATGCTGGCTAGTACCGTAGCCGCAAAAATTAGTCCCGATGCCACAATTGTAATAGCGAGCGCAGTAAATGCGAGGAACCGACCTTCCTTGTGAGCAATGAGTATTCCCTCTACGAGCCCGTATAGTATCCGTGCCGGACTAGCAATAAGTGCCATGGCGAGATACCTTGCACTTTGTTCATACTCAGGCCGGCCAAGTAGTCCAAAAAGCCAGCCGACGAGCGGAGTAAAGGCCACGATTCCTGCCGCAAGGAGAAAAGGTGCGATCATCCATATGTGTTCTCGTCGCGAGATAGTGAGGCTTAGCTTCTCTTCTCCGAGTGCCCGAGTTGCATGAGGGACGACTGCCTGTACTAGGACTATGCCTACTCGCTGTGGAAGGGCGAGAAGAACAAGAGCGACATCGATGATCGCTACGGTCGTGTAGGAGTCAAGCGCCGCAGCTGAACGTATTATGAGCGGCAGAATGGCGACGCCCACCGTTGCGATTCCGAGCCATATGGAAAAGCCTAGTAGCTCGCGCGGCGTAGGCACAGGACGGGAGCTGGTCTCTGGGAACTCGATGTTTATTACCCGGCTTGGAGACGTCTTTATCGTAAGAGCAACACCTGCCGCTAGACCGAGTGCGTTGCCGAGGCAAAAAACCACGAAGGCGGAGAGCGGAGTTATACCTATCTCAGAGAACTTCATGATCGCCAGAGGGCCAACTTCGCCGACGGCGGCTATCGGCATGATCGACGCCGCCAAGCCCATATAGCCGCGTCCCCGCAGAATACCCATAGCAAGGAGCGAATAGACCAGGCTCGGAAGACCGATGACTGCAAAAAAGAACGCAAGTGTTGAGTTGAGAAGGAGGCCGGACGCGGTTGCGACAATGATGCTGGCAACAACGGTTGGCAATACTCCCGCCCGAACAGCCGAACGGACTATGGCCCGGTCATCCTTAGGTATAGCCATGGCCAAGTAACGCGCGACGCTGTTTGGTAGACCGCTCGCGCCCACTATCCAGACGGTATTATAGATGGCCAGGATGAGGGACAGGCGACCATAGTCGGCTGGCAAAAGTGTCGCCACAAGGATGCCTCTAAAGCCCAGCTGGGCGAAGAGAACTCCGATATTTCCGGCCCCTAGAAGTAGTACATCGCGGCGGACGCGTCTCCAAATCGATGGCGAGCGATCCGCATGTGGATCATGAACCGTGCTCGGTTGTTCCGACCCTTTTATGGTAGAGCTCACAGGCGGATCAATATTTGGAACCGGGGAAGTGACAAGGGCTTATCAGTCCGTGCCGCCAAACTTAGTGGATTCCACCCAGGACGACCGCGCTTCGATCGGCTAGTCGCTAGATGCTCCATGTAGAAAACGCCTTGCCAGTGAGTTGCCGCAGGCGAGCCGTATCGCTCATATACAATTCTTGCAGCTTGAGTCGAAGGTCGTCATCCAGCTTCGGGGGTTCAAGTGGCTGAGAGACAACTCGTTCGACAGCGTGTCGTATGGCCAGGCGAAATTTTCGGGGCAAACGCTGAAGGGGAGAAGCCTGTGCATACCTGACAAGAATGATAAATCTTGAGTAGGTGCGACGTTCTCTTCCAGTATTAACTTCCTCCTCAAAACGGGGGGAGATAAAGGAATCATCAACCGAGAGAAATTTAAATATTTCCCGTAGTGTCGCCTCGCGACGAGAGAACAGGTCGGCTTGATCGATTACTAAGATTTGATCTTGCCGGAAGTGACGCAGATATTGCTCGAGCTGCAAGGCGTAAAAGCTCGGGCATAGATAAGGGGAATAAGGATCTGCAAGGTCACTAAGTGCCTCTCGTAGTGACCGCCGCTCGCCTTCAGTAGATACACGGTGATGATAATGTGACACTGTACGTGCCACAGGATCTCGCACAAGGTAGATGAGCTTTGTGTTAGGGATGATCTCCTTGATTCTCTCTGGTGTACCTGGACGTCGCGGATACGCCGTATAATTGGGTGAAGCCTCACCGCGAGCCTTGATCATAGGATCGAACAGCTTTTCGTATTCGGATAGAGACTCGATTCGCTTAGCGCCGGTGGCATAGGGAAAGCCGTTGGCCGGACCAGAGAAAAAGTCGGTCTCCTTCATCGTCGGCATTTGGATCTGGGGATGTTGCACCAGATAATGATGAAGACTGGTGGTCCCGCACTTGAAAGCCCCGATGATGAGGAATGTAGGCCGGGCGACCTTTTCTTGGCGGTCAGGAGAGCTGTCTACTGGCATTTGGGCCCAGATAGTCTACACAGGTGGCGGTTGGGGGCTTGTTCTAGAGGTGTAGGGCATAGAGCGCGCAAAGGATACACCTAGTGGACTAGGCCAAAGCCAGAACAAGCCTCTACGGTCTCGCCTAAGCGGGCTCCCACGATCGCCTAGACCCGTGTAGGATACGACCGGTTCAATGACGAGTAGTAGAGGCAGGCGAAAGCCAGACTCTCTGCTTAGGACAGGCGAACGGTGGGCGAGCGCCATGCTTGTCGCCAGAACAATAGAGGCTTGCAGCATGCGAATACCTACAGCTATCCTAACGAGGTCCGACCGGTCAAACGCTGTGGGAGCTCTGGGATGCCTGCTCGCCCTGGCTATTGGTGCAGCCGCAGCAAGCAGCTATGGCCTGTTCGTCGCTGGCGCCGTAGTCGTCATGCTTTTCTTCGGCGGCGCGATCGTCCTATATGTGCGTGATCCCATCCTCGCGTTTCTTGGGCTTTGGCTTTTCGAGGTCTTTAACCCATCGATCTCGGCGATATTCGGATACTTCTCGCCGGCTGGAGAAGCGATTCGGCAGGCCGATGAGGTTCTGGTTGTCGTGTTCGTCTGTTTGACCGTTTGGCGGGGGATGCAACGCGACACTCCGGTGCCCCAACTTCGTTTCATACTCCCGGGGGCCGGCGTGGCCGTATTCGGATTGCTGGGAGCAGTCTTCCACCATGTGCCCTTTGCGATAGCGGCGCTCGGTGGTTGGCTAGGACTCAAGCTCTGGATAATGTTTGTGATTACGCTCTTGCTTCCGTGGAAGTCTGGCGATTTGACTAGGGTCTATAAGTTTCTAGCTCATGTAGGCGCATTTGTGGCATTGCTTGGCCTTGCGGACTATGTCACACATGCAGCTGTCTCGCGCGCCCTCCATACATCAATCTATCGGTTCGAAACCGAATCGTTTCGTGGAGAAGCCGTTCATTCAATATTCCCTCATCCTGGCGAGTACAGTCTGTTTATGAGCCTGCTATTTGCACTTACATTTGCGGCTTTCGCGACAAGGCATAAGAAGTCAGACCTGGCACTAGCAATTCTTTTTGCAGGTTCAGTCATCCTATCGCTACGTCTTAAGGGATTTCTGTCACTTGCGGCTGTAGTGATAATAGTTGCGCTTGTCCAAGGAGCGGCAAATAATCGAAGCGGGATAGCTGTCTTGTTGGCAGGTGCACTCCTCTTTATCGGTGCGCTTAGCGTTGAGGGTAATGTGATCTCCCAGCAGGTTTCGACCTATACCTCCAAGGCATCACCCCGGGCTTTGCTTTATAACGCGGGCGAGAAAATTGCGGGTAATAATTTCCCCTTGGGGGTCGGCTTCGGACGGTTTGGTAGTTATCCGTCGCGGATATATTACAGTCCAATATATGATCAGTATGAATTGAGTGGTGTCTACGGCCTTTCACGTAACTACCCGGACTTTATTGACGATACTTCCTGGCCTAGCTTGATGGGAGAGACTGGTTACGCTGGTCTGATTACGTATGCTATTGGTGTCATCTTTGTACTATTGACAATGATTCGGAGACTTCGCACTGCGCCGTCAGATATGAAGTGGATGGCGCTTTCCGCACTTTGCATGATGACGGTTCTCCTGGTCACCTCGATAGCACAAGGGGTGCTATTTGACTGGCTGGCCGTGACCAGCGTCGTCATCGTTTTTGGACCAGCGATGATCGGAGATCGTAGTCTCGCGGACGGCCGCGATCTTTCCTTGAAGCACTTGCCTATCTGGCGAGAGAAGGTTGATGAGCGTTGGTCGGCCCTAACGTAGTGTGGCGCCTGTCTAGGTCTGGAGGTCGGGCGGGGTTTTCGGCATTGCTCGGCCGCGTTGGTATTCAGTTCGTCCATCGACGGAACCGGCCATATCAGCTGCCATGGCCTAAAGACAGGAGTGTGGTGATGTCTCGCCTGGACTACTGCGGCCCGAAAAGATACGTCGATCGATAAGTGGTCTACGGGCTCCCGATGGTCTAGTAGGTCTGGATGGTCTACAATGCGCGCCCACACGAGAGCATGTGCAGAGTTGCAGGCGTAAGGAAACGCAGTGATCTGATCTGAAGGGAAGACCAACGTGCAGCAAGATTCCGTGGGACTCAATCCTGAGCGAGCGCTCAATGTCCTTCGCCGCCGTGCGCTATTGATCGTCCTATGCATGGTTCTAGCTGGTGGTGCGGCGTTTGGATACTCCAAGCGTCAGGTCACGCAATACACCGCGACAGCGTCCCTGGTCTTCAACAACAACCAAACTAACCAGCAGGCTGCGGGTCTTCAAGCCGTCAGCGTTAACAACCAGCAAGCGCAACAGAACACGAATGTCAAGCTCGTCCAGCTCGGTGACATGGCCACCAAGACCGCGGCTAGCCTCGGCCAAGGCCTGACCGAAAAGAACGTCCGGGCAGACTTGAGCGTAAGCGCCCAAGGCGAATCGAACGTCGTTGATGTCTCCGCGACCGGACCCACGCCGGCGCTTGCAGCCGCCGTCGCCAACACCTACACAAAGCAGTTTGTCTTTGAGCAGCAGAACGCCAATCGCGTTTACTACAGCGCGGCGTTGAAGCTCGTCAATAAGCAGCTGGCCGCGATGTCCCCGAAGCAACGGCTCAGTCCGTCTGGAATCGCCCTTGCGGGCCGCGCGCAGTCGCTTGGGGTGCTTGCTGAACTACGGAACGGCAACGTCCAGGTCGCGCAGCCAGCAACGCTTCCGACCAGCCCCTCGTCGCCGAAGACGGCTCGCAACACGATCTTGGGCTTGGTCCTTGGTCTACTCCTCGGCGTGGGTCTTGCCTTCCTGCTGGAGCGACTGGATCGCCGGATCAGGGAGCCGAAGGATCTCGAGCGCATTTATGAACTCCCCCTGCTAGGCGTAGTCCCCGAGAGCTCCGCCCTGTCACGCTCGGGCGGAGGACAGGGTGCCGCCGGCGCCCCCCTGCCTTCCGGCGAGTCTGAGGCCTTCCACCTGATCCGCGCCCACATGCGCTACTTCAACGTGGATCGCGAGCTGCGCACCTTGATGGTCGCCTCCGCGGCCCCGGGCGATGGGAAGACCACGATCGCGCGTCATCTCGCCGCGGCCGCGGCCCGTGTGGGCTCGCGCGTGTTGCTCTTGGAGGCCGACTTGCGCCGTCCCACGATCGCTCAGCAGCTCGGCCTCATGGCGGGGCGTGGGGTCTCCGATGTCCTGATCGGCAGCGTGGCGTTTACCGAGGCATTACACACGATCCAGCTAGTCGCGCCGTCCAGCGATAAGCCCGACGGGCACAGCTTCGACGTGCTCGTGGCCGGTGCCACACCGCCCCCAAATCCGGGCGAGCTGATCGAGAGCCGCGCCATGGAGACCTTGCTGGAGCATGCCAAATCGATGTATGACTTCGTCGTGATCGACACCCCGCCGCTCACTGCGGTCTCCGACGCCTTCCCCTTGCTCAAGAAGGTCGACGGCGTGATCATCGTCGGTCGCGTGGGGCGCAACCGGCGCGACGTCGCCGAGCGCCTGCACGAGACCCTCACCGGGGCGGGCGCACCGCTTCTGGGAGTCATCGCAAACGGCTTCAAGTCCGGCCGCCGCGGGGGCTATGGCTACGGCTATGGCTACGACTACACCCCGGCCAAGTCCGCCTCGCCTCCAGGCACGCCCGCTTCACCCAACGGCGCCGCCTCCCCCGAGGCGCCCGTGCCGACGGTCAACGGCTGAGCCGGGACGCCAGGAGGCGGGGCCGGATGCCCCGCACCCCAAGCCCTCGGCTCCATGAAGGGCTGCGCGGACGCGCCCCAAAACAGAGCGTTCTCGTTGTGTTCCGTCCGCACCATATGGGAACGTGTGTTCGAGTTGACTGCTCATTGCGAAGCCCAGCAATCGGATCGCCAGCAGGAGCTCGCTGGCGCGATGGTACCTTGGGATATATGCGCACCTTGGTCTTGGACTCCTCCACGGCCGGTTTGGATGGGCTCTTGGAGCGTCGCCGTCGCTCTGGGCTGGCTCGCCTCGATGAGGTTTGGGCGGGTGTCCTGCACATGATCCCCGCTCCGAGCCTCGCCCACGCGTATATCGCCCAGCAACTCGCCGAGCTGCTCGGGCCTCTGGCGCGCGCGGCAGGCCTCGAATCGGCAATGCACGAGTTCAACCTCGGTAACTCCGAGCGGGACTTCCGTGTGCCCGACGGTGGATTGCACCGCCCGGGAGCGGCTGGGACCTGGCTTCCCACAGCGGCCCTTGTAGTCGAGATCGTCTCCCCCGGCGATGAGACCTGGGAGAAGCTCCCGTTCTACGCGGCCCACGATGTGGACGAGGTTCTGATCGTGGATCCAGCTGAGCGCAAGGTCCACTGGCTTGGGCTGGCAGGGGGTCAGTACCGAGAGGCGCCCCGCAGTGGGCTGATCGAGCTCGGAACGGACGAGCTGGCCGAGCGAATCGACTGGTCGCGAATCAAAGAGTCTCAGTAGTAGGCGCTCCGACACCTGTCCAAAGATCGCGCGGCCTGTCGGAAAGGCCTGCCTCCGTTCGTATAGGGTCTTGCACAAGCTGAACAGCTGCGCGGTCGCACTTGGGATTGCGGCGGGCTCAGCCAGGGAAACGAGGCAAGCTGATGCTCACCAACGGCAAGGTAGCCACCCCCGATACGCCACACAGCCCCAACGTCAAGTGGCAGCGTTCGGCCCTCACACGGCGAGAACGCTGGCAGTCGTTGGGGCACGCCGGTGCCACGATCTGGTTTACCGGCCTGCCGGCCGCCGGCAAGTCCACGATCGCAAGTGCCGTCGAGTGCCAGCTCGTGAGCGAAGGCCGTCCCGCCTTCATGCTCGACGGCGATAACCTGCGCCACGGACTCAACGGCGACCTCGGTTTCGGCGAGCAGGCACGCACCGAGAACGTGCGCCGCACCGCCCACGTCGCGCGCCTCCTGGCCGAGTCGGGCACGATCGCGATCGTCAGCCTCGTCAGCCCCTATGCGCGCGACCGCGAAGAAGCCGCCTCCCTGCACGCCGCCGTGGACCTGCCCTTCATCGAGGTGTTCGTCGACGCGCCCCTGGCCCTGTGCGAGCAGCGCGACCCCAAGGGCCTTTACGCGCGCGCTCGTAAAGGAGAGCTGGCCGGTCTCACCGGGATCGACGCACCCTACGAGGCGCCGCTCAATCCCGATCTCGCCTTGCACTCGGGCACCGAGAGCATCGAGGCCGCGGTCGAGCGCGTGAGCACCTGCTTGCTTGCCGCCTGCGCCGTCCAGCTAGCGGTCTAGGCAGTGGCCCAACTTGCATTCGCGCCAGGCCTTCGGGTTAATCCGGCGAGCTTGTCCGCTACGGGCCGCGACTCTGGCACCAATTAGGGGTTATTACTCAGCGTGAGGGGAAATGTAGGGCCATGAAAATGAACCGTTCAGCACGACCACGGCGAGTACCCGGCTTCGTCAGAGCCGGGATAGTGCTCTTGGCAATCGCTCCCGCGGCCAGTTGGGCTGCGTCAGCCCCTGCCGCGGTCATACCCAAGCCGGGTGTAGTTACCGGAGGCATATCGGGGCTGACTCCAACCTCAGCGACCCTCCACGGCGCTCTCAACGCGAAAGCTGAGGCGACTAATTACGTTTTCCAGTACGGGACGACCAAGGCCTACGGCGCCCAAACCGCGCTGGCGCCTGGAGGCAGGTCGCCGGCAACGATCCAGGTGAGTCAAGGCATTGCTGGGCTGCAACCCAACACCCTCTACCACTATCGCCTGGTGGCATTCGGCACCGGCGGCACGACTATCGGCGGAGACCGTAGCTTCAAAACGCCGAAGGAACCCCTTTCGCTGCAGATCTCGGCAAGCCCCAGCCCCGTTCCCTTCGGCGACACCTTCACCCTGGGCGGCACCCTCTTTGGGACAGGTCATGCGGGTCGTGTGGTGGCTCTCCAGGCAAACCCGTTCCCCTACCTCCAGGGTTTCAAGACGCTCGGCAACCCCGAGGTCACCAATTCGGTAGGAGGCTTCTCCTTCCCGGTGGTGGGGATGCCGGTGAACACACAACTGCGCGTCATCACCACCGCGGCTCCCTTCATCTCGAGCCCCGTCCTGGTCCAAGGCGTCGCCGTACGCGTCAGCTTCCACGTCCATCGCGTGCACCGCAACCGCCCCGGTCGCTTCTACCGCATGTACGGTACTGTCGCCCCGGCCGAGGTCGGCGCGCTTGTGGGCTTCCAGCTCCTGCGCCCCGGCCAGCCCTCGCGCAACGTGGGCGGCACCTTCGTCAAATCGGCGACTCCCACCGTATCGAGCTTCAGCGCCGTCGTGCGTGTCCGCCACCGCGGCGTCTACCAGGCGCTCGTCCGGGTGAGCGACGGCGCGCATGTCTCCGGCTACAGCGAGCGCTTCCGGATTCGCTGACCGAGTCGGGCTCTTAGGGGACTCGTAGGTCCGGCTCGAGTGCCCTGGCGCGAGCCCACTCGAACACCCGTCCAGTGCCCACAGGGGCGCCCTTACGATGCGCAGGTGGCAAGCCGCGCGACGATAGGGCTAGAGCTGCCCGTGGCCGAGGAAGCCTCGGCCACCTGGGCGAGCGATGCGGCGATGGTCGCCCTGATGCTCTTGCCCGGTGTCTTGATCGTGTTCACCGGCTTCCACGCTGGCGGCTACTTCCCGGGCACTCCGGCCGTCGTGGCGATCGTGCTCAGCCAAGTTCTGCTCGTGCGGATCCTGCAGGCGCGCAGGCCCTTCGAGGGGATGGCGCCGCTCACGCTCGTGGCGATCGTGGCCTTGGGCCTGTATGCCGCCCTGACCTTGGCCTCAGCCCTGTGGTCGCACGCCACGGGCCGCGCCGTGATCGAGTTCGACCGGGCCTGGGCCTATCTCTTGGTGCTCCTCCTGTTCGGCACCGTCAGGGCGAGCCCGGCCAACATCCGCTGGCTCATCAGGGGCCTGGCGCTGGGCGCCTCGATCGTGTGCGTGGCGGGGCTGATGACGCGCCTGATGCCCAACGTGTGGCCCACCGCGCCGGACGTGTCAAACCAGCGCCTGAGCTTCCCCGTCACCTACTGGAACACGCTCGGCCTGCTTGCCGCCCTGGGGATCGTGCTCTGCTTTCACCTGGCCTGCAGCCTCTCTGAGAAGCCCTTCGTGCGGGTGCTCGCGGCTGGTGTGTTGCCCCTATTGGCGGCCACCTTGTTCTTCACCTTCTCGCGCGGCTCGATCCTGGGCGCCGCGATCGGCCTTGCGGTGTACGTGTGCGTAGCCCGTCCGCGCGGGCTGCTGAGCGGCGCGATCGCCACGGCTCCCGTCACGGCGGCCTTGATCGTGGTTGCCTACAAAGCCAACCTCCTGGACACGCTCGACCCGACCACGCCGGCGGCGGTCAGGCAGGGACACCGGGTTGCTCTTGTGGCGGGCGTGTGCGTGCTCCTGGGCATGGCCTTGCGCCTGGTGCTCCTCAATGTGCTCGACCCTCGCTTGCGGCGCTCGGTCGTCTTCTCGAAGGTGCCTGCTCGCGCGAAGCTGGCCACGATCCTCGGAACGGCCGTGCTTGCGCTCGTGCTGGCGATCGCGCTCGGTGCTCCCCACGCCCTGTCCCGCGATTGGAGCGGCTTCATCGGCGGGGCGCCCACCAACATCTCCCACGGCGACCTGCGCGCGCGCCTGACCGACCCCTCCAACGATGGGCGCACCGAACTGTGGCAGGTCGCCTTGAAAGGGTTCTCCGCCTCACCGCTTCACGGTTCCGGCGCGGGCACCTACCAGGCGCTCTGGAACAGCCGGCGCTCGCGCCCCGCCTATGTGATCAATGCCCACAGCCTCTACCTGCAGGCGATGGCGGAGCTGGGCCTGCCGGGTGTCCTCTTGCTGGCGGTGCTCATAGGCGCAACTATCCTTGGGATCGCTGTTCGTGCCCGTGGTCCTCGACGCGTCCTCTATGGAAGCCTGCTCGCGCTGGTGGTCGTGTGGGCCCTCCACGCGGGCGTGGACTGGGACTGGGAGATGCCCGTGGTCACGCTCGGCTTCTTCGCCGTCTCGGGCCTTGCCCTGAGCACTCGCCGGGGAGCCGGTCCTGGCTGGGTTCCCGCCCATCAGACCCGCATCGTGCTTGCCCTGCTGTGCCTGGCGGCCCTGGTCTTGCCGGTCTCGATTGTCGGCTCCCAGAGCAAGCTCGGGGAAGCCGAGCACGCCCTCTATGCCTCCAACTGCCCCGCCGCGACCCCCGCCGCGCTCTCCTCGATCGGCTGGCTTGACTTCCGCCCCGAACCGTATGAGGTCGTCGGCTTCTGCGACCTGAAGCGCAGCCGTCCCAGGCTTGCGATCGCGGCGATGCGCCAGGCCGTCGCCCAGGATCCGAACAGCTGGGAGACCTATTACGCGCTTGCGATCGCCCAGGCCTCCGCCGGCGTCGATCCGCGCGTAAACGTGAGGCGGGCCCTGCGGCTTAACCCCATGGAGCGGCTCACCCGCGAGGCGGCCAAGGAACTGCGCGGCTCGAATCCCACCGAATGGGTCAGGCGCGCGGCGGTCGTGCGGGCCACGGCACTTGCCAGCAACCACCTCTCGATCCTTCCCTCCTGAGGAGCGGAGCGCCGCCCACGAGCTCGGCGTCCCCGGGCCGTGGTCGAAGCTCTCCAAAAGGCTTGCCCCCCACCCACGGGGCGCCGCTCAGCCCAAAGCCTCGCGCAGCTTCTCCAAGGCGCGGTAGATCCTGCTCTCCACCGTCGTGAGCGGCTCTCCGGTCAACTTGGCGATCTCGGCGATGGTGAGCTCGGCGCCGTAGCGCAGCGACACGGCCTCGCGCTCGGGCCCGCTCAGCATCGCCAGGCCGCGCTCGAGCGAGTCGCCGTCGGCAAGCCCATGCAGGTCGTTGTCCACGAAGTCGTCGATCTCCTCGAAATCGGAGGCCGGCAATACGCCTGCGGCCACCTGCTCCAAGGCCCTGCTCTCGCCCGCCCGGCGACGCATGTGGTCGTGCAGGCAGTTCAGCGCGATCGCATACAGCCACGTCTTAGCGCTGCCCTTACGTGGATCGAAGCGCCTGCGCGAGCGCAGCACCCGCTCGCAGGTATCGGCCAGCAGGTCTTCGGCCAAGACGCTGTCGCCGGTGCGATACCTGAGAAAGGCGAACAGGCCTTGGGCGTGCTCGGCATAGAGCCGCTCGAAGCCGTCGTCGCGAATTCCTCGCACAAGGACTCCATCGTCCGTTTGTCCAACCCGGCGAGCTTGAGCCAGGAATCTGGCCCTTCGTTCGTATCAGCCCACATGAGCCACTCACACGAAGACGAACACCTCACCGATGACCTGAGGCACGTCGCCGACGTGCTTCGCGACGGGCGTCCCCAGCTCGACCCGCTTGCACTCGATCGAGTGAAGCTGCGGGCGATGCAGGCGGCCCGCCGGTCCACCTCTCGACCCAAGGGATCTTTCATGAAGCAACGCCTCACAACCTTGTTCGCAGCCGGCTTCCTGGTGCTTGGCATGGGCGGCACCCTGGCCTTGGCCGGCGGTGGCGACGGCAAAGACGGGGGCGGCAGCGCCAGCTACCACCAGTACCGTCCCGAATGCCCGGCCGGCTATGTGCTCTCGGGTCGTCACTGCGTCCCGGTTCCTCCGCCCAAATGCCCACGTGGCTATGAAGTGAGCGGCGGCAAGTGCGTCCCCACGCCGCCTCCCACGTGCCCGCCCGGGTACGAACTGACAGGCCGCAATTGCAAGCCGATTCCGGTTCCCCACTGCCCGCCCAGCTTCGTGCTCGAAGAAGGCACCTGCCATTTCGTGGGCCACGAAAAAGGTGGCGCCGGCGATAAAGGCGGCGGCCAGGGCGGTCAGGGCGGCAAAGACAAAGGCGGCTCAGGCGGCGACAAAGGCGGCCAGGGCGGCTCCGGCAAAGACGGCTCCGGCTCCGGCGGGGGCGGCAAAAATGGCGGCGACAAAGGTGACCACGGCCACCGCTAGCAAGGTCTGATGCGCAGATTGACGGCGGCTGTCGTATGGACGGCGATCCTCGTGGGGATCGCCGCGACAGTCGCCGTCCTGCTCGAGCGGGGCGGTTCCGGTCTCTTTCGCATCGAACAGTCGCGGGCCTTCGCCCTACGGCCCGCGACAGTCGTCAGGGCTGCCGACGTGCAGGCCGTCGTGGCACAGGCCCCTGAGCCGGTGGTGGCGGCCAAGCGGACCCCACCGGCCGAGGTCCGCTGCCGGCCGGGGAGCGCGGGAGTGCTGCGCGACCCCTGGTCGTGCACGATCCGCTACCGCTCCGGCACGCGGGCCCATTACCGCGTAGAGGTACAACCCAACGGCCACTACAACGGCACGGGTACAGGCGCGATCGACGGCTGCTGCGTGAAGACGCCGACACTGGACTGAGGACATCGTCGACCGGCCTGCTCGGCTCAGTCGCCTGGCGACAGTCCAAGGCCCAAGCGCGGGCTTGCGCCAGTGGCCGCCCGGTAAGGAATCTGTGGTCGATGTAGGAAGTTGACCGCGTGGGACGTATTGAAATAACAGAGGGTGTCGCGGGCAGGATGCAGGGTTTAGGCCGCGGCCACATGATCTATATATGCTCGGAACGGCAGAAGGAGCGTCGATGCGCACCCAGCAACGTCCACGTCGCTACGTCTCACGCCACTGGCTGGCGGCGCTCAAACCAGTGCTCCGCTACAGCGCCACCCGTGACGCGTTCGTGCTGCGCGCGATCGGCAATTCCTCTGGGCCCGTCCTGAGGGTGGACCGGCGTACCGCTCGCCGGACTGCCTACAGCGGCGCTGAGCGCCGCAGCGTAAGCGCTGTCTGAGCGCTCGCTCCAGGCGCTCCACGTCTCACCGGGGATCGGGCTTGGACCGGCCCCGCTGTGGCACACGCACGGTATCCGCCGCCGCACCCATTGATCTCGAAGAAGTTCCAGGCAACGCCTGTCCACCGCCTAACATGGGTTGAGGTCCACGGAGAAGGTCGTAGATGCTACGGGCCGAAAAGTCCGCAATGTGCGGCAAATCACGGAGGATTTCTCAAGGAAGTAACCGCAAAATGGGCGGTCAGGTCAAAGATATGTATGATCCGGTCTGCACCGGACGATTCCAGGGCGAATTATTCGAGCTATCAGATTAATTTGGCCGGAAGAGCCAGGGCTAACGGATCGAGGCGCGGAAGCCGACACATTCGTTAGGCAACTCGTATCGGACGGGCACCAAGGGAAGGACATGGCAAGGATGATCACCTCGAGCAGCATCCAAGGACGGGTTCGAGCTGCGTCAGCTTCGGCTGAGGGATCGCGTGCAGCAGCTGGGGCGGCTCTCGAGATATGGACGGGCGCTCGTGCGCTCACTCGCTCACGGCCCAGGGGTAGGACCAGCCTCGGGGTTGCCCCAGAGGGACCCTTGGCGTGAGCACCGTAGAGCCCACGATCGTGATCGCCGACGATCACCAGGTGACCCGCTTGGGAGTCCGCATGGCGCTCATGCGCGGAGGCTTCCAGGTCGTCGGCGAAGCCGCCGACTGCGCCAGCGCTGTCAGCGCCGTCGTGCGCGAGCGCCCCGACGTTTGCCTGCTTGACGTGGACATGCCCGGTGGGGGCATCGAGACCGCGCGGAGGATGGCCGAAGCAGCTCCTGCGACCTCCGTGGTCATGCTTACCGTCTCGACTAACACCGAGGACTTGCTTGCGGCCTTGCGGGCGGGGGCTCTCGGCTACCTGCCCAAGGATATGAGCCCGGACAGGCTCCCGGCGGCACTCCGCGGTGTGCTCAAGGGCGAGGCGGCGTTGCCGCGCACGCTCGTGGGACGCGTCCTGCAAGAGTTTCGTGCGTTTGCTGCCGATGCAGCTCTCAATCCGGTGCGCGTAGGCGAGGTGCAGTTGACGCCCAGAGAGTCAGAGATTCTGCGGATGCTTGGATCTGGGCTGAGCACCATCGAGGTGGCCGATATGCTCTCGCTCTCGCCGGTCACGGTTCGCCGCCACATCTCCGCAGGAGTGGCCAAGCTCGGTGTCGCCGACCGGGACGCGGCGATTCGGGCCATCGAGCCGGTCGCCGCGACCGCGTAAGGATCGCTCAGACGAGGCCGGCCCGCACGGCGTATACCGCGGCCTCAACACGCGTGCGTACGCCCAGCTTCTCGAATATGTTCGTCACGTGTTGCTTGACGGTATGGCGGCTGATCGACAGCTCTAGGCCGATCGCCGCGTTGTCGGCTCCGCCGGCGAGCAGCCTCAACACCTCCCGCTCGCGCACGGTCAGTGTGCCCGTGTCCTCTTCTGAGGACGATCGTGAGGGTCTGTGGTTGTTTGGGCTCGCGCATGTAACGAGCGTTCCCACGACCTCACGCGAGAGAACGGCATGGCTGCCAGCCGTGTGGCGGATGCTCGCGACGAGATCCTCGGCTCCGGCATCCTTCAAGATGTAGCCGCGGGCACCCGCCTCGAGCGCGTCGAGTATGTCCTCCTCGCCGGCCGATCTCGTTAGGACAACCGTCCTCGCCTCGGGGCTGACCGCCGCTATACGGTGCAATGCCTTGGCGCCCGCGGCGTCGGGCATGTCGAGGTCGATCACGATCACGTCGGGCTTGAGACTGCTGGCGAGCGCCACCGCCTCCGCTCCGTCCCTGGCCTCTCCCACGACGATCATGCCCGCGGCGTTGAGCATGTCGCGCAAACCCTCTCGAAAGAAGTGATGGTCGTCGGCCAGTACGACGCGTAGGACATCGTAGGAAGGGTCCATGAGTCGAACATAGTCGAATCTCAGTATCGACGCATCGCTGGTCCACGCATAGCCGTATTGACCCGGCTAGCGCGTGCCGCTTGGAGCGACGATTCGACCGAGAGCCGGCTTGTGGTGAATCGCCTGGACGCACGCGCCGATCTTCTGACTGTGTCTAGTCGGAAGGGAAAATCTTAAGGCCCCTCGCGCCGCGGCCGAAACAAGTGAGCACATGCCGACGCCCCACGCGGGAGGCCTTCGATGCTCAAGCTTCTGAACCGTATCTTCTTTTCGGTCCTTGTCCTACTGCTAGCCCTGGCTGCCCCATCGGCGCTAGCGGCACGCGCCTCGCACACTGCAAGATCTCATGCACGGCATCACCGTGTGATTCATCGGCATAAGGCAACGGGCAAGGCACGCCACGATCGGCATAAGGCAACCGGCAAGGCACGCCACAAGCACAGTGCCCGTCTTGTGGGAGCGCAGACTACAGCCGATGTGTCCTCGGCGGTGCTCGTTGGAGAGAGCATCGTGGAGTCGCATCTCGATTATGTGAATGCTGGTCAGGCTGAAGCGTTCGTCGTGCAGTCGAGCGCGACGGACATCGCAGGCCTCGCGCACGTGTATATCGATTCCCGCAATGCGGCCCGTACGCTTATTGTCGGCCTTTACAGCAATGCGGGTGGCCACCCCGGCGTGCTGCTGAGCACGGGCTCGATTTCGACTATCCAACTCGGCGCGTGGAACTCCGTTTCGCTCGCGCCGGTTGCACTCGTGGGCGGCAATACCTATTGGTTGGCGTTGCTCGGAGAGCGCGGCACGCTGCGTTACCGTGACCGCGAAAAAGGACCGTGCCCGAGCGAGACGAGCGCTCAGACAAGTCTTGGTGCCCTATCAGCTTCGTGGAAGACCGGCCGCATCTATCCCACATGTCCGGCCTCTGCCTATGTGACGGCCATAGCCCCGGTGTTCGATTCTCCCACGCCGGTGGAACCGCAGCCCGGCGAATCGTCTCCAGTGGTCTCGCCTCCCGTCGAATCGCCGGCGGTGGAACCGGCCCCGGCTGCCCCAACCAACACGGTCGTGCCCGCGATCTCTGGGACCACCACCGAAGGCCATGTGCTGAGCGCTACCAACGGCACTTGGAGTGGCAGCCCGACGTCATATAAATATCAATGGCAGGATTGCAACTCTGCAGGCGCGGCCTGCACCGGCGTCAATGGTGCGACCGGGAGTACCTACATGCTTACCTCTGCAGACGCCTCACACAGCATGCGTGTGGCGGTTATCGCGAGCAACGGCACCGGGTCGAGCACGGCAACCTCGGCCGCGACGGCCGTGGTCGCGACGGTTTCGCCGCCCCCTCCACCGCCCCCATCGCCGGCCTCCCCAACCAATACGACCGTGCCGACGATCGCTGGGACCACGACTGAAGGCCAGACGCTGTCGACCACTGCGGGCCAGTGGACCGAAAGCCCGACCTCCTTTGCTTATCAGTGGCAGGATTGCAACGCTGCGGGCGAAGCCTGCTCGAATGTGAGCGGGGCGAGCGCCTCGACCTTCAAGCTCGCCGCCGGCGATGTCGGTCATATCGTGCGCGTGCTCGTCACCGCCTCCAACGCGGGCGGTGCCACGCAGGCGACGAGCGCCGGCGTGGGGCCCGTGGGCGCGATCCCACCAACGGCGGCCTTTACAGTCACTCCGGTCTCGCCGGTCGCCGGGCAGGCGCTGACGCTCGACGGCTCGAGCTCTAGCTGCCATGCTGGGCCCTGCAGCTATGCGTGGTCGGACGACGGCTCCACCACCCAGCCGACCCCGGCTCTGTGGCCGCTCGGCAGTGGACAGACGCTCGAATACACGTTCTCAGGCGCCGGCACGAAGTATGTGCGCCTCGTGGTGACGGATGCCACCGGCCGGACGGCCACAGTCGAGCACAACGTCGTGATCGAAGCCACAGAACCGCCTCCGCCACCGCCGCCCACTGCGCCGACTAACACGGTCGTCCCGAGCGTGAGCGGTAGCCCTCAGGTCGGCCAGGTGCTCACGGTCGGTAACGGGTCTTGGGAAGGCAGTACGCCCATGAGCTATGCCTACCACTGGCAGGATTGCAACGCCTCGGGCGAAGCATGCTCGACTGTGAACGGCGCCACGTCGGCGAGCTATACCGCCACGGAAGGCGATGTGGGTCACGCTCTGCGCGCGATTGTCACGGCCACGAACAGCGCCGGCAACGCGTCGGCTTCCTCGACAGCGACGGCGGCGGTCACGGCGCCCGTGGCCTCGAAATGCACTACCACCGACACCGCCGGCATGTCGGCGAGCGCGCTTGCCAGTTCGCTCGTTTCGGCAGCCGATGGGAGCACGGTGTGTCTGGCGGGTGGTAGCTATCCGCTGATCCACGTTGTGGGCGCCGCGCACAAAGCGTATGTGACGGTGCGTCCTGCTCCGGGTGCGACGGTTACCGTGAATGGCATGGAAGTAGCGAACAGCTCGTTTTTGCGGTTTGAAGGTCTGCGTATGACCGAAGGTTTCAACATGCGCGACAGCAGCACAGGGGCCAGTCATGACTATCAGTTCATCGGAAATATTTTTGAAGCGCCGTTGTATGGGATTGTGTTGTACGGTGGTTCCAGTCCGGTCAAAAAAGTGTTGATCGAA